>Ga0058866_1470425_pt1 | contig 11466 bp, 10 predicted proteins | sample TNRReaAerobicRNA_3_FD_61084 | JGI IMG/M metagenome (GOLD analysis project Ga0058866, IMG submission 61084) | Wastewater treatment Type I Accumulibacter community from EBPR Bioreactor in Madison, WI, USA - TNR Reactor, Time D- 0min-Aerobic_ RNA... | ecosystem: Engineered > Bioreactor > EBPR >...
CCGTTGCTGGTGATCACCGGCGCCTGGTCATTGCGATCGCTGACCGTCACCGCGATGTCCTGAACGTCCGTGCGACCACCGCGGTCGGTGGCCTTCACCTGGACGTGATAGACATTGTTGCCCCCCTGGTCGGTCGGTGCCTCGAAGTTCGGCGCCGTCTTGAAAACCAACGCACCGGTATTGACGTTGATCTTGAACTTCGCCGCATCGGCTCCGCCCGAGATACTGAAGGTCGGCGTATCACCACGGTCGGCGTCGCTGGCGACCACTGTCGTCACCGACTTGCTGTTCTCGGCAACGCTGACCACTGCGCTCGCGCCGCCGCCGTTGCTGGTGATCACCGGCGGCTTCTCGTTGACGTTGATCACCCTCACCGCGATCGCCTGCAGGTCCGTCCGACCGCCGTGGTCGGTAACCTTTACCTGTACGTCGTAGACACTGTTGCGGCCGTGATCGGTCGGAGCCTCGAAGTTCGGCGCCTTTTTGAAAGCCAGCGCACCGGTACTGGCATTGATCGTGAACTTCGCCGCATCGGCGCCGCCCGCGATACTGAAGGTCCGCGTCTCACCACGGTCGGCGTCGCTGGCGACCACTTTGGTCACCGACTTGCTGTTCTCGGCGACGCTCACCGCCGCACTCGCACGCCCGCCGTTGCTGGTGATCACCGGCGCGTCGTTGACGTTGGTCACCTTCACTGCAATCGCCTGCTGATCGGTCCGGCCGGCGCTGTCGGTGACCTTCACCTGAACGTCGTACACATTGTTCTTGCCCTTGTCGGTCGGCGCCTCGAAGTTGGGCGCCTGGCCAAAGGACATCGCGCCGGTGCTGGCGTTGATCCTGAACTTCGCCGCGTCGGCGCCGCCCGCGATGCTGAAGCTGCGGGTGTCGCCACGGTCGGCGTCGGTGGCAACCACCTTGGTTACCGACTTGCTGTTCTCGGCGACGTTCACCGCTGCCTTGGCACGCCCGCCGTTGCTGGTGATTACCGGCGCAAACGCGTCATGGGTATTGCTCACGGTGACCGCGATGGCCTGCGTATCCGAACGCCCCCCCCGGTCGGTCACCTTTACCTGAACGTCGTACACATTGTTTCGGCCGGCGTCGGTCGGCGCCTCGAAATCGGGGGCCTTGACAAAGGCCAGCGCGCCGCTGCTGGCGTTGATCCTGAACTTGGCTGCATCCGCGCCGCCCGAGATGCTGAAGCTGCGCGTGTCGCCGCGATCAGCGTCGGTCGCCGTTACCGTCGTGACTGTCTTGCGGTTCTCTGCGACGCGTACTCCTGCCCGGGCACCGCCTCCGTTGCTGGTAATCACCGGCGCGCTCATCGTGGCAACTCCAGCGAGAGCAGCCGGCATGGGCGCGCGGCCACACTCACAGTCGCTCCCCTGACAGCCGCTTCCGCCCCGACAGGCAGCCAAGGGGCATCACGAAGCCCCGCCCGCTCGACCTCATCAGCAACGATGGCCTCCGTTGCGCGGGCGTAGCGATGCTCGCCTCCCTCTTGAGCGTCGACGTTCCTGGCCCTGAGCATTGCTCCGGGCTGGCGATTCCCGATGGCGAGATCAATCGATTTCTTGCCATCAGGACAGGCATTACTTCCGAACCGAGCGGCGACGTTATTGTCGATCTCGGAAGTAGGCTTCAAGGTCACGGCCATGTGCGATGCTCCCGGGTTGAGGTCAGAGTCATTTCTGGGGGTACTTTTTTTGCCAAATCTGGCTGGACAGGCAACAAGAGGTGGAGAGCAGGACAGTCAACTCACTATCCCCCTGGCCGATCGGGGCACACCTCAGTTGATCGTCGGGTTGGTTTCTGGCTTCCTTCCGACGACCACCGACCGCTGGGTGGCCGTACCGGGAAGCAATTATAATGATGTTCCATAGCCTTGTCGCCGTCACGGTATCGTGCCTCCAGCCCCCATGACTTGTCCATAAATCCGCGATCATGAAGGTCATCACGCCTGTTCTCACCCCGAGTCACTAGCGCGATTTTCGCATTGATTGCCCGTCACGAAATGTGATGGACTGTGCAACCCGTACCGCGCTCGCACCGCTGCCTGGCACTGAAAACGCGCTTCTCATCTCGATCGTGTCCGACCGGCTGATGGATCATCATCGTCGAGGCCGCGTTTCGGCGATGCGATCATCGCGGCGATAGGCATGCCGGCGCGACCAACGAGCGGTAATGCGCACCGCGAGCGCTACTGATTTCCCACACTGTTCCCACACTTAAGCCATTGATGGACATTGCTCTGCTGCTCTTTCTGATCCTGCTCAACGGCGTCCTTGCGATGTCGGAGATCGCGGTCGTGTCTTCGCGCCAGTCACGCCTGAAGAAACTGGCTGACGACGGCAATTTGGGTGCGCGGTCGGCCCTGGCACTGCACCACGACCCCTCCACGTTCCTGTCCACCGTTCAGGTGGGCATCACCACCGTCGGCATCCTCAGTGGAGCGATCGGCGAGGCGACACTGGCTGCACCGCTGACCGTATGGCTAGCCAGTTTTCCATCGCTCGCACCCTACGCCAGGGGCATCGCCCTGACCCTGGTCGTGGTCGTCGTCACCTACTGCTCGGTGGTGATAGGCGAACTCGTACCCAAGCGCCTCGGCTTGCAGGCACCGGAACGTGTCGCCTCGCTGATCGCGCGCCCGATGAATCTGCTTTCGCGCCTGGCACAGCCGCTGGTATGGCTGCTCTCGTCGTCGTCCAGCCTGCTGTTGCGCCTCCTTGGCGCCCGCGACACGCAGGAATCGTCGGTAACCGACGACGAGATCAAGGTACTGATGGGCCAGGGTGCCGAGTCTGGAGTCTTCCACGCCAGCGAGCAAGCCATCGTGTCCAACGTGCTCCGTCTGGACGAACAGCGGATCAGTGCCATCATGACGCACCGCAAGGACATCTACCTGCTCGATCTCAACGACAGCGAGGTGGAGATCCGCAAACGTCTTGCCGAGAGCCCGTATAAACGGGTCGTCGTTTGCCGCGAGGGTCTGGAACATATCGTCGGGGTTCTACGCACCAGCGACCTGCTCAAGGGGGCTCTGCTCGGCCAGCCGTTATCGGTCGAGGCGTTCGTCAGGCCGGCACTTTATGTGCCCGCGAGCGTATCGACGACCCAGTTACTCGAGACGTTTCGCCGGGCGCACCAGCAGTGTGCGCTGATGGTCGATGAATACGGCGGCCTGCAGGGTCTGGTGACGCTTACCGACGTGCTGACTTCGATCGTCGGTGACCTGCCGACTTCGGATGCCCCGGAAGATCTCGATGTCATCGTCCGTGAGGACGGCTCGTGGCTGGTCGATGGCAGCGTGACCATCGAGCGCCTGAAGACCGTTCTCAAGATGGCTGGCGAACTGCCTGGGGAAGACGAGAACGCCTTCAATACGCTGGGCGGCTTCATCATGTACGTGCTCGGCCGCATTCCCTTGCCGTCCGATCACTTCGACCTTGGCGACTGGCGCTTCGAAGTGGTGGACATGGACCGGCACCGCGTGGACAAGGTACTCGTCGCGCGCACCGGCGGCGCTACCGAGACGAACGCCGACGACTGATGCCGCGTCTTCCCTGTCAGTTCGCCCGCTCAGCCCGCCAGTACTGGTACTTGAGTGCCAGCAGCGCGCCGGCAACGATAGCCCCGAAGGTGAGAAAGGAACCCACAGCCAGCGTCGACAAGCCGCTGATTCCCTGGCCGATCGTGCAACCCATCGCGACCACGCCACCGAAGCCCATCAGCGCCGCCCCGACGAGATGGTTGGCGGTATCTTCGAGATCGCGAAAGCCCTCCCAGCAGAAACTGCGGCTGGCCAGCGCGTGGCACAGGCTGCCGACCACCACGCCGAGCGCCACGGCGATGCCGAAAGTCAACCGCCGGCTGCTGTCGGACCACAGCATCAGCAACTCCAGCGTGTACGCCAGCGGCGCAACGAAACTCAGCGACTCCATGCGTCGACTGTTGGTGGCGAGAAAGGCTTCCTGCAACGTTTCCGGGTCCTCGGCAAGGTAACCAAGATGACCACTGACGTACCAGCCAGCGACGACGACGAGCCCAATAACCACGCCACCAAGCACGTCGTCAAGTGACAGACGATCGCGACCGAGAAAAACGAAGGCCAACAGACCGCCGCCGATGAGCAAGGCACAGACCGCCAACGCGACATCCGGTGCCAGCCCGTAGCCGGCCAGCAGCGCCGGCAGATCCTGACCGCCAGCGAGATGCAGCGAGACTTCTTCGAGCACAGTGACGCGAAAGACGCCGAGCACTCCCCGCATCGACATATAGGCCACCAGAGCGAGCACGATGAAGACCACCACTGCCTTGACATTGCCCGCGCCGATGCGCACCAGCGTCCTGGCGCCACAACCCGAGGCGAGCACCATGCCGAAACCGAAACTGAGCCCGCCGACAAGATAGGACAACCAGGTGAAGCTGGGCGTGCGATAGATCGACTTGCCGAGGTCGACCTGACCACTGGCATGCAGTGCAGAACTGCCGAGAATGGCCACCGCGATCGCCAGCAGCCACATGCGCATCCGACTCCAGTCGCCAATATTCACGATATCGCCAACGGCACCCATGGTGCAGAAGCGCGTGCGGCTGGCAACGGCGCCGAAGACCACGCCCAGGGCAAAGGCCAGCCAAAGCACGGCATTTGTTGCGCTAAAGCGGTCCATCGGCAGCCGTCCGTCCGGCTCAGCCGACGTAGCGCGTCGGGTCGGCAAGACCCGCGGCAACAAAGCCGGCGCGCCTCAAGCGGCACGAATCGCAGACCCCACAGGCGCGCCCCGCGGTATCGGCCTGATAGCATGACACCGTCAGACCATAGTCCACGCCGAGTTCGCTGCCGCGTCGAATGATCTCGGCCTTGGCCAGGTCGATCAGTGGCGCGTGGATATGCAGCGCAGCGCCTTCGACAGCGGCTCTGGTCGCCAGATTGGCCATCGCTGCGAACGCCGCCAGGTATTCCGGCCGGCAATCAGGATAACCCGAATAGTCGACGGCATTGACGCCGACAAAAATGTCCTGACTACCCAGCACCTCGGCCCAGGCCAGAGCCACGGAAAGCATGACGGTATTGCGCGCCGGTACGTAGGTCACCGGAATGCCCCGTTGCACGCCATCCACCGGAACCGCGATGTTCACGTCGGTGAGGGCCGACCCCCCCAATTCGTCGAGCTGCAGGCGCAGCACCCGGTGCTCCCTGGCCATGAGCGCCCGCGCGACGGCGGCCGCCGCCTGCAACTCGGCACGATGACGCTGGCCGTAGTCGATCGACAGGCAGTAGCAGGCGAAGCCGCTGGCCCGCGCAATGGCCAGCGTGGTCGCCGAATCAAGCCCACCGGAGAGGAGAACGACGCCGCGCTTGCTGTCTGCTGAAAGTTGCCTGCTCATGGGAGGGCAAATATACCGCGTTCCAGCGGTAACGGGGTGCGCTTGCCGTCAAAGTCGTGCACCGCCTTGCCAAGCCATGGCCGCTGGGCAGCAGAGTGCTCGTCGCTGCGCCAGCGGGCTTCATCACTCCCGATCACGCACCGGGTGTCGGTGGCATCTTCAGTACATCCTTGATTTCCTCGATGCTCGCGGGGATACGCCTGACGATGGCTTCAGTGGCCTGCTGATTGGCCTTGACGACGATCTCCGCCAGCTCACGCATCTGGCCCACCGCGGTCGCGAAAGCCTTCTTCGCCAGCTCGGTCTCCGTGGCCACGATGGCTTGCGGTGAGCCCCCCTTGGCCAGCCCATCGAGGGCCGCGGTCAACTCCTGCATCGCCTCGTGCATCAGCTTGACCTGCCACTCCGCGACCGCCTTGATCCCTTCCAGAGCCGCGTGGTTGGCGGCGCTCACCGCTTCCAGGTTATCCCGCTGGCTCGCCACCAGGGCGTCCATGTTGACCCCGGGCACCTTGACTCCCGCCAGCAGGTTCATGAGCCCTTCGCTTCCCTTGGTCACGTCCAGGCTGGCGATCGCCTTCGCCCACTCACTCATCAGTTGCGAGACATCTGCCATTTCTCGGTCCTCCCAAACATACGGGTTTAAAATCATGCCCCCTGGCGTTGGCTCGCCACGGGGCAACCGCCTATCGCCCTGCCGTGGCTGCACGGCCTCATTCGGCCGGCACGGCAAGCAGCTTCTGCCCCCCGGCCAGCAGATTGATCATCTGTGCCACTGCCTTGATCTGCGTGCCGTGCTGCGTGTGATAGCCGGCATGGGTGTAGTTCTGACCCCACCAGTCCCAGCATCCTCGAGGATTGAGCGGCGGGGGATTGGCGCGCCGGTCGACCTGGGGATAGAGGACCACCAGATCATGGGCCTGCGCCCATTCGTTGTAGCCGGCAAATTTGGCGAACAGATTGCCGGAGTGGCCACGCCTCCGATCCGTCTGACCCCCCTGTCGACAACCATGGAAAGCCACATGCAATTTGCACCGTCTGCCGTCCCGACAAGCCGGCGGGATGAACACATAACCTTCCCTGGCCATTGAAGCGTTCTGCAAGGCAGTGAACGGGATGTCAGAGAACTTGCTGAAGACCTGCCGCTGGTCGAAAGCCTGCACCGCGCTCTCCGCTACAGGCGCGCGCCCGGTGCTGAGCGCGGGCGCACCGTAAAGACGCTTCAGGATGGCGCCCGCCAGATCAACTTCCCGCAGATCCTTGCACACCGCTTGCGTGTTGCTCGGCGGACAGGTCGCCGTGGTTTCCCCGGATGCTGCCGCGGGCGGACAATTGCAGCCGCTCTTCTCCTGGTACTGCCCGGCCACTGCCTCGCAGTCGTCAATGTAAGCATCCTCATCCGGCGCTGGCAAGGCGGCGGGCGGCAGCGGGCAGCTGCCAACCACGTTACCGGCAGGCTTGCTGAAGCTGTCCCGGACCATCGTGTGGCGGGCAGGAAAAGTCCGGCTGTAGTCGATGTTCGCCTGGGCCACACCTGCCTTGTTGGCATCGGCATAAAAGTGGAAGAGCGTGTCCATCACCCCCTGCGGAACGATGGCGTCATGCACGCCGCTGAACAGGTACACCTTGCCGTTCTTGAGGTGGGACAGCTTGCTGATATTTCCGGCCGCCTCCTGCTTCCTCGCCTCGTCAAAAGAGGCGCGGGCAGCGCGCGCTATGCCGGTCTTGTCCTTAGGCGCCAGGTCGCTCTGCGCGCACCACCTGGGGTCGAGCCCGAGCGCCCGGCATTCCAGCATCACGAACTGGCTGCATTTGGTGACCGCGTCCAGAATGGTCCCTTGCGCACAATAATACGGGCCACCGGCAACGATGCCGGCGCCCATGACATGCTCCGAGTGCGCGACATGGAACTGATGCGCCATGAAGCCGCCCGAGGAAATGCCGGAGACCGAGATTTGACCCACGTCAATCCTTACGCCCGCGGCCACCTCCTCGAGCGCAGGCGCAGCTCCTACCGAGTGTGTGAAGGCTGTGAAGGCCAGCGAACACGCCGCCAGCGCGGCCCGTGACGCTGCTCCCATCGTCTTTCCGTCATGCCCTGACATCTTGCTTCTCCCCTTTTTGTGTATCTTGCCTGCTGTCGGGCATCGCCACCAAGCGATTGCCCGGCGACAGTTCCTCGGCATTCCCTGGGCAGCCTGAGGATCGCTGGCAAGCTCTGGAGTCCTCCCGAAACGTGCTCATATAACGAACAAACTGCCCAGGCACGCTTTCCAGCATAGTGCGGCAGGCGGATAAGTCAAGACGCGGTTCACCGGGCGCTGCCGAATGGAGCAGCGCGCCGGCACAGCGGTGGCCAGAACGGTACGGGAGGGTAGCCTGCTGCTGATGGGCTCTGCCTGCGTGCTGGACCTACCTGCCGCGCAGCGTGCCCCAAAGCACTTTGTGAAGCTGCAACTGAAAGCGCACCGGCAGCCGATCGGCGACGATCCATTCAGCCAGCGTCGCCGCTGCCAGTTCTCCTGCCACCGGCGAGAAGAGCAACGGGCAGACCGCGGCGAGCCGACGATCGACGACCAGTTGGCGCGCCCACTCGTAGTCGATACGGTCCTTGAGCACGAACTTCAGTTCATCGTCGGCAGTCAGCAGCGCCAGGTTCTGCCAGCGATTTCTCGCGAACTCGCCGGAACCCGGAGCTTTGAGGTCAACAATACGCTTCACCCGAGCATCGATACCGCCGATGTCCAGCGCACCCGAGGTTTCCAGCGATACCGCGTGGCCTGCATCGCTCAGTTCGCTCAACAAGCGAAGACACGCCGGCTGCGCCAGCGGCTCACCGCCGGTGACGCAGACATGGGCGACTTCGTAGTGGGCAACTTCGGCCAGGATCGCCGGCAAAGACATCGTCTGGCCACCGCTGAAGGCGTAGGCCGTATCACACCAGACGCAGCGTAGCGGACAGCCGGTCAGACGCACAAAGACCGTCGGCAGGCCGACGCGCGAACTTTCTCCCTGAAGCGAAAGAAAAATCTCGCTGATCTTCAGCGCAGCCGCGCGGACCGAAGCCGTCACCCGCCTACTTTTTCAGACGCTGCCTGGCGGTCGTGGCGGCTGCGCTGTCCGGATATTTGCTGACCAGCGCTTCCAGAGTGGTTTTTGCGCCCTTGCCATCGGCCAATTCCTGCTGACAGGTAGCGATGTTGAGCAGCGCATCGGGCGCCTTCGAATTGCTCGGCCACTTGCTGGCCACCGCCCGCTGCGCATCGATCGCCTTCTTGCAGTCACGCAGCGAGTAGTGGGCGTTGCCCAGCCAGTAGTAGGCGCTGGGCGCCAACGTGCTTTCCGGATGGGCCCTGGCAAAGGTCTCGAAAGCCGCTGCCGCTTCCTTGAGCTTGTTGGCGCGGAAAAGATTGAGCGCCGCCTCGTATTCGCGGGTTTCGGCTGCCGGATCGCTGGCCGCCTTTTTCGGTGTTTCGGCGGCTGGTTTGCTCTCGTCGACCGGCTTCGCCGGAGCGCTCGCCGCGGCCTGCGGTTCGAGCTTGCGCAGGCGACCGTCGAGATCGACGTAGAAATCCTGTTGTCGCTTCTTCGCTGCGTCGAGCTCATAGCCGAGCTTCTCGACCTCTCCCCGCAAACGCGAGTTCTCTTCGCGCAGCGCCTGAATCTGATTGGCCAGCTCGATCTGTCCCTTGGCCACCGTGTCGAGCCGTTCGTTGGTCTTGATCGACACGTCCTTGATCTGACGTCGGGCTTCTTCGTCGTCGAAGAGCCCGGCGTGCGCCTGTCTAACGCCCGGAAATCCGCACAGCAAGGTAATCGCCAGCACGTGGGCGGTCGTCGACCACGCGCCGATCGGCCGTCGCGACATACTAGAACTCGCCGGTATAGAGCATGTCGCCACGCCGGTTCTCGGCCCATGCACTTTCGCTATGGCCCTCGTTCTTCGGTTTCTCTTCGCCCAGACTGACCGACTCGATCTGGTCCTCGCGCACCCCGAGCAAGGCGAGCATCTTTTTGATCGCGTCGGCGCGCTTCTGACCAAGCGCCAGGTTGTACTCGCGACTGCCGCGCTCGTCGGTGTTGCCCTGGATCAGGACCTTGAACTGGCGGTTTTCGGTGAGAAACTTGGCGTGCGCGGTCACCAGATCCTTGTACTCGGCTTTCACTTCGTAGCTGTCGTAGTCGAAATACACGCTGCGCTTCGACAGGATGCTCTTCGGATCGGTGAGCACGGCCGGCAAGCGGCCGCCATCGACTCCGCCCGTCGTCACCGTCGCCACGGCAGCCCCATCGCCGCGCGTCTCGACCGGCGCCCCGGTCTGATCACTGCTGTCGGGCGTCGAGCTGCAAGCAGCGATCATCAGGGCCAGGACGGCCGGAATTACGAGTGGTTTCATGAGTTTCTCCTGCGGAAGATTCGATATCAGAATGCGCTGCTAACGGTTGAAGGGGCTCCACGCCGGTTCGCGGACATCACCCGCCGAAATGGAAAGACGTTGCTTGATCCGGCCATCGATCGAAACGGCAGAAAGCACGCCGCGGCCACCCATTTCGGTGGCAATCAGAATCATTCGGCCGTTCGGCGAAAAGGTCGGTGATTCATCCTTGTGCGAGTCGGTGAGCACCTGCACCTGCCGGCTGGCGAGGTCCATCACCGCAAGGCGGAAACTGCCGTCACGCCGGCTGATGAAGGCCATCGACCTGCCGTCGGGCGAGATCCGCGGGCTGACATTGTAGCTGCCCTCGAAGCTCACGCGTTGCGCCTCACCGCCGCCGATACCAATTCGATAGATCTGCGGACTGCCGCCCCGATCCGAGGTGAAATAGACCGACTGGCCGTCGGGCGAGAAGTTGGGCTCGGTATTGATTGCGTTGGCGGTCGTCAGGCGCTGCGCCCCCGAGCCGTCCGTGTTCACCGTGAAGATCTGCGAACCGCCCTCCTTGCTCAATACCACGGCCAGTTTGCGGCCGTCAGGGGACCACGCGGGCGCCGAGTTCGAACCCTTGAAGTTGGCAACGACCGCCCGTTTCCCCGACGCCAGCGAGTGCACATAGACCACCGGCTTCTTGTTTTCGAAGGAAACGTAGGCCAGACGACCCCCATCGGGCGACCACGTGGGCGAGATGATCGGCTCCCTGGAGATCAACGCCACCTGCGCATTCTGGCCGTCGGCGTCCGACACGTGCAGCTCGTAGCGCGAGGCGCTGGCCCTCACCACATAAGCGACTCGCGTCGAAAAGACGCCCGGCTCGCCGGTCAGTTTTTCGTAGATGATGTCGGCGATGCGGTGCCCGGTCGTGCGCAGCATCGCTTTCGAGGTGACAAAGGCAGCGCCGCCGAGCACGCTCTGTTTGTTGACGTCGTACAGGCGGAAGCGTGCCTCCTGACGGCCATCGTCGCTGGCGCCGATACTGCCGGCGGCCAGGGCGTCGGCGCCACGGTTCTTCCAGTCGGCGTAGACCGGGAGCGAAGCCTCGCTCAGAGCAGCCCCGCCGGGGTCGATCATCTTGAACACGCCGCTCCGTTCAAGGTCGGCTCGCACCACCGAGGTGACGACGCGCGCCGCCGACGCGTCGCCGGCAAAATCGGCGATGGCCACCGGAATGCGATTGGCGCCTGCGCCGGTGATTTCAATGGTCAGTTGAGCTTGCGCCGAGGCCGCGATGAAGACCAGCATGCTGACGGCCAGCAGGGCACAACGACGCAGTTTGATTTCGATTCCAAACATGGGCAGTCCAGTACAGAAGGCGCGATTATATCGCCTCTGAATGCTCCTGATTGGTAACTGAACGTTATCTTCTCGCGCGCTGGTGGGCAGGCTGCGGACGAGGCGGGACTTCTCGCGAACACATGTAATCGGCAAAAAAGTCGGCGTCGACTGCTTTCAGCCGCGCCCTCTGCTCGACCAGGGCAGAGCTGAGACCCTGTTTCTCGAGGGCGACAATGCGGGTCAGCAGGTGGCAGGCCTGCATCGCCGGGATACTCGCGTCGGCGTGCTCGCTCGCCGGCGGCAGTTGTGAGCCGATCTCGGCGGCGACTGCCGGCTGCTGCAACAGACACCAGGCAGGAAACCA
>Ga0058866_1031597_pt1 | contig 11439 bp, 7 predicted proteins | sample TNRReaAerobicRNA_3_FD_61084 | JGI IMG/M metagenome (GOLD analysis project Ga0058866, IMG submission 61084) | Wastewater treatment Type I Accumulibacter community from EBPR Bioreactor in Madison, WI, USA - TNR Reactor, Time D- 0min-Aerobic_ RNA... | ecosystem: Engineered > Bioreactor > EBPR >...
ATTCGCCCCGCAGTGTATAATCAGCTTGTCAAGCAATTCAGCAATATCAATAACTTGCAATTTTATCAGATGATTATGTTGATCGTTCAAAGTGGTTTCTCGATGGTCGCCAAGCCTGGCAGCGTGTCTTCGCTGCGCTATTCTCCTGAGCCTGTGCATTAGGTCACGGTCACCCGTCCGCCGCGCTGATAGCCTTCGTGTCATGCGTTTCGCCGAGCCTTCCCGATGAAGCAGCGGGATGGCTCAGCAGGATTCGTTTCTCAACGGCACGCGCGGGGCGTTGTTCATGCTTGCAGGGGGTCTATCGTGATCAAGGTGTTCAATCATTGGTTTCATCGGAAGACTGTCGCCCAGGTTGCCGTCGACCTGATGTTCCCGGTCCTGTGCGTGATTCTCGCTGCCATCTGGCTTGGCGGTGGGGCGCACCTGGAACTCGACAGGATCGCCTTCTACGCGATCATCTTCGCCCTGACGATGATCGTCCTGAATTCCTGGCTCGGCATGTACCAGCGTGTTCACACCCGGACGCTGGCGGAGACCCGCGCCCGCGCCGTGCTCTCGCTGTACCTGGCGATTCCGCTGGCCTATGTGGTCTTCTCGTTGCTGGCGATTTCCGAGGTGGACCGCGGCTTCATGCTCCTCTCCGGGCTGGCGGCACTGTTCGCGACCCTCGTGCGGCGCGTCCATGGTGCGCACAGCATGCCGGGATCGTTGCTGCGTCACCGTGTGCTGGTCTTTGGTGCCGGCGAAGAAGCCGAGAACGTCGGTCGTGTGCTGTCGAAGTCCGATCCCGACATCCAGATCGTCGGTTTCTATCCCTGCGCGAGCGATTCCGAGGTGGTCGTTCCGGCACAGGTCGTCCTGTCGCAGGCGATGTCGCTTTCGGATACGGCGCACTCGCTGAAGGTCGATGAGATCATCGTCGCCGTTCGCGAGCGCCGTGGCGGTGCGCTGCCTCTGCGCGAACTGCTCGACTGCAAGCTGTCGGGTGTCAAGGTGCTCGATCTCGCCAGCTACTTTGAGCGTGCGCTGGGACAGTTGCGCCTGGATTCGCTGCGCGTCGGCTGGATGATCTTTGGTGAAGGTTTCCGGCAGACCTGGCGGCGGACGTTCTTCAAGCGCGCCTTCGACATCCTGGTCGCGCTGCTGCTGCTGCTGCTGCTGCTGGCGCTGCCGGTGATGCTGCTGACGGCGATCCTGATCGTCTTCGAGGATGGGTTCCCGGTGTTCTATCGCCAGGAGCGGGTTGGCCTCGATGGCCGCCTCTTTGATGTGATCAAGTTCCGCAGCATGCGCAACGACGCCGAGAGCGACGGCAAGCCGCGCTGGGCAGCCACCGACGATGACCGGGTGACACGCGTTGGCCGCATCATCCGCAAGCTGCGCATCGACGAGTTGCCACAGCTCTACAATGTGCTGACCGGTGACATGAGCATGGTCGGACCGCGTCCCGAACGCCCCTACTTTGTCGACCAACTGACGCGCGACATCCCGTTCTACGCCGTGCGCCACAGTGTCAAGCCCGGCCTCACCGGCTGGGCACAGGTCAGCTACCAGTACGGGTCGACGATCGAGGATTCGGTGCAAAAGCTGCAGTACGATCTCTACTACGTCAAGAATCACACCCTCTTCCTTGATATAGTGATCCTTTTCCATACCGTCGGAGTTGTCCTGACCGGCAAGGGCGCCCGGTGACCGGGCAACTGCGGCTCCGGTTGCTGCTTTCGACTGACGAGGACTGCGGGCGCTGATGGACAGCAAGATGGCACTCATCTCGGCGTGGAGCTATGGCCTGGCGGGCGTGCTGGCGGCGCTGCTGACGCTTTACCTGGCGTCCGGCCGGCGCAGCAGCAGTCGCAGTGGCGCGATGTTCCTGGCGGTCGCCCTGTGCACCGTCTGGGGGATGCTGGGTCTGGCCTTCGCGCTCACCGGCCAGGGCCTCTTTCTCGCCGGCAGCCTGCTGGCCGATGTCCTGCGCTTTGGCGGCTGGTATCTCTTCCTGATCATCCTGATGCGCCCGGAGTCTCCTGCCGACGGCGCGCCGGCAACGACCGGCACCGGCTGGCTGAGTGCGATTGCCGGGCTGCTGGTCGCCTTCGGTTTTGCCGCGCAGGCGATGGCCGTCTTCGGCGTCGACCTCATGGGTTCGTCGGCACGGTTGGCGCTGTTTGCCTCGCTGGCGATGACCGTCTTCGGACTGGTCCTGGTCGAGCGCCTCTTCCGCAACGTCTCGCCGGATTTTCGCTGGAGCATCAAGCCGTTGTGTCTTGGCTTGGGCGGCATCTTCCTGTTCGACCTCTACGTCTACTCCGACGCCCTGCTGTTCAACCGCATCGATGCCGACGCCTTCAGCATTCGCGGTTTCGCCCATGCGATCGCCCTGCCGCTGGTGGCGCTGTCGGCAATCCGCAGCCACGACTGGAAGCGGCGGCTGGTGATGTCGCAGCGCGCGGTCCTGCAGTCGGCGACCCTGCTGATCGTCGGCACCTACCTGCTGTTCATGGCAGCCGCCGGTTACTACGTGCGTTTCTTCGGCGGCGAGTGGGGGCGTGCCCTGCAACTGGCGCTGCTTTTCGCTGCCCTGCTGGTGCTGGTGGCGCTGACCTTCTCCGGCTCGATGCGGGCACGCCTGCGGGTGCAGGTCGGCAAGCACTTCTTCAGCTACCGCTACGACTACCGCGAGGAGTGGTTGCGCTTCACCGCCACGCTGTCGGCACAGGGCGGATTCGCTGGTCTTGGCCGGCACGTGGTGCGTGGCCTCGCAGACATGGTCGAGAGCCCGAGCGGTGCGCTCTGGTTGAAGGATCCCTCTGGCCGCTTCCTTGCCCAGGCGGCATTCTGGAACATGCCCGCGTCACCGGCCACCGAGGACGCCGACAGCCCGCTCTGTCGCTTCCTGCTCGAAAGCGGCTGGGTGATCAACCTCGAAGAGTATCGCTCGCTGCCACGCCGCTATGATGGGCTCGTGCTCCCGTCGTGGCTGGTCGAGGTGCCGAACGCCTGGCTGGTGGTGCCGCTGACCACCGGCAGCGAGTTGATCGCCTTCGTCGTGCTGGCGACGGCGCGGACGCGGATCGACGTCAATTGGGAGGTCAACGACCTGCTCAAGACGGCGGCCAGGCAGGCTGGTGCCTTCCTCGGTCAGATGCAGGCCAGCGAGGCACTGCTCGAAGTGCGCAAGTTCGATTCCTTCAACCGGATGTCGGCTTTCGTCGTCCATGATCTGAAGAACATCATCGCCCAGCTCTCGTTGATGCTGAAGAATGCCGAGCGCCACCGTGACAATCCGGAGTTCCAGAAGGACATGCTGATGACCGTCGAGCACTCCGTCGAGCGCATGCGGCAGCTGATGATGCAGTTGCGGCAGGGGACGACGCCGCTCGACGGCCCGCGCGGCATCGATCTGGCGGATGTGCTGCGGCGGATACAGACGGCCAAGTCGGGGCAGGGCCGCGAGGTCGAGCTGACCATCGAGGAAAAGCTGCTGGCGCGCGGTCACGAGGACCGGATCGAGCGTGTCATCGGCCACCTGGTGCAGAACGCGCTCGACGCCACCGAAAAGGGTGGTCGCGTCTGGGTCCGGATGGCCCGCCAGGGCACGCAGGCCCTCGTCGAGGTCGGCGATACCGGGCACGGGATGAGTCCCGAGTTCGTCCGTGAGCGGTTGTTCAAGCCGTTCCAGACGACGAAGCCGACGGGAATGGGAATCGGTGCTTACGAGAGCTTTCAGTACGTCCATGAACTGGGCGGCAGGGTCTCGGTCGACAGTGCCGTCGACGTCGGTACGCAGGTGGACCTCCTGCTGCCGCTGTTTGAAGCCGGCAAGGCGCTGCAATCGGACGAATTACCGGGAAAAGAGGAATGAGCGCACCAAAAATGCCACACCTGCTGATCGTCGAGGATGACCGCGCGCTGCAGAAGCAGATTCGCTGGGCTTTCGATCAGTACGAGACGCTGGCTGCCGACGACCGCGAGACGGCGATGCAATTGATGCGCCGTTACCAGCCACCGGTGGTGACCATGGATCTGGGTCTGCCGCCCGACCCGGACTCGGTGTCGGAAGGCTTCAAGCTGCTCGAGGAGATCCTGAGCCTGGCGCCCGATACCAAGGTCATCGTGCTGACCGGCCAGAACGACCGCGCCAACGCCCTGCGGGCGATCGCCCTCGGTGCCTACGACTTCTTCGCCAAGCCGTTCGAGGTCGACATGCTCGGCCTGACGATCCAGCGGGCTTACCGGCTGCACGAACTGCAGAAGGAGAACGAGCGGCTGCAGGCGATGCAGCAGCCGGATGCGATGTCGGGGATGATCACCCGCGACCCGGATCTGCTGCGCGTCTGCCGGACGATCGAACGTGTGGGCGTCACCGACGCGACCGTGCTGCTGCTCGGTGAAAGCGGTACCGGCAAGGAACTCCTGGCGCGTGGTCTGCACGAGTCGTCGCCGCGGCGTCGCGAGCGATTCGTCGCCATCAACTGCGCGGCGATTCCCGACAACCTGCTCGAGAGCGAACTCTTCGGTTACGAGAAGGGCGCCTTCACCGGTGCCGGGAAGACGACGCCGGGCAAGATCGAGACGGCCAACAACGGCACGCTGATGCTCGACGAGATCGGCGATCTGCCACACAACCTGCAGGCGAAGCTGCTGCGCTTCCTGCAGGAGCGGGTGATCGAACGGATCGGTGGGCGCAACGAAATCCCGGTCAATGTACGCATCGTCTGCGCCACGCACCAGAACCTGCAGAACCTGATCAGCGAGGGTCGTTTCCGCGAGGATCTCTATTACCGGCTGGCGGAAATCGTCGTGAACATCCCGCCGCTGCGCGCCCGCACCGGCGACGCGTCGCTGCTGGCGCATGTCTTCGTGCGGCGTTTCGCGGCCGAAAACGGTCGCGGCGCCATGAGCCTGCGCGAGGATGCCCTGCGCGCGATCGAGGCACACGCCTGGCCGGGGAACGTGCGCGAACTCGAGAACTGCATCAAGCGCGCGGTGATCATGGCAGACGGCAATCAGCTCACCGCCGCCGACATCGGCCTCCTCGGCGGGGTACAGGCGGAGGAAACCGTGCTCGACCTGCGCAATGCGCGCGATGAGGCGGAGAAACGCGTGACCATCGCCGCTCTCGCGCGTGCTGACGGCAACGTCGTCAAGGCCGCCGAACTCCTCGGTGTCAGCCGTCCGACGCTGTACGATATGATGCACCGCTTCGGACTCAAGTAGCGCCGCCAACACGACCTTTTTTCTTTCGGGCAAGCTTTTCGACTCAGGGGGACTTTGATGATTACTCGTAACTCCGTGCATGCACTGCGCAAGGCGACCGCCTCGGCCCTGCTGGCTGCGCTGCTCCTGGTCGGCTGCGGCGGTGGCGAGAAGCCGGCGGATCTCGTGAACCAGGCGAAGGAAGCGCTGCAGAAGAACGACCACAAGACGGCGGTGATCCACCTCAAGAACGCCCTGCAGCAGGATCAGCAGCTTGCCGAAGCCCGTTTCCTGCTGGCCAAGGCGCTGCTCTCGGGCGGCGATCCGGCAGGTGCCGAGGTCGAGCTGCAAAAGGCGCGGGAACTCAACTATTCGGCCGAATACATCACTCCCCTGCTTGCCCGCACGCTGCTGATGATGGGCAAGGCGGACAAGGTGATCAACGACCTGGCCAATGCGCCGCTCACCACGGCCGAAGCCAGGGCTGACCTGCAGACCTCGGTCGGTCAGGCCTACCTGCTGCAGGACAAGCCGCGGCAGGCGGAAGCAGCCTATGCCGCGGCGCTGGCTGCGCAGCCGGGCTTCGCGCCGGCACTGATCGGCGAGGCGCGGCTGAAAGCCACCGGTGGCGATCTGCCCGGAGCGCTGGCGATCCTCGACCGCGGCTTGCAGGACTCGCCGAAGCTGTACGAAGCCTGGCAGCTCAAGGGTGACCTGCTGCTGGCACAGGGCGACGGCGCGGCGGCGATGGCGGCCTACCGCAAGGCAGTCGAGGTGAAGCCGGACTACCTCGCGGCGCACGCGGCGATCATGCGGCTGCAACTGGCGGAGAACCAGCTCGATGCCGCCGCCCAGCAACTGGCGACGATCAAGCAGTTCGCCGCCAGTCATCCGCAGACGCACTACCTGACGGCGATGCTGGCTTACCAGAAGAAGGACTATCCGGCTGCCCGCGATGCCATCCTGCTGATGCTGCGCGTCGTTCCGGAAAACCCGCTCGGTCTGCAACTGGCCGGCCTGATCGAATACGAACTCAAGGCCTATCCGCAGGCCGAGGACTACCTCCTGAAGGCACTGCCGAAAACGCCCGAACTCGGCATCGCCCGCCGCGTATTGATCGCCAGTTACCTGCGCAACGGCCAGCCGGCGAAGGCCCTGCCGCTGATCGAGCCGGTGCTCGGCAAGATCGACCAGGATTCGAACATGCTGGCGCTGGCCGGACAGGTGTTTCTGCAGAACGGCCAGGTCGACAAGGCCGGCGCATACTTTGCCAAGGCGGCGGCGCTCGATCCGCAGAATGCCGGCAAGCGGACGTCGCTGGCGATGGTCAATATGGCCAGGGGCGACACCGATACGGCCTTCCGTGACCTCGAGCAGGTGGCTGCCGCCGACCCCGGCAATCGCGCCGATCTGGCACTGATCACGGCGCATCTGCAGCGGCGCGCGTTCGACCCGGCGCTGAAGGCGATCGCCGCCCTGGAGAAGAAACAACCCGAGAATCCGCTGGTGTACAACCTGCGCGGCACGGCCCTGCTCGGCAAGCGCGATATCGCAGGCGCCCGCAAGAGCTTCGAGCAGGCCCTCGCGCTGAACGCCGCGTACTTCCCGGCAGCAGCCAACCTCGCCAGTCTGGACATGGCGGACAAGAAGCCCGAAGACGCCAAGAAGCGCTTCGAGGCGGTTGTCGCCAAGGATCCGAAGAGCACGCAGGGATTCCTCGCCCTGGCCGAACTGCGCTCCCGAACCGGCGGCACCACCGAGGAAGTCGCCACCCAGATCAACCGGGCGATCGCGGCCAACCCGCAGGAGTCGGCACCACGGCTGGCGCTGATCGGTCTGTACCTGGGCAAGAACGAGGTCAAGAGCGCGCTCGCTGCCGCCCAGGATGCGGCCGCCGCCTTGCCCGACCGGCCGGAGGTGCTCGACGCGGCCGGCCGCGCCCAGCAGGCGGCGCAGGACTACAACCAGGCGTTGGCGACCTATGGCAAGCTCGCCGCACTGAAACCCGACCTGCCGCTGCCCTATCTGCGGATGGCAGAGATCGAAGTGGTGGCCAAGAACAAGCCCGCTGCCCTGGAGAACCTCAGGAAGGCGCTCAAGGTGCAGCCGAATTCGCTCGAGGCGCAGCGCGGCATCATGATGCTCGAACTCGATGCCGGACGGCCGGCCGAAGCAGTGGCAATGGCCAAGGAAGTCCAGAAGCAGCGTCCGAAAGAGGCGGTCGGCTACCTGTTCGAGGGTGACGCGCAGGCGTCGCTGAAGAACTGGCCGGCAGCCATTGCCGCCTACCGGACCGGTCTCAAGGAGGCTGGAGGCCCCGACCTGGCGGCCAAGCTGCATCTCGCCCTGGCGAACAGCGGCAACATGGCAGAGGCCGACAGTTTCGCTGCCAGCTGGTTGAAGGAGAACGCCAAGGATACGCGTTTCCGCTTCTACCTGGCAGGTCACGCGACGGCGCGCAAGGATTATGCGGCAGCGGCGCGCCATTACCGCGTCATGCTCGAGGCGCAGCCGGAGAACGCGATCGTGCTCAACAACCTGGCGTGGGTTGGCGCCCAGATCAAGGATCCGAAGGCCATGGAGTATGCCGAGAAGGCGAACAGGCTGGCGCCGAACCAGCCGGCACAGATGGATACCCTGGCGGTGCTGCTGATGGACAAGGGTGAGACGCAGCGGGCGCTCGAGCTGTTCCGCCAGGCACTGGAGCTGGCGCCGCAGGCAGCGGTGATTCGCGTCAATTATGCGCGAGCCCTGATCAAGGCGGGTCAGAAGGGCGAAGCGAAGAAGCAGCTCGATGAAGTCGCGAAACTGGGCGACAAGTTCCCGGCGCAGGCAGAGGTGGCGGAGTTGCAGAAAGGGCTGTAGGGGCGCTGGCGGTTGCTGGACGCTGGAGCGGAAAACCAACTGAATGGAGTGTTCATGACTATTGTTGCTGTGGTGGGTCTGGGTTACGTCGGTTTGCCACTCGCCGTCGAGTTTGGCAAGAAGATGCGGACCATCGGTTACGATCTGTCGGCAAGCAAGGTGGCGCAATATCGCCGCCACGTCGATCCGACGGGTGAGGTGAGCACCGCCGATCTCGAGGCGGCGATTCATCTCGAAGTCGGCAGTGATCCGACTGCTCTGGTGGCGGCGGATTTCGTCATCGTTGCCGTACCGACGCCGGTCGACCAGGCGCATCAACCGGACTTCGGTCCGCTGATCGGCTCGTCGGAGGCGGTCGGGAGAAACCTCAAGCGTGGCGCGACCGTGGTCTTCGAGTCGACGGTCTATCCGGGGGCGACCGAGGAAGTCTGCATTCCGATCATCGAGAAGTACTCCGGGATGAAGTGGAAGGAGGATTTCTTCGTCGGCTACTCGCCCGAACGCATCAATCCGGGCGACAAGGAGCGGACGCTGACGAAGATCGTCAAGGTCGTCTCGGGCGACACCCCGGAAACCCTCGAGCGCGTTCGCCAGATGTACGCCAGCGTCATCACTGCCGGCGTCTTCCCGGCGTCGAGCATCAAGGTCGCCGAGGCCGCGAAGGTCATCGAGAATACCCAGCGCGACCTCAACATCGCCCTGATGAACGAGCTGGCGATCATTTTCGACCGCATTGGCATCGACACCGTCGAGGTGCTCGAGGCAGCCGGCAGCAAGTGGAACTTCCTGCCGTTCCGGCCGGGACTCGTCGGCGGCCACTGCATCGGCGTCGACCCCTATTACCTGACGCACAAGGCGGAGATGCTCGGATACCACCCGCAGGTGATCAACGCCGGGCGGCGGATCAACGACGGCATGGGCAAGTTCATCGCCGAGCAGACGGTCAAGCAGTTGATCCGCAATGGCTGGCAGGTCAAGGGGGCGCCGGTCATCGTCCTCGGCCTGACCTTCAAGGAGGACTGCCCCGACCTGCGCAACTCGCGCGTCATCGACGTCATCCGCGAACTCGAGTCCTACGGCGCCAAAGTGGTCGTGCATGAGCCGGTGGCCGATGCCGACGAGGCACGGCACGAGTATGGCGTCGAACTGACGCCGTGGGATGAGCTGCCGGCGGCGGCGGCCATCGTCGCCGCGGTCGCCCACCGCGAGTTCCGGGAGCGTCCGCTGACCGATTTCGTCGCCAGGCTGCAGCCGGGCGGCGTGCTGACCGACGTCAAGAGCATGTTCAACGAGGCGCAGCTGGTGGCGAACGGGGTGAGCGTGTGGCGGCTCTGAGCTTCACTGCGACACCGGCGCTGGCGGCGCTCGACGAGCGCCTGCGGCAGCGCCCGGCACGCTGGCTGGTGACCGGAAGTGCCGGCTTCATCGGCTCGCACCTCGTCGAAACGCTGCTGCGGATGGGCCAGACGGTGGTCGGGCTGGACAACTTCGCGACCGGTCACCGGCGCAACCTGGAAGAGGTGCAGGAACTGGTTGGCGTCGAGGCATGGCGCCGGCACCGCTTCATCGAGGCCGACATCCGCGATCCCGACGCCTGCCGCGAAGCCTGCGACGGGGTGGAGGTCGTCCTGCACCAGGCGGCACTCGGTTCGGTGCCGCGCTCGCTGGCCAATCCGCTGGCGACCAACGCCACCAACGTCGACGGCTTCCTCAACATGCTCGTTGCTGCCCGCGATGCCGGCGTACGGCGTTTCGTCTATGCGGCGTCGAGTTCGACCTACGGCGACCATCAGGCGCTGCCCAAGGTCGAGGAGCGGATCGGCCGGCCGCTGTCGCCGTACGCGGTCAGCAAACTGGTCAACGAGTTGTACGCGGACGTCTTCGCGCGCTGTTACGGCCTGCCGTCGATCGGCCTGCGCTACTTCAACATCTTCGGCGCGCGCCAGGATCCGGAGGGCGCTTACGCCGCCGTCATCCCCCGCTGGACGCGGGCGATGTTGCTCGGCGATGTCGTGATGATCAATGGTGACGGCGAGACCAGCCGCGATTTCTGTTTCATCGACAACGCCGTCCAGGCCAACCTGCTGGCGGCGATGTGCGACGATCCGGAGGCAGTGAACCAGGTGTACAACGTCGCCGTCGACGACCGGACATCATTGAATCGGCTGTTCGACATCCTGCGTGCGGCCTTGCTCGACTTCTGCCCCGACGTGCGTCAGTTGCGGCCTGTGCACGGCGATTTCCGGCCAGGCGACGTTCGCCACTCACGCGCCGACATTTCGAAGGCCAGGCGTCTGCTTGGCTATTTTCCAAGCCACCGGATCGAGGAGGGGGTTCGGGCGGCGATGCCGTGGTACGTGTCACGCCTGGGCGTGGCCGCTGGAGTCCGTTGATGAAAGTTTCCTGTCTTGGCTGTGCCGCCCTGATGCGCCAGGGTGCGATCCTGTTCTGCGGTTTGCTGAGTCTTGCCGCACCGTCGTTTGCTGCCGCTGCCGGCGTGGCGGCGAAGGAGTCCGAGGCCGAGCGCCGGCTGGCACTGCGCAAGGAGGCGCTGGCGCACGAGCATGGCGAGGGCGTGCCACGGGACTACGCCCGGGCGGTGAAGCTCTATTGCGAGGGCGCACGGCTGGGTGACCCCGAGGCGCAGTTCAACCTCGGCTGGATGTACGCCAACGGCCGCGGCATCGAGCGTGACGATTCCCGTGCCGCCTTTTTCTTTGCCCTGGCCGCCAGGCAGGGACACGAGCAGTCGCAGAAGATGCAGCGTTTCGTTGGCGAACCGGTGGCGACCGTCCCCGACTGCATGCGCGGTGTCGCCTTTTTCGACGAGGGCAAGGATGTCCTCGTGCCGATCACCGAAATGCAGAAGAAGGTCGTCGGTCTCGTGCAGCAGTTGGCGCCGGAGTACGGCGTCAGCCCGCGCCTGGCGCTGGCGGTGATCCGCACCGAATCCAATTTCAATCCGTCGGCGCTGTCGAACAAGAACGCGCAGGGGCTGATGCAGCTCATTCCCGATACGGCGGCGCGCTTCAACGTCAGGCAGCCGTTCGACCCGGAGCAGAACCTGCGCGGCGGGTTGGCCTACCTGCGCTGGTTGCTCGCCTATTTCGAAGGCGACGTCAGCCTGGTTGCCGCGGCCTACAACGCCGGCGAGGGCGCGGTCAATCGCTATCGCGGCGTGCCACCCTACGCCGAGACACAGGGCTACGTCAAGCGGATCATCGGCATCTTCAAGCGTGACGACCATCCCTACGACGCGAAGGTGACGACGCCGTCGCCGGAGTTGCCACGCATCCGCTCGACGAGGGGAGTCTAGGGTGCCGGGCGGGTTTTCGGCGCTGCGCCGCCTGCTGGCCGCCGCCGCGGTCATCGTCG
>Ga0058866_1004968_pt1 | contig 11409 bp, 9 predicted proteins | sample TNRReaAerobicRNA_3_FD_61084 | JGI IMG/M metagenome (GOLD analysis project Ga0058866, IMG submission 61084) | Wastewater treatment Type I Accumulibacter community from EBPR Bioreactor in Madison, WI, USA - TNR Reactor, Time D- 0min-Aerobic_ RNA... | ecosystem: Engineered > Bioreactor > EBPR >...
AAAAATTTATAAAATGAGTAAAAAAGTTATCTTTTCGATGCTTTTCTTGGTTTCTGTCGTGAAAAGCCAAACCCCAGCGGATATTGTTCAGAGCTATGGCGGCAACGCGGCGGCTTTTACGTGGCCCATGCCTTTTGCGCACATTCCCCAAACTTTCACAAAACAAGCTGTGAGATTTACTGCGCCGCATAGCGCTCCATTTAATAGCCAAATGGCTTCTATTGACGTTAGGGTTTGGGGGACTTCCAAAAGCCAAGATGGTTTTAATGATTCGCTGGTCGTGCGCTTTTTGTCTTCCACCCCGGATGGCACGCCAAATGAGAATGCGCAGTTTGTGAAGCCCTTTAAAGTGGTGCTTAGCAGTTTGGCAAGAGGCAATTTTAATACCATTGGCTTGGGTAAAAGGAACCTTGTTTTTGCTCCTAAGACAAATGTTTGGGTTACGTTAGAAGTGGAGGCTGTAGGGAAGCAAGATACTTTGGTGCTGATTTCTGACAATGCCGAAATTCCGGCTTTGGGTAGGGCAGCCGCATACGTTTCGGGTACTGGTTGGGTGATGATGCGAGACACACAATTTAACAACGAGTTTGTTTTTCAGATTGCTGCTAAATGGCGTGCAACTTCTCTTGTAGCACGTGAGGAAGAAACGACACCTCAAACATTTTCTCATTTAGATGTTTTTCCGAACCCTTTTCAGAATCAACCAAATATCCGTTTCCAGTCTGACAAATCTGGGCAGATCAAGCTAACCGTTTTTGACCTGATTGGGCGGAAACTGTTTGAGCAAGAGGCTACAAATGCGGAAGATGGCTTACGGTTGAACTTGCCAGCCAGCCTTCCACAAGGTGTTTACGTGTTACAGGTACAACAAGACCAGCACGTTTTTCATAAACGTCTGGTTAAAACAGCGCGTTAAGCCATAAGATTGAACAATTATACTGCATCCGTAGGCGGAAAAGGGTATAGGACATTTTTATTCCGTTAGCATACACATAGAAATGGGCTTTGTATGACATGGTTATTAATTATTGTGTGATTGGCTATTGACTTAAATCTTTGAAATTAAAATACTTGACCAAGATATTGAGCAGCCTTTAACTTGTAAGCATTTAACCTGTGTTGGGGTTAATCACATCGAAGCCTGCCAAGAGCGCAGACGAGCCTGCCAACTGAGCGCATACAGGCTTGCCGGCGGCCTTCTTTTGTACGGCCAAAAGAAGCAAAAGCCCGTCCCGGCCTGAAGAAAAATCTGATCGCCTATGCTGCGGATGCCCGATGGGACGAATTGAAACCCGACGCTCGCCCTCCCCGGCATGGCAATTCGCCCTTATTCATCGGGCTGTTCCTTGCTCCGGCGGATTTTTCTAAGGGCCGCCCTCCCATTCGAAAATGATGGAGGAAATCACGGGATGGTGTAAATTATGGTTTTACAAGGTCTTGCTCCGCTCTTGAATGAACGGAAAAGCCCCGTAGGGGCGGTTTCTTAGTAGAAATCGGTTTCCAAATGCACAACAAAGCCCCATAGGGGTTGCATCTATAATAGCGGGTTGCGCCAAGTCGAAGTCTGGTGGTTGAGCTATAAGGCGGATTTTTCTAAGCGTTGCCCTGCCATTATTGAACAACACAGCATACTATAAGATAGAGGCGATCTCAATATTTATAATAATGCAGGAGTCATCACTTACGTTCATTCAAAACGCCAATCTAAAACCCTGCGTGATCGAAAAATCGTGCGATTTTACATTCTTTGGTGGTTGGTGGTCGTAGCGGAATGTGAGTCCAGAGGTGAGTGCAATTTTTTTGCTAAGGTTAATCGTAAGATTGTTTTCAGCGAGAATCCGAAAATCATGCACGTGTTTTGGCGCAAATTGAAAATATCCGACAGTGTTCATGGAAACATGCGTTCCCAAATCTAAATACAGCGTAAAGTAGTTGGTAGAGCGAAATAGCCGTGTTGTGGCCGCTGGATCGTCCTTGATACGTTCGATTTCGTACATTCCGCCGATACCCGCATAAGCCCAAAATCCTGAAGGTTTTGTTTTGGACAACGGAGAGCGAGCGATCAATTTCCACCGTAATCCACCACCCGCCAATTGCCGGTCTTGCAAGCGGGTAAATTCATTGTATTCTTTTTGTAAGAAAACCTCTGCTTTGAGCGGCTCTATAATGCGATAAAGGGCGCGTAGGTGCCCAAAGCCTTTGTTGAGGTATTGCTTATTGTTCGAAATCCCACGTTCAATATTGGCGACAAAGAGGAGTTCGCGGGGTTTTTGCTCAAAATCTGTTCGCCATGTACCGCTAATTCGGGCAAAATTTGAATTCCCAGAAGCATAGGCAAATGTTGCTTGCAAACCATGATGCCACCCTTCTTTGTCTCCAAAAACACGCAGACGTTCTGTATTTACTTGCGCATTTACAAGACAGAAACTAAAAACGAACCCAAGTAAATGGAAGGCAAAGCGGTAAGATGTTTGCATGAAGAGACCCATTTAGGATGTATTTGTGGCGCTTCGCTTAATTGTGCTGTCGCTGGCTCTGGCGGATTTTTCTAATACCAATTAGGGAAAATTACTGTTTATAGGTTACTCGTTTTCAACCTTTCAACACCGAAAGGGGGTGAAAGCGTTGACGGATAAAGCATTTGCTTAATTCCTAATTGGTATAAGACTTTCCCTACCACGAGGATGGTAAACATCATCTCGTGTTTTCGTAATTGAAAGGAATTAGGCCAAATTCAAAGGTCTAATCCCTTTCTTAGCAACATACGCTAAAGCCTATAATTTCATTTCTACGCCTGTCTAAAAGCGATCTGTTGTCTTGATTAGGTTTTATAAAAATAATTACTTAAGCCAAGGGTTAAATTGTAAAAATAAGCACCAAAGGTTTATTTTTTGCTCGTCCGTTTACGTGTTGCTTTTTTTGTAGGGCCTCCTGCCTCTTTCGCCATGAGCAACTGCAAAGCCTCCTCGAATGTTATTTCCTCTGGAGACAAATCCTTGGGTAAGGTTGCATTTGTTTTTTGATGGCTCACATAAGGGCCATAACGTCCTTCCCAGACCTCGATGGGTTCTTTGGTCTGTGGATGGACTCCGAGTACACGGATAGGGGCTTTTTTACCCTCTTTGGCGGCAATCAAGGTCAAAGCACGTTCCAAGTTTACCGTCAAAACATCATCCGTTTTGCTTAGGGACGCAAAGGTTTTTTCGTGTTGAACATAGGGGCCAAAACGTCCGACATTTGCCACGATGGTTTTGCCCGTATCGGGATGCAAGCCCACTGTTCTGGGTAAACGCAGCAAGTCTAAGGCCATTTCAAGCGTCACTTGTTCCATACTCACCCCTTTTGGTAAAGAAACCCGCTTAGGCTTCTCCTCGTCCTCGCCTAATTGCACATATTCGCCGTAAGGACCTTTTTTTACAAAGATGGGCTTGTCCAATTCGGGATGGATGCCTAAAACCTCATCTCCTTTTTGTTTTTTGTCAATGTAATCGGCAAAGTTTGTTTTTGACAAATCTGCGGGTGCTACATCATCGGGAATAGGCGCGGTTTGGCGTTCTCCGGCTTCCTCATATTCTAAATACGCCCCAAACTTCCCAACACGCACGCAATACGGCTCCCATTTGTGAAAACGAATGGTGGATACCTCGCGGGCATCAATCTGATCCAAGCCGCGTTCCACCTTTTTTTCCAAGCCTTCTGTCCCGTTATAAAGGCTCTCCAAGTAGGGCAAGGCTTTTTTTGATCCTTCGGAGATGTCATCCAGGACCTGCTCCATCTCGGCGGTAAAGCCTACATCCACCATGTGTGAGAAGTTTGCCTCTAAGAGTTGTGTGGTTGCAAAGGCGGTGAAGGTCGGAACCAATTGGTTGTTGTGGCGCCGCGCATAGCCCCGTTCCACAATGGTGTCCATGATGGAGGCATAGGTGCTGGGCCGTCCAATGCCTTCCGCCTCAAGGGTTTGAATCAAGGAGGCTTCGGTATAGCGTGCAGGCGGTTTTGTCTCGTGGCCTACGGCTTCTACTTTCTTGCAAATGGGCTGATCACCTTTCTTTAAATCGGGCAAGGGTTGGTCTTTATCGTCCAAAGCGGATTCTGGGTCATCGGAGCCTTCTACATAAGCGCGGAAAAAGCCGGGGAAAACCACTGTTCTGCCGGAAGCGCGGAAATGGGCAATGTCCTCTCGTCCCGCTTCTATGGTAGCAGTCGTAAATTTGAGCTTGGCATCGGCCATCTGCGAGGCTACAGTACGCTTCCAGATGAGATCATACAAAGCGGCCTCATCGCCCGTCAAGGCCAATTCCTTTGCCGTTTGCATGGCAGTACCAGCGGGGCGAATGGCCTCGTGGGCTTCTTGCGCATTTTTGGACTTAGAAGCAAACTGGCGCGGTGTTGGATGTAGATAATCCTTTCCATACCGATCTAAAACCGTATTGCGAGCGGCCTCAAGGGCCTCATTAGACAGGTTTGTAGAGTCTGTACGCATGTAGGTAATTAAACCTTTTTCGTATAACCCTTGTGCCAATCGCATCGTATGCCGTGCTGAAAACCGGAGTTTACGGCTTGCCTCTTGTTGTAGCGTAGAAGTGATGAACGGCGCATACGGTTTGCGGTCTGTTAACCGCTCTTCGATCTGTGTCACCTTCCAAGTTTCGCCCTGAAGATGCTTTGCAAGGTTCTTGGCTTGCTCGGCAGTAAGGAGCAAGGCATCCGATCCCTCTTTTAAGGCGCCGGAATGGTCGTCAAAATCTTTGCCTGTTGCCAAGCGCTTGCCATTGAGGTGCGTCATTACGGCTTCAAATTGCTTGCCGGACTGCGACAATAGGGCGCGTAAGTCCCAATATCCTGCCGAGACAAACATCATCCGTTGACGTTCCCTAAGCACCAATAACCGTACTGCCACACTTTGAACACGGCCCGCCGAAAGTTTGGGAATCACCTTCCGCCATAACAACGGAGAAACGGTATAGCCCACCAAACGGTCTAAAATGCGGCGTGTTTCTTGCGCATTGACAAGATGGACATCCACCTGGCGGGTTTTGCGGAGGGCTTCCATGATGGCTTCTTTGGTGATTTCATGAAAAACCATCCGTTTAACCGGAATCTTGGGTTTGAGTACCTCAAGTAAGTGCCAACCGATGGACTCTCCTTCGCGGTCTTCGTCCGTTGCGATGTATAGTTCGTCTGCGGATTTTAGGGCGTCCTTGATCTCTGCAACTATTTTCTTTTTATCGGTGGAAACCACATAGAGCGGTTCAAAATTCTTTTCTACATTCACCCCAAGCCTTGCCCATTTTTCTCCTTTGAACTTGGCCGGAATCTCGGATGCCGAGCCGGGTAAGTCACGGATATGGCCCATACAGGCTTCTACCTGATATTCTTTTGGTAGAAACTTGCGGATGGTTTTGGCTTTCGTGGGCGATTCAACCAATACGAGTCGCTTCATTATGCTGGTTTTAATCGTGGAGGATTCAATAAGCGTCGGAATGTAGGCTATTAATTACCTTCCGTCAATCATCTGAACCAAATATCGGTAAAATTACTGGGTTTTTAGCGGTTGCAAATGATCTTCCATCAAGTAGTTGTCCAAGCATACGCCCAACCCAAAACAAGGATTATCAAGGAAAAAACGCCCCAAAAAACGTTTTTCTGCATGATTTTCGAGGCATGTCTCTTCCAGATTTGGAGCCAAAGGAAGCCAATCGGAAGTCCTGTAAAAAATCCAAAAATATGCGCCCCAACGTCTGTCCGAGGATCAGGGCCAGCACCAAAAAGCCCCAACATAATGGCTCCTGTTAGCAGTGGAATCCCCAAGCCCCGCATCAGATCCGCACGGCTTAGGGTAATCCGAATGCCCATCAAGATCCCAAGCGCACCAAAAATGGCGGTGGAGGCGCCTATGCTCATGTGTCCTACGGGTTGTGCGTAGGCATTGAGCAGGTTTCCAAAAAAGCCCGATAAGAGCGCCAAAAAAAAGACCATACCATTGCCCACCATGCGGCTTAACCAAAAAAAGATAAACCCGCCAAAAAGCATGTTTCCCAAAAGATGCTGGGCATCTGCATGAAGCGTTAGGGCGGTAAGGGCACGCCACCATGAGCCTGCCATGATTTCACTTTTTTGCGCAGCACCCAAGGGAATCCAAGCAGCGTGATGGGCTTGGTGTACAAAAAGGTGAAAAAAAATCCAACCCGAAATGGCCATTAAGATGGGTTCAAAACCAGTTCCTTCGCCCAATGCCGGCGGCTTTTCGGTTGAAACAGGCTGTTCGCTCAAATACCCTCTGAGTTCCGTTATGGCGGTATCGGTAAATGCTGTTGGAACCCATAGCCGTCCTAATTCACCCTCCTTGGTGATTCTATACGGAATACGTTTGGACTGCAAGACCAATTCTGCCTGCCTAAAACTTCCATGATCCAATGGTGTCTGGGAGAGAAAAGGCGTTATATCCTTCAGGTTGTCTTCGGTCATCATGCATAGACTTTCTTAAGTCAACCGCTCGACTGCCACAATGGTTCCGGCCTCAAGGTAATCTGGGCCTTCTGGTAGATGGATCAAACAAGTTGCTTGCACCATAGATGCAAAAACGTGGGAGCCTTGTGGACCAGTAGGCGTTACGTGGTTTTGCCCCATTTCGTCACACAAAAGAATACCCCGTACAAAATGATGCAAGTGTGCAACTTTAGAAAGCCCTGTGGATAATTTTGCCCATTCAATGTTTCGGAAAATAGGTTTTTGTTGCATCATAGCACGCATGGCCGGATAAACGTACTGATCGAAACATACAGCCGTAGAGACGGGATTTCCGGGTAATCCGAAGACCAATTTGTCGTCCAATCGTCCAAAAGAGAATGGCTTTCCCGGTCGTTGACGAACACCCGCCACGAGAGGTTTCCAGCCGAGTGACTGCAAAACGGGCTTTACAAAGTCGTAATCCCCAACGGAAACGCCCCCGCAAACCACTAAGATGTCTGAATCCGCTAAGGCCGCTGGTAATTTTTGCTGAAGCTCTTGAACATCGTCCTTTGCATGTTGACACCAAACTACCGTGCCGCCCGCTTCTGAGACTATGCCTTCTAAGAGGTAACGGCTTGTATTTCGGATTTTTCCCGGCGTGAGGGGCGTATGGAGATCCACGACCTCGTTACCTGTGGTTAAAATGGCTACACGCGGTTGTTGAAAGACCTCAACCTTTCCCAAGCCCAAAGACGCCAGAGCACCCATTAGTGCGGGGCTTATTTTTTGGCCGGATTCTGCGATTTTGCTGCCTTTCTTGAGGTCGCTACCTTTTTTTCGGATGTGTTCCCCTCGTTGCGGCAATTGGTTTAGGCGAATAAAGCCCGCTGCCAAAGGCGTTGTCCACTCCACCATTGCGACTGCTTCGGCCTCATTCGGGATTGGCGCTCCCGTCATAATGCGTAAACACGTCCCTCTTGGCCAGTCGCCAACCCACACTTCTCCAGCCGGAATGGTACCAAAAACCTTTAATGGTGAACCTGCTACCAAGCCGTCGAGTCGGAGCGCAAAACCATCCACACCGCTGTTGTCAAACAACGGGAGATCATTTTGTACCAGCACCTCAATAGCCAAGGTTCTTCCGTGGCTTTTTTCAAGTGGGATGGTCTCAGTTGGTTGTGGGAGAATGTTTGCGATTACCCGTTTACGTGCTTCCGAAAAGGAAATCGGTGACGACATAGGCATGTTAGAATTGATCCACAATATTTTTGAAGTGGGTCAGTCCTTTTGGGTTTAAAGAGTATAAGGTTCGGGTTCCAACCACATTCCCTCGAATCAAACCCGCATCTTTCAGCACCTTTAAATGCTGACTTACAGTGGATTGGGCAAGTGGAAGCTGATCTACAATATCCCCACAGTCACATTGCTCGGTGTCTTTGAGGATGTTAATGATTTGGATACGAACGGGATGCCCCATCGCCTTACAATAATGGGCAAGCAGTTCTGCATCTATATTTTGAATAGGCGCGCTCATGTAATCTCTATAATAAGGGTGCTCAGAACGGTGGGAATGAAGACCATTTCCCATAAATAAGAAAAAGAAAAGTAAAGCTTTTTTACTTAACGATTGCGGTTACAGTACTACCAAGGCGGAGGGGGCCTTCTCTAAGCGGAATTAGGTTTTGTCCAAACGTTACCTTGCCTTCAAACTTACGAAACTTGGCTAATGTTCGCAAGGGTTCTTTACCACGTTTTGCCGTTTGTGGGTCTATGGTGATGACACTACATCGCTCACAAGGTTTCACAACGGCAAAGGGGATATCCCCAATGATCACTTCTTTCCATTGATCTTCCGCAAACGGTTCAAATCCCGATACCACCAAGTTTGGCCTAAAACGATCCATGCCAATTGGTCGTTCTAATTGTGTATTAAGAAGGTTCAACGAGGCTTTGTTGGTGAGTAAAACAGGATAACCATCTGCAAAACTGACATGGTCATCGGCTTGTGTGGCAAACTTTTCATTGACCAACCGTCTGCTGGTTTCGGGCATATAGACCAATCGGCAGTCGGTTCCAAGAATATCGGAAAGCCACTTGTTCACACTTTCTTCAACCATCTGTACTTCCACTTCGTCTCCCCAGACGGTCGCCCATAGTCGCTCGGCATGAAGCGGGAGGTGTAGTGGGATGGTATAGGTTTCTCGGTCAAAGGTTAGTCTAAGGTTGTTGTTTTTGAAGGACGTTTGGATCAAACACATTTCCGGACATTCGCGCTGCGAGAGGAAGTCTCCGTCTTCATCCACGAGCATCCACCGCCTGTCCATCTGTAATCCGCGACGTGTGACGTATGCCTCTGTTCTGGCACGTCCGGCCAACGATTTTACGGGATAAACATGTATGGATGAAAGTTTCATTAGAGGTTGAGTCTCGACGGCGTGTTACCGTTTAATGGGTTTTAGATAAACACCGAAAAATGGTGTTATGAGATGTTATCAAACTGCTTCACTTCGTATCCGGCATCATCAATGGCTTGCTGAATAATGGTTTGGGAAATTTGGTTTTCATCAAAAGAAACAATGGCTTTTCCAATCTCTACCGATGCTACCGAAATTTCTGGATGGGCATTAAGAGCTTCTCTAACGGTACCGATGCAGTGATTGCAGCCCATACCCTCGATTTGTATTTGCGCTTTCATTATTTGTGTGGTTTATATGGTGATGGTTTAGGTTCTCATTTTGGCCAATCGGAGGCTATTGCTCAAGACAGAGACACTGGAAAGGGCCATAGCCGCAGATCCTATCATAGGATTGAGGAGCCATCCGAAGAACGGGTAAAATACGCCAGAGGCCAAGGGAATTCCGATGATATTGTATATAAAAGCAAAAAATAAATTTTGCCGGATAATATTCATGGTTGCTTTAGAGACCTTAAAAGCCGTAAAAAGTGTTTTAAGATCGGCATTTAATAAGGTGACACCAGCAGCCTCCATCGCAATGTCGGTTCCGGCATGTACGGCAATGCCCACATCCGCTGTTGCAAGTGCGGGAGCGTCATTAACTCCATCGCCCATCATGGCTACAGGGCCTTTTTTTTTGGCGTTCGGCCACCAAATGTGCTTTTTCGGAAGGGGAAACGCGGGCGTAGTAGGTTTGTATTCCCAAGTGAGATGCAATATCTTGCACGACTTCGTCTAAGTCGCCACTTGCCAGAACCACTTCGATCCCATTTTGTTTTAGTCCCCAAACGACCGCTCTGGCCTCTGGCCTTAAGGGATCACTTAAAAAGAGTACTCCGGCAAAAACATGGTCTATGGCAACAAATATTTTGCTTTGTGCCCGATGCTCTGCAAGGCGTTCTGTCTGGATTTTGATGCCCTTTTGAGCTAACCAGTCCGCACGCCCAGCCATGATGTGTTTCCCCTCTACCATTGCCTCTACGCCGCCACTGGTTTCGCTGTTAAAGTTTGTGGCAGTCCGTTGCGTGAGGTTTCTGGAGGCGGCTTCGTTGATCACCGCTTTGGCAAGTGGATGCTCGGAGAAGTGTTCGGCGGCAGCCACATAGGACAAAAGGTCGTTTTCCGCCCAATCCTGCACCGTCCAAACGGCAGTTACATGTGGCTTACCAAGGGTCAGGGTTCCCGTTTTGTCCAAAATAAGCGTTTTTACTTGGTGGAGTTTTTCTAAAACATCGCCACCTCGGAACAAGACGCCATTTCGGGCAGCCCAACCCGTGCCAGCCATTACCGCTGCTGGTGTTGCAAGGCCCAATGCACAAGGACAGGAGATAATCAGCACCGACACCGACACCAAAAGCGCCGTTTTTAATTCGGGCGCGGGGCCAAACACGTACCAGATGCCAAAAGTAACCAAGGCAATAAAGATGACGATGGGCACAAACACGGCAGCGATTTGGTCTGCCAACCGCTGTATGGGCGCCTTACGTCCTTGCGCTTCTTTGGTCAGTCGGATAATTTGCTGCAAGGTGGTCATCGCCCCAACTTGTGTAGCCACCATCTGCAAGGAACCACTCAGCAGAACCGTGCCCGATCGGACTGTATCGCCAAGGCTTTTCTCGACAGGAATGGGTTCTCCCGTTAAGCTACTTTCATCCACCGCAGCTTGACCCTCCACAACCACACCATCCACCGGAATCCGAGCGCCGGGCTTGAGCAAAACCACATCACCTACTTGTAATTTGGAAGAAGGAACTTCAACAATGCCTTCGTATCGCCGCACGAAAGACGTTGGCGGCGCTAAATCCATCAAGCCACGTACCGCTTGTCCGGTTTTTTGCTTGCCCTTGGCCTCCAACCATCGCCCCAAAAGAAGCAGGGTGATGATGACCGCCGCAGCCTCAAAATAGACTTGGGTATGGTGTGTCCCCACGGCGTGTAAGGCCATGGGTTGAATCATCGAATAAACGCTGAAAAAATAGGCTGCACTTACGCCCAAGGCGACCAAGGTGTTCATATCTGCTCCGCCGTGTCGGCCTACCCGCCAAGCACCTTCAAAAAAAGGCATTCCACTCCAAAAAACGACGGGCGTGGTGAGGAGGAACAAAACAAGGTTAACACCCGGAAAATCTAAAGCCCCATGTGACATCGAGATGACAAATACTGGCAGCGTAAAACACAAGGCAACCCAAAAACGCTTTTGATAATCACCCGATTCATCTTCGAAAAAGGCACTGTGTGGAGTGGCGTCTTCTGCAAGGTCTGGAACGGTAAAGCCTGTTTTTTCAATCGCTTGTACCATTTGATCCCGCATAATTTCCTGTGGATCAAATATGATGTTCGCCTGTGCCGTAGCCAAATTTACCCGCACTTCCGAAATGCCCTTCTGTTTGTTCAGATTACGTTCGATGCGGGCGACACACGAAGCACAGGTCATGCCCTCAACAGGTAAGGTGATTTCTACCAATGGTTTGGTACTGGATTTGTCCGACATCTTGTTGGGT
>Ga0058866_1018925_pt1 | contig 11370 bp, 4 predicted proteins | sample TNRReaAerobicRNA_3_FD_61084 | JGI IMG/M metagenome (GOLD analysis project Ga0058866, IMG submission 61084) | Wastewater treatment Type I Accumulibacter community from EBPR Bioreactor in Madison, WI, USA - TNR Reactor, Time D- 0min-Aerobic_ RNA... | ecosystem: Engineered > Bioreactor > EBPR >...
TACAATTTTAGATGCAATCATAATTCTGCTTTACGTTGTTGCGGTTCTTACGCTTGGTCTGTACATAAAAAACAGCGATAAGAACCTGACCGATTATTTTCTTGCCGGAAGAAAGTTGGGTTGGTTTGCCATAGGCATTTCCTTATTTGCTACGAATATTTCCAGTGAACATTTTATCGGTCTGGCAGGTGGCGGTGCTTCTAGAGGTTTGGCTGTTGCACAGTTCGAGCTGATTGCGATTTTCTTCTTAATTATACTCGGCTGGTTTATTGCACCTATCTACAGAAATTCGAAAATATTTACTACTCCTGAGTTTTTAGAAAAAAGATTTGATGCTTCAACAAGGAAATTTTTTAGCGGTCTTTCAATCTTTACCTATGTTGTTACAAAAATTTTAGTAACACTTTTTGCCGGTGGAATCTTATTTAACAAAATTTTTGGCTGGAGTATTTTCACCTCATCTATCATCATAATATTAATTACCGGTATTTATACGCTAGTTGGCGGATTTTCAGCAGTAATAAGAACACAAGTTTTTCAAGGTGTACTGTTGATGATAGGTGCTTTTCTGCTAACCGCATTTGGACTTGCGGAAGTAGGCGGGTTTCAAGGTTTACGCGAAAGACTACCTCTTGAGCATTTTCAAATGTTCAAAGCCAGTAGCGATCCCGATTTTCCTTGGACTGGAATTATCTTCGGAGCTCCGATAATTGCGTTTTGGTATTGGTGTGCCGATCATTATATGGTTCAAAGAATTTTAGGTGCCAAATCTGCCGAAGATGCTCGAACCGGATCTCTCATCACTGCCTTTCTCAAAATACTTCCTTTATTTCTTTTAGTTATGCCCGGATTAATTGCAATAGCTTTGTATCCCGAAATTCAAGGCGATGAAGCTTACCCGATGCTAATTTCGAGCGATCTATTACCGACTGGAATTAAGGGAATTGTAATTGTCGGATTTTTAGCGGCCGTAATGTCTTCACTTTCTGCAGCCTTCAATAGTATAGCAGCTTTGTACACAATAGATTTTTATAAGCCCAAGCATCCGGATGCTTCCGACAGGACTTTGGTTTTAGTTGGAAGAATGGCAACAATCACCGCAATCTTTATAGTGATACTATTTGTTCCTTTTATAAAACTAGTTAATTCCAATATTTATATCTTTTTGCAAGGTATGCAGGCTTTTATTAGCGCTCCAATTGCTGCTGTATTCTTATTCGGATTTTTATTAAAAAAAGTAAACGCCAAAAGTGTGTTGTTTGCATTTGTTCTTGGTGAAGTATTGGGATTATCCCGATTCATAATAGAAATAATGATTAATTCCGGATTTGTTACGAACTCTTTTCTATCTGCCTTTGTTAGTGTTAACTACCTACACTTCACAATACTGGTTTTTGTATTTACATCATTGGCAATGATAATTCTTAGCTATGTTTTCCATTACGGTTCAGATTTGAGTAATTCTAAATTTAACTCGATGATAGATGAATATTTTTCTACTAGTATTGATAAAGGAATAGTTCGTGTATCGAAAGGTAGAATACACGTTTTAGCATCCTTTTTCATTTTACTTTTGACTTTGAGTTTGTGGTATCTATTTGTATAATAAATTGCACAGAGAAAACTTGTTCAACAAGTTCACTCAAAATAAACTAACACAACCAATAGGAGGAGCTATGAAAAAACTGTTAATGGCCTTAATATTAATTACGGCTGTTGCAACTCAGGCGCAAACCTGGGTATTCCAATCGTTTGACTCGTCAGTTAAAGACGGTTGGTGGGATATGGTAAACATGTACAATAACCAGGGCGATTCTAAAGCCTTGTGGGATGTTACCGATAATGCAGCAGACAAAAAAGAAGGCTCAGGTAGTCTTAAGTTAGATTATCTCTGTGGTGCCGGCGATGGCTGGGGCGGTTACATCGTACGTACAAGCATTAAGCCTTTTGCAAATAATGCTGTCTGGGATTTATCAACTGGAACAAAACTTACATTCTGGTATAAAGTTACAAAGCCAGTTGTAAAATCAAAGGGCGGTACTACTATAGTTGAAGTAAAAATGTGTGATATTCAAGATGGACAAGAAAACCGTGTGTTCCGTGAAGTAGCAATGGACTTAGCAGATGCTTCAGGACAATGGAAACAAGTTTCAGTTGACTTTACAATGGGTTCTGATAAAACCGTAGCATGGGCATATCAAGCTGGTCCAGTTGAAGGAAGAGATATGCAGTGGGATAAGGTAAACGGAATGGAATTCGCAGTAGTTTACGTTCCCGATGGTGGCGGAAGTGCAACGGCTACACCAACAGCAGCTGGTACTGTGTTAATTGACGGTATGGCTATTGAAGGTGATAGATATGCTCCACCACTATTAAATTTTGATAACTCCGCTTCTAAATGGGGTCTTGATGATATGGGTTGGGCTGGCGATGCTGGTAAAGGCGCAGTAAAACTTACAGACGAAGCTACCGATAAAGTAGAAGGTGCTGGTTCATTAAAGTTTGATTATACATGCAACGCTTCTCAAGATTGGGGAGGTTTTGTTGCTTTTGATATGGCTGTTACTCCTCCAGATAAATTTGTTGAAAGAACGGCTCTTATTCTTTGGTTAAAAAACACTAAAGCTATTGTAAGTGCTAAACCGGAAAGAGCAATGTTACGCTTCTTTATTATGGAAAAGAGCAATGGCACAGATACTGAAGAATGGATCATAAAAGTTCCAATCGACCTGAGCAAGGTTAGCGATTGGACACGTTATGTTCTTCCATTAAAAACAAAAACATTGCCTAACGGTGATCAAGATCCGCCAACAGACGGTTTTGCACCAAAGAGCAACAATGGCGACAAGACATTTAATCACGACAAGATTGTAAAAGTACGACTTGAAATTTTGGCTGCTGGTGCCGGTCCATTGGCTGGTCCTAAGGGCGAAAAATTAACAGGTACACTTTTGTTTGATATTTGCCAGGGTTCCGGATTCCAGGTTTATGATATTACCAAACCAAGTGCACCAAAGAACGTTGCTGCAATTAAAGGTAACTATTCTAACTTAGTTTCTTGGGGCGACGTTGATAACGAAGGTACCGAGAAATATGACGTATATGCAAGCAAGGCGGCTATTACAAGCTTAACTGCTAAAGGTGTTGAAAAAGTAGCGGGCGGTATTGCAAGAGGAGTTCAGGTTTTTGAACATACACTAAAAGCTCCTAAGACAGATAAAGATGTAACATGGTATTATGCTGTTCAAGCTATTGATAAAAATAAAAATGAAGGTGCTATTGGCACAGCTGGACCAGTTACAAATAAAGCAAAAGGCATCCCAACAGTTGCAATCAAAACTGTTAACTTTAAAGCAGATGGTAACTTGAACGAGTTTGCCGGTATTACTCCATTCCAGATGAAAATATCAAATGGAACTGGTTACTTAGTTGCTGGTGATAAATGTGACGGTGATGCAGATGCTTCTATTGAAGCTATGTATGTAGCAATAGATAAAAACTACCTTTATATCGGTGCTGATGTTAATGACGACGTAGTTTTTGATGATAACAAATATTATCCTGGCGATACTTGGCAGGCAGATGCTTTGGAATTATTTATCGGTCTATATAACCAAGCTGAAAATCCTATGACTGTTGCTTACAAAAGAGGCAAAACACCAGATTATCACTTACGTTTCAACAAACAGAAACTACGTGAAGATCATTGGGATGTAGAAACAGATGAACTGTTGTTGCCTGGCGCAAATTATTACTGGGCAGAAAAATTCCCATCAGGATATGTTGTCGAAGCAAAGATTTCTTTAGCTGACCTTGCAAACAAAAGAGATGCTGGCGCAGTTAAGTTAGACCAAATCTATGTAAAAGAAGGCTACAAAGTAATGTTTGATATTGGCCAGTTTGACAACGATGGTAATGCTGTGAACAGAGAAGGAAGAATTTTCTGGACACCAACAAACGGTGATCAGGGATACCAAAACGCAACTTTGTTGGGTTATACCTGGATTGGTGATACTGATGTTATTGCAACTGATGTTGAGAAAGAAGAAGTACCGGTTACATATTCATTAGATCAAAACTATCCTAACCCATTCAACCCAACAACACAGATTAAGTATTCTATTCTTAGTGCTGGTAATGTTAGCTTGAAGGTGTTTGATGTATTAGGCCGCGAAGTAGCTGACTTAGTAAATCAGAATCAAGATGCCGGTCATTATACAGTTAACTTCAACGCTTCTACATTATCATCAGGAATCTATTTCTATAGACTAGAAAGCGGTTCGTTTGTTAGCGTTAAAAAAATGATGTTGGTTAAGTAGTAGTATTTATTTAAGGAGCGCTTCAGAATATGAAGCGCTCCATTGATTATCATTCAAAATAATATTCAAGGAACTGATTATGTGGAGAACAATCACAAAGGAGAAAAAAATAGTTTCCCTTGGTGTATATCTTACTTTGTTCTTTGTTTTAGTAGCTAATTCTTTAATGTTTGCCGGTACAACCGGTAAAATTGCTGGTAGAATTAGAGACGCAGAGACGAAGGAAGGTGTTATTGGCGCAAGCGTCGTAGTCAAGGGAACGAACATGGGCTCGGCTACCGATATTGATGGTGACTATAATATTAATAATCTTCCTCCCGGAAGATATACGCTTGTTATTAGTTCGGTTGGCTACAATAAGGTTACAATCGAAAACATTAATGTTCGTATTGACCTTACAACAAGAGCCGATGCTGAATTGACTTCAACAGCAGTGAGTGTTGGCGAAGTTGTTATTCAAGCTAAACAGCCGCTAATTACAAAAGATTTAACTGCTTCTTCTGCGATTGTTTCTTCGGAAGAAATTAAGTTAATGCCGGTTGAAAACTTACATCAGGTTATCAATCTGCAAGCCGGTGTTGTTAATGGTCACTTTCGTGGTGGTCGTTCCGGCGAAGTTGCTTACTTAGTAGATGGTGTTACTGTTACCGACGTTTTTAGCGGCGGTATGTCTGTAGAAGTTGAAAATAGTTCTATTAGACAAATGGAAATTATCAGTGGTACGTTTAACGCGGAATATGGACAAGCGATGTCCGGTATCGTAAATATTGTTACAAAAGATGGTGGATCAAAATATGAAGGATCGGTTACCGGTTATTTAGGAAGTTATCTCTCAAACCATTCCGATATCTTTCAGAATATTAACAAAGTAAATCTTAGTGGTCCAAAAGATATACAGCTTACTTTGAGTGGACCAACTCAATTATTAGATAATCTTAATTTCTTTGTTACCGGCCGTTACACAAAAGATGACGGTTATTTATATGGTAGAAGAATTTATAATAATTCCGATCAGAAAGCTTTTCTTGTAGGTACAGCTCTAATCGATAATCCTACTGGAGATAGTGCTTGGGTTCCTATGAATCCATCCGAGAAGAAATCTTTCAACGGAAAACTTTCTTATGGCTTTTCAAATTGGAAATTCAGCTACAGCTTCTTTTTTGATGATAACTGGTCAAAAGGTTACAGTCATTCTTACAAGTGGACACCCGATGCTATAAAAGATAATTATAGAACTAATGTTATTAACAATGTTCAGATTTCTTATTTACCTACACAAAACACTTTTATTACTCTTAAATACTCCTCGAATGTTCACAAATATTGGGGACATTTATATGCCGACGAATATGATCCTCGTTACGTTGATCCAAATTTAGGTTCGCCTTCTTCAGGTTATACATTCATTCAAGGTGGTAACGAGACTGATAGATATAGAAGATATACAGTTACAAATATTGCTCAGTTTGCATTAGAAACTCAGGTAACAAAACAACATAAGGTTAAGATTGGTGCTGAATACAGACAACACAAGTTATTTAATAGCTGGAAAAATATTAAAGATCAAACCGAAGGTCAGTTAGATTCTCTCGGTAATTCAATCTACACAGTTGGTTATACAGATGTAGGAACAAAATATAATATCGCTTACACAAGAGAGCCGTTTGAATTTTCTGCTTTCATACAAGACAAAATGGAATACGATATTATGATTATCAACGCCGGTGTTCGTTTCGATTATTTTAGCTCCAACACCACAATGCCTTCGGATATTAGAAACCCCTTAAACAACCCATTATTTCCGGGTGCAAATGTTTACCGCGACGCAGAAGCTGAATATCAAATTAGTCCGCGTCTTGGTGTTTCTTTCCCAATTTCCGATAAAGGCGCAATTCACTTTTCGTACGGACACTTTTTCCAAATTCCTTCGTTCGAAAATCTCTACACAAATCATAATTACTTAATTGATCAGACTAGCTCGCTCTCTTCAATGGTAGGTAATCCGGAATTAAAAGCTCAGAAAACAGTTAAATATGAACTCGGTTTACAGCAAGTTGTCTTCCCGAATGTTTCTGTAGATCTCTCTGTTTATTACAGTGATATTAGAAATCTTCTTGGAACCGAAATTCTTAAAACTTATGAAGGATTCAACTTTGGTCGTTATATCAACCAAGACTATGGAAACGTTAAAGGTCTTATTGTAACGCTCGATAAACGCTATGCTGATTTCTTTGCAGCTAAAATAGATTATACATATCAAGTTGCCTCCGGTAATGCTTCCGATCCGTTACAGAATTATTACAACAATCAATCCGATCCACCAGTAGAAGGAAACAAAAAAGTAGTTCCTTTGAATTGGGACCAAACACACACTGTTAATATGTCTTTAACTTTTGGCGATCCATCTGATTGGACGGCCGGATTTATTATGAGCTACGGTTCTGGCGCCCCTTATACAGTTGCAACACGTTATTCTCAAGGATTACGTTTTGAAAACAATGGAAGAAAACCAAGTACACTAAACGTAGATTTGAAAGCTAATAAAATGTTCAGAGTATTTGGTTTTGATGTTAATACCTTCTTATTGGTTTATAATTTGTTTGATATTAAAAACGAATATGGTGTTTATGGTTCATCTGGAAGAGCAAATGTTGACTTAGAAACACAATTTGCTACTCCAGTTATCGGAACAAACACAATTCAAGAATATGTGAATAACCCGCAAATGTATTCGTCGCCAAGAAGAATCAGCGTTGGTTTTTATGTGAATTTTTAATCGAACGTCTAGAATAAATCTGGAAAATGGAGTTTAGAATGAAGAAAAATTTATTAATTGTTTTTTTAATCCTTGTGGCGATAGGTGATTTGTCTTTTGCGCAGACCAGAGAACAAATCTTAAAATACCTAGCCGAGCCATTGGGAAATAAAACGTATAGAAAAAGAGGAATCTTGGATGGTAACTTAGTCCGGACTCTTTTCTTTAATGATGGACAAATAGGTTACTGGGAAGACCGTCCTTCAATGAACTGGCCTAAAGGTACAAACCATATGTATTCTGATGGTTGTACTCCACTTGTTTCCGCATCCGTACTCGCTCCCGGTAACGGACAAATAATTCACCCAGCACAAACTTCATATCGTGAAGAAGTAGACGTGGATCCTGTAAGCGGTACATTGTGGGTTAACGAACCTGTGCCAGGTTATGCCGGTTCTGCCTCAGAACTTCCGGCGATTAGTGATAAACCAAAATCATGGCCCGAATCATGGCCAACGTCTCTTCCAAACGTTGATGCTTCTTGGAACGGACAATGGTTTGGTTATTTCGGAAAAGGCGTGATGAATGCTGAACAAGAAGCATTTTTTGTTCTTGATGATTCGCAGGATCGTGAATTTTCAAGACCTCCTTATTCATATCATCCAGTCGCTTCCAATGAAAATAGAAATGGTCTTGGCTTAAGAATGGAAGTAAGAACATTTCAGTGGGTTAACGTTTTAGCTGAAGACATAATCTTTGCCCATTACGATATCGTCAATTTGGCTGATGCCGGTTATGATACAACTTACTTTGGTTTTTATGCAGATACTGGAGTTGGCGGCTTGAATGACAACGGCGATGATAACTCATCTTACGATACGAAACTTGACATTGCTTACGCATTTGATAGTGATGGAACTGCAACGGAATCATCATCGGATAAATGGACGACCGGTTACATGGGCTATGCTTATTTGGAAAGCCCGGGCAACAGTTTTAACGGACGTGATGATGATGAAGATGGATTAGTTGATGAAAAACGCGATGATAAAATTGATAACGATAACGATTGGGAAAAATATACAGATGTAAATCTTAATGGAAGCTGGGACAAAGGCGAACCATTAAATAACGACGTCGGTAAAGATGGTCTTGGTCCATTTGATGTAAACTATGTTTCTCCTGATGAAGGTGAAGGCGATGGTGTGCCTACCGATGGTGAACCCAATTTTGACAGAACTGATAAAGATGAATCAGATCAAATAGGTTTAACATGCTTGGTTATTGAAAGATTGTCAAACAAAGGTTCAAATGCAATCTGGCCAAAGAACGATGAAGCTCTATGGCGCAGAATGAATTACCTAACTTTTGATACTTCTTTGACAAAATCGAACATTCAAATATTATTCAGCTCCGGTCCATTCCCTCTCAAAGTTGATAAGAGAGAAAGATTCTCTATGGCCTTTGTAATGGGTTCGGACTACGCAGACATGGTGTTCAATAAAGAGACTGTTCAAAATATCTATAACGGTAATTACAATTTCTTTAAGCCACCTTTGAAGCCAACATTAACGGCTGTTCCAGGCAACAAGAGAGTATTCTTATACTGGAATGATATTTCTGAAAGATCTTATGATAACTTTTTAAGAAAATATGATTTTGAAGGATACTTATTATATCGAAGTGAAGAACCTGAATTCAACGATATTAAAACTATCACAAACTCAAAAGGTGAAGCAAAATTCTGGAAACCAATTGCTCAATTTGACTTAAAGGATGGAATAAAAGGTTCCGATCCGGTTGGTGTTAAGATGCTCGAAGGCGCTTCGTTCTGGAGAGGATATGATAATGGTCTCCAACATTCATATATAGACACAACTGTTGTAAACGGAAAAACTTATTACTATGCTTTAGTTGCATACGATCAAGGCGATCCAAATTATGGAACACAAGGTTTGATGCCAACTGAAACTTCCAAAGTAATTTCACAGAACTATTCTGGACAAATTACATTTGTTGATATTAACTGCGCGGTTGTAGTTCCTAACGCACCATCTGCCGGATATACCTCTGCCCAAATACTTGGCGATGTTAGCAAAGTAAAAAGCGGCATTGGTACAGGTAAGATGAATGTACTTGTTCTGAATCCCGCAAGTGTAAAAGAAGGCGCTGTTTATAAAGTTAAATTTACATCAGCAGGAACATTCCCAACCTTTAAGACTACTGCTTATTCTGTAACCAGAACGATTAATGGTACAGAAGAAACGGTAGTAGCAAATGTAGATACTTCTCAATTTGCAAAAGGTCAGTTCAGTGCTCCGTTTGATGGTGTTATATTCTCAACTATTCCGGATACTATGGGAGCTATTCGCTCGAAAGGTTGGGTAAAGGGATTTAGCAATATTGATATGTTGGTTATTCCGGATAAATCTTCTCCAACACGCAATATTTCTTGGCCAGCAGATTATGAATTTGAATGGTTGCCGGAAGGAACATTCTATACTACACCATTTACCAAATTCAATTCTCCGGTTAAAGTTAAAAACATAACAACCGGCGCTGATGCGGCATTAGAAATATTCGATTTGGATAAAAATGGTCTCTTTAATCTAGGCGACGATGCCGTAGTAATCGAATATGTAGCCAATCAGTTTAAACTGACATGGCGGCTACAAATGCGCATTCCTGCCGCTCCGGTATATGTTTCTCCAAAGCCTGGCGATGTATATAGATTTACTACTTCTAAGCCATATCAAACTGGTGACTATTTTGAGTTCACTACAAAAGGTGCCGGCGTTGATAACGAATTAGCAAAGAACGACTTAAGTAAAGTTGCTGTTGTTCCAAATCCATATATAAGCGCTTCATCTTGGGAAGTTAGAAACAACGTAGCTAACGGTAGAGGAACAAGAAGATTAGATTTTATTCATCTACCTTCTTCTTGCACAATCAGAATTTATACGGTGGCTGGTGCTTTAATTAAGACTCTTGAAAAAACAACAGGTGCTACAGACGGAACACTTTCATGGAATTTAATAACTGAAGATGGAACGGACGTTGCATACGGATTATACATTTACCATGTTGATGCACCGGGTGTTGGTGAGTACATCGGCAAATTCGCGATAATCAAATAGCGGTGGAGTGAATATGAAAAGAATAAATATAATTATGCTTGTTTTACTTGCCGCAACGGCTATCACCGCTCAAGACGTTTCTAAAAATGTCTCTAAACGCGGAACTACTGCGGCTCCGTTTTTAACTATTAGTCAAGGTGCGCGCGCAACTGCTATGGGTAGTGCTTTCGTTGCAGTAGCTGATGATCCGAGCACCTTGTTTTGGAACCCGGCCGGTATTGTTAAAATTGCCGGTGGTTCTGTTGTTTTCGATCATACAAATTGGATAGCCGACATAAATTATAATTTTATGGCTGCTACTTATAACCTTGGTAACTACGGCTCAATTGGCATCAGCTTTCTTTCTTCTTCTATGGAAGAAATGTCTGTAAGAACAGTTGATAAACCGGAAGGTACTGGAGAAATGTTCGATGCACAGGATGTTGTTTTCTCTGTTGGGTATGCAATAAGCCTTACAGATAATTTCTCAATAGGATTTAATCCAAAATATATTATGCAGAGTATTTGGAGAACATCAGCAAGCGCATTTGCACTTGATATGGGCGTACTTTACAAAACACCATTCGATGGAATTATGCTTGCTATGTCTATTCAGAACTTTGGTACGAAAATGAAATTGAATGGTACTTCTGCTCTAGTTCTTTACGATCCGGATTTAGGCACAACCGGTAACAATGGTAAGATCCCAGCATATTTGCAAACTGATGAATGGGAACTTCCGTTAACGTTTAGAGTTGGTTTGTCTTACGAACCATTTAGAACAGAACTACACAGCATGGTTGTTGCTCTTGATGCAATGCATCCTTCTGATGATTATGAGAGTATTAACGTTGGCGCAGAATATGGATTTAGCGATATGTTCTTTTTGCGCGGCGGATATAAATCTCTTTTCTTAAAAGATTCTGAAGAATCTTTTACTGTTGGAGCCGGCATTAAGCAAACATTTTTTGGCAACGTTTCAATAAAAGTAGATTACTCCTATGGAGATTTCGGCAGACTTAAAGATGTTCAAAAACTTTCTGTTGGAGTAGGATTTTAAAATTCCCGTGATTCATGGTGCCTCCTAGATCCATTGTGGAATGCAACGGGGTGAGCATAACTGCTCACCCCTTGTTGTTTATATAAAAAAAACGAGGGCTGTTGATATGAAAAAAATTGG
>Ga0058866_1073948_pt1 | contig 11235 bp, 2 predicted proteins | sample TNRReaAerobicRNA_3_FD_61084 | JGI IMG/M metagenome (GOLD analysis project Ga0058866, IMG submission 61084) | Wastewater treatment Type I Accumulibacter community from EBPR Bioreactor in Madison, WI, USA - TNR Reactor, Time D- 0min-Aerobic_ RNA... | ecosystem: Engineered > Bioreactor > EBPR >...
CCCGCCGTCACGCTGTTGCCGTTGAACCCACCGATGATGTTCGCGCTGTTCGCGTTTGGCTCGAACCGCATCACACGCCGGCGGCCTTCGGTGGCTGTGCCACCTTCGTCCACGTGTATCTCGAAGGCTTGGGCATCGGTGGTTCCCAAAAAATTCGTTCCGGCGGTGGTTCCGGTGTTGCCGGTTAATGCCCATGATACACTAGCAACGGTCGAGCTTACTGAACGCTTCAATAAATCGCCGTTGTTGTCGGCAACGATGATGCCGTCGTTGGCCGTTGGCGTGTAGGTTCCGGTAAGGGCAGCGCCGCTTAACGATCCCATCCGCACGTTTGCCGTTCCTGCGGTTCCGCTGGAACGAATGGCGTTCATGTAGGTGGTGTTGGTGTTGCCGGTGCCGATGTAGCTGCCAGCCGTAAGCGATGCTGGGCGGTTGGCATCGCTGCTTCCCAGATAGACATCGCCGCCGCCGTTGGCAACGATTGCAAATCGGTTTCCGGTCGCGCCAGTGGTTTGGAAGAAACCGCCAACCACGGCGTTTGTTCCGTTCCCCGCTCCTGCGGCTGTGCCCTGCACGCCAACCGATAACCCGCTGTTGGTTCCGCCAGTGCTGTTGGCTGTTCCCACCGCGCCAAGTGTTGTGGTGGCTGCCCCGCTCCCGCTGCTTGCGGCTTCGCCATACACGCCACGGCTTGTTGTGTTTCCTGTGTTATTCTGGCTGAACCCGGCCAGGGCAACGCCTGTTGGCGGAGCCACTGGCGTGGTGGCTGCCGAAGCAATCACGCCGTTTCTGGTTGCGCCGGATTGTGCCTGCACCGCCACCGTTGCCCCCTCGAAACTGCCACCAGTTGCAGGGCGCGTTGTGCCACCAACGCTGATTCCGGTTCCGGTGCCGGCAGTGGCAGCGTTGTAGCTGATTCCGGTTCCGCCAGTGATGTTGATGCCAGTTGCCAGATTAGCTCCGGCACCGCCGCCAAGCCGAATGCCAATCCCTGTTCCGCCGGCGGCTGCGGAGATTGCAAGGCCAGCATCGTTTGCTCCGGTTGCCCCAACGTTGGTGACTTTCACGCCGGTTGAGGTTGTGGTTCCGGTCATGTTCACCGCAACGCCAATCCCCCCTGTTGCATCCACTGTTCCAACAGCAAGTTTTGTTGTGGAAACTGGGGTGGCATTGATTCCGATTCCCCCGCCGCTTCCAACGGTCATGCGGGTGGCGTTGCCAGTGCGAACGTCAATATCCGTTGCTGAAACGGTGCCGAAAATGTTCGATGATGGAGAAGTGTTCCCCCCCAACAACCAAGCAGTGGAGGTGATTTGGTTATCAACGTAGTTTTTGGTGGCGGCATCTTGCGGCGCGGTTGGGTCGGCCACGTTCTCAATTTTATCACTCGACGCGCTGATGATCCCGGTTCCTGCGTTCAAGGTGATGTTGTCGTTTCCATCCCCCAACGTCACCGCGCCGTTTGCGCCAAGCGTGGTGAATGCCCCCGTGCTTCGGGTTGTTGCGCCAACTGGAGTTCCATCCACCGTTCCGCCGCTGATTGTCAGGTTGTCGTTCACTTGTGCGTCGGTCAACCCCGCTCCAATCCGCACTGCATTAATGGTTGTGCTGCCGCTGTTGGTGCTGGCAATCAGTGCGTTCCCTTGTCCTGCGGTGGTCGGCAGTGTTTGCGTTGCTGTCCAGGTGTTTGCGCTGGCAAGGTTCACCCCCAACGGGTTCCCGCTGGTTCCATCACCCGTCAGTGTGCTGTTGGTGCTTACTGCAAGGATACCCGCCAGTGATGCTGCTGTCCGCGTCTCCAACGCTCCACCGTTCGACATCGTGAACACTGTTGAAGTGCTTCCGCTTGGCAAGCTGATTCCGGTGATTGTTGTGAACCGGCCTGTGCTGGCGGTGGTGGCTCCCACCGGAGTTCCATCTACCGAGCCTGCGGTGATCGTTAGCGTGTTGCTCACGTTCCCATCCGGCAGCACTCCGCTCACCTCACTTGTCGCAAGGTCCACCGCATCGGTTGCCGAAGCCGATGTGACAAAACGATTGGCCGTGATTGCTCCAGTCCCCACCGGATAGAGTGATGACCCCGCTCCAACCTCTAAGTTCGCTTGGCCGGTGTTCGTTCCGTTCGTGATCTGGTTGAACGGAACTATCAACCCGCTGGCCGTGTTGCTCCAAGCTGGAACACCGCCGCTCACCGTCAAGATCAATCCGTTGCCCCCGATTGGTAGCCGTGCCAACGATGTTGTGGTGTTGGCATAGAGCATATCCCCAACCGCGTAGCTGCTGAAGCCGGTTCCACCGCTGGATGCTGCAAGCGGTGTGGAGAGCGAGAGCATATCGGCAGTGAGACCACCAGTGACGGCAAGGCCGCCAGCAATGGTTTGTCCGCCGCTGGAGTTAGAGAAGATGAAGCTGCCGCTGGCATTAATCGGGAAGTCGTAGTAGATGTGGTTCGTGAGAGTTCCATTCAGGCGGATGATGCCGAAGAAGCCATTGCCGGTTCCATCATCTATCAGGAATCGGTGCGACGCGAAGTCCCGTGGATGCGCGGTGTATATCTGCGATTGGGCAGTGATTGCTGCCGCACAGAGCAGCAACGCATTGGCCAGTAGCGATGTAAGCAGTCGGGAAATAGCGGATTGTCTCATTACGGTGATCTACCTTGTTGAATATTCCAACTTACGGTGGCAAGTATCCCAGATACAGCGCGCTCTAACCTCTATTTTACAGCCTGCTGTATCTGTTGCCTGGATTGTTATGAAAACGGGGAATTTGCGTAGGCAGCAAACTCCCCGTAAACACATGAACCAACTATCTGTGGGTTGCTGGTGGCAAGCGGGATGCTTGCGTTTTCTGAATTAGTTGACCAACCGCCAAGCTCCGCCCAAAAAGATGAATTGGTCGGTTGCTCCGGCAGCGGTGGTTGCTCCACCTGTTAAGGCTTGAGCATCATCATTGAAGATATACAGCACACGCCCGGCTACGCCAGCCGGAAGGGTTACTGCGTTTGCAGCACCAGCACCATCGTTGGTGACCTGCACCATCACCATGTTGGCGGGAATGGTGATTGTTGCTCCGGCAGCTACGGTTCCGGTTGAGTAGGTGACGTTGCGGTTTAGCACGGCATCGCCAACCACGTTGGCGCGGCCATCAACATCCAATGTGTTTGTGGTTGCCCCTGCTCCGCTTCCGTCAACCGTAAGCTGAACCACATTGGCATTGCTGCCGATGCTGCTTCCTGCACCAGCTGCGGTAATCACCCCTGCTGTGGTGACGCTGAAGTTTGCGCCGCCAACGGTAAGGCTGGCGCCGGTAACATCAACGCCGTTGTTAGCATCTACGTTTCCGCTGGTGGCGACAGTGAAGTTTGCGCCGCCAACGGTAAGGCTGGCGCCGGTAACATCAACGCCGCTGTTGGCATCAACATTCCCGCTGAAGGTCACTTGGCCAGCACCAGTTTGCGAAAGCCCATCGGCTACGGTGACTGGCCCCCCCAGGTCGCTAATGTCGCCACTGGTGATGACGTTCAGCTGGCTGCTGCTGAGTTGGAATGTACCACTACCTGCATTGATGTTCACGTTATCGGCACCATTGCCGATGTCAACTGCGCCGTTCAGGTTTGTGGCTCCGGTGACGGTCAGGGTCCCACCAACTGCGGTGTTGCCGCTGCCGACTGTCACCGTGAAATTTGCGCCGCCAACAGTAAGGTCTGCTCCGGTTACGTCAACACCGCTGTTGGCATCAAGGTTGTTATTCACATCGGTTGCGCCTGTGGTGACATCAATCTCCGTTCCACCGCCGTTGATGTTGATTGAACCGGTGTTTGCTGCATATCCCAAATTCATCTCGGTATTCCCCGACTCGCCTCCCGTTGGGCCGATATGAACACTGGCCCCGTTCACAAAAAGTTCAGACCAGCGCAAGGCATCAGTACCCAAACTGAAGGTGTTATCGGCTGCTGGAACAAAATTGTCGTTCGAGGTGAGGTCGCCACTGGCATCGTTCAATGTGCCGGTGGTGGAGACATTCAATCCTGTGGTGTTGCTGACGGAGAAGTTGCCGCCAACAGCTGCCATCGAGATGCTCCCGCCGTTGGTGTTCACTGTCAGGTTGTCAGTCCCTGCTCCATCGCCCAATGCTGTCGAGCCAGTGACATCAAGATCGTCGTTGACCGTCAGGTTGCCCGTGGCATCGTTCAATGTTCCGGTGGTGGAGACATTCAACCCTGTGGTGTTGCTAACGGAGAAGTTGCCGCCAGCGGCTGCCATCGAGATATTTCCGCCGTTAGTGGTGACCGTCAAGTTGTCGGTCCCTGCACCGTCGCCAAGCGTGGTTGATTGATTGACGGCAAAGTCATCGTTGGCAGTCAATGTTCCTGTTGCATCGGTCAGTGTCCCGTCGGTTGCAACGTTCAATCCTGTGGTGTTGCTCAGCGCGAATGTTCCCCCTGCTGCGGCCATCGAGATGCTCCCGCCGTTGGTGTTCACTGTCAGGTTGTCGGTCCCTGCGCCGTCGCCAAGCGCAGTTGAGCCGGTGACATCAAGGTTATCGTTCACCGTCAGGTTGCCCGTGGCATCGCTCAATGTTCCAGTAGTTGCAACGTTCAGCCCTGTGCCGTTGCTCACCGAGAAATTGCCCGTTCCTGTGTTCACCGAAACGTCGTCGTTACCGTTGCCGATGAAGGTATTGCCGTTCAGCGTTGTGGTGCTGGCAACGGTCAGGGTTCCGCTGGTTGCAACGTTGCCGGAAGCAACATCAACCGTGAAGTTTCCGCCACCAACAGTAAGGTTGGCTCCGGTAACATCCAATCCGTTGTTGGCATCAACATTTCCGCTGAACGTTACTTGCCCGCCGCCGGTCTGCGTCAGCGCGTCGGCGATGGTGAAGTCTCCGGTGGCATCGTTCAGCGTGCCATCGGTAGCAACGTTCAATCCTGTTGAATTGCTGAGCGAGAAAAGGCCGCCGCCAACAGTTAGCTGAAGGTTTCCACCGTTGGTGTTCACCGTCACATTATCCAGCCCTACGCCATTGCCTAAGGTTGTTGTGCCGGTGGTAGAAAGGTTTGTAAATGCTCCTGTGTTTGGGGTAGTGGCTCCAATTGGCGTGTTGTCAATGGTTCCCCCAATAATCGTTGGCGAGTTGCTCCAGTTTGGCGTTGTGCCGTTGCTGATCAGCATCTGACCCGCGGTGCCAATCCCAAGCTGTTGCAGCGTTGTTGTGCTGTTGGCAAACAGCAGATCGCCAGTGGTGTAGGTGTCGAATCCTGTGCCGCCATCAATCGCGCGCAGCGGATTGGTGAGCGTAAGGTTCGTCCCTCCGTCCAGCGTCAGCGGCCCGTTGATGGTTTGCCCAGAGACTGAGTTGGACAGAATAAAGTACGCTGTGCCAAGCGCCGTTGGGAAGTTCAAGGTGACGTTGCCAGTAAGCACCGGCACTTGAAGAGTTAGCGAAAACGTGTTGCCCGTGCCGTCATCCAGAACGAACCGCTGGGCCGCAAGGTCGCGCGGGCCGGTTTGTGCAACGGAGCTCTGAGCAAAGGCAACGCCAATCCCAGCAGCAAGGGCCAAGGCCAACCGAGGATTAAGAGGAATACGCATTGAAGTTCACCAGATTGACTTGAGAGAAGTGAGGAAGGATTGTCTGTTGTTAACCAACGACGCGGTCTGCTGTTTGGCAAGCCGCAGGCGATACACACCTGCGGCCACTGTTCGTTCGTATGATTTTGGGGAATTACTGCACAACAACGGCAGTAAATGTGCCGTTTGCTGGATCAATTGCAGCAACGCTGTAATTGTTGAACCGCACCGTTACGGTGTTCGCTGCCGAAACCCAAGCTGTGAAATTAGAGTTCGCGTTCACGCTGCCGTTCGGAACGCCGATGAACACAGCATCCCCAGCCGCAGCACCGGTTACGGTGATGGTGAGGTCGGAACTGCTTTGGGCGCCTGTGCTCCCAAAATTGAGTGCTGCCGAGTTGGTGATAAAGCGTGGTCCCCAGCTCATGGTTCCCCCCGTTGTGCTGGAAAGCACTTGGCCGTTGGCAACCGGGGCTGCTGTTGGAAGCGTGTAAGTGATGTTCCCCCCTTGTGCACCCCCTTGGAAAATCGTGTAATCCCCACCACCGCCCGACTCGGCAACGCGCAGTTGCGTGTTGGCTGTCAGTGTGGCAAATGTTCCGTTGGCGGCAGTGGTTGCGCCGATTGGTGTATTGTTGATCGAGCCACCGGTCACAGCCAAGTTGGACATCGTGATCACCCCGCTGTACGCTCCGCTTAGCCGTCCATCGGGGACGGTTCCGCTGGAAAGGTTGCTGGCGTTCAGCGTGGTGAGGCCGGAGCCGTTGCCAATGAACGAGCCTGTTGTTAGTGTGAAGCCTCCCGTTCCGGTGATTCCACCGTTCAGGCTTACACCATTGTTCGCGGTGAAGCCATCGTTGACGGTAAGTCCATCGTTGATGGTTTGACCGCCGGTTGATTCCGAGAGGATAAAGTAGGCTGTGCCAAGTCCGTTCGGGAATTGGAGCGTCACATCACCTGTGAGCAACGGAGCTTCAAGTGTGATCGTGAAGGGGTTGCTTGCATCGGGTGCAAGCACGAAGCGTTCGGCGGAAAGATCGCGTGGGCCGGTTTGTGCGTTCGATGATGTTGGCACGGCCAACAATCCGGTCGTCAGCAGTATTCCGGCAACCAGGCATTTGCGTGCTATTGGTGTAGCGATTGTGCGCATAAAGGTCAATGATTGTCGTGTGATGAATTATCAGACAAGTCTGCGGAATCGCAGACTGAATACCAGTGCGGGGCTGAATTACGGATTGATGATCGTGTAGTTGATCACCGGTGAAGCACCAACTGCTGGTGCAGCCGAGATCGTCACCGTGAAGCCGGTGCCTGGTGTCACTGCGGTCACGTACAGCGTGCGCTGGCCGGAGCTGCTGACATCCTGGTAGGTAACGTTGATGATCGAGCCTGCCACCACGTTGGTGTTGGCAATCGGATAGACCGTCACGAACGGAGCCACTGGCACAAGCTGGCCGTAGTAGATTTCCGGCCCGTAGGCTGGTGCACCTGTTCCGATTGTGCTTGTCACCATGTAGCGGCGCGTGGTGGAAGCTGGAGCTGCCGACGAAGTGTAGGCAGTGCTTGCCACGTTGTTCGCGTTGTTTCCGAAGATGATCCCGTTGCCGACCGGGCCAGTGCTGGTTCCCGTACCGCCATTTGCCAGTGGCAGGATGCCGCTGACTTCTGCCGATGTTGCATCAAGATCAATGCTGTTCGTTGCCGAGGTCGCGCTGGCGTACTGGTTAGCCGTCACCGTACCTGTTCCGGTTGGGGCAAGGCTTGCGCCCGTTCCAACGGTCATTGTTGCCGTCGTGTTGCTACCGCTCGATATTTGGTTAAACGGAATCGTTGTGCTTGCTGGTAGGCTGGTGCTCCATGTTGGAACGCCACCAGATACCGTCAAGATGTCTCCGTTTGCCCCGATTGCACGTTTTGCCAGCGTGTTGGCTGCGCTTGCGTACAACATATCGCCCGTTGCGTAGGTGCTTTGGTTTGTACCACCATTTGCTTCCGGCAACACACCACTTACTTCACCAGCTGCTGCTTGCAAATCAACATTGTTGGTGACTGATGTTGCATTCACAAACTGGTTAGCCGTCACCGTGCCGGTTCCTGTCGGGGCAAGGCTTGCACCGTTGCCAACCGTCATTGTGCCGTTCATCGTGATTGCATCTGCTGCAGCGTTGCCTAACGTGACAGCATCGTTTGCAATCAACGCGCCGTTCATCGTGCTGCTTCCCGCGTAAGTATTGCTGCCAGTGAATGCGTTGTTGGCATTCAGCAGAGCAACGTTCGTGCTTAGGTGAGCATCAGCCACCGTTCCACTGGTCAGGTTGGTTGCGTTCAGTGCCGTCAATCCGGTACCGATACCGGTGAAGCTGTTGGCCGCGTTCGAGAAGGTGTTGACCCCCGTGAACGTTTGGTTGGCGTTCAACAGTGCAACGTTGGCCGAGAGGCTTGCATCGGCAAGCGTTCCAGTAACCTCGGTTGCAAGATTGATGTTGCCTGTGGACAACAGCCCTGCAGTTGAACGAACCGGGCCGTTGCCCAAGCCTGTCACCGTCACCCCTGTCCCGTTCAATGTGATTGCATCACCACCATCGCCGATGTTGGCTGTGCCAGTCATCGTCACTGTGTTGTTGAACGTGTTGGTTCCGGTCCACGTGTTGTTGGCGGCAAGTAAGCTGCCCATTGCAGCAGCTGGCAAGTTGGTTAGCCCCGATCCATCGCCAGTGATGATACCGGAGACGGTCAGGTTTCCGGTGATCGCTGTGTTGTCGGTCAGATTGATCTGGCCACCTGCACCTGCATCCAATGTCAGGTTCGAGCCTGCGCCCGAGGCGATCACCAAGCCTCCATCGGAAGTCACCGTCCGTGGGTTAGCAACACCATCAATGACGATGGTTGCGCCCGACGAGAGTGTCCCCGCTGCGTGGATGTTGCCAAGAACATCCAACGTGTTGTTGACTGCCGCTGCACCTGGGCCGTTGATCGTCAGTTGAACAACATCGGCTCCGTTACCAAGCTGGTTTAGCGGTGCTGTTGCGTTGATTGTTCCGTTGACCGTTACGTTATCCCCAGCCGTGTTCCCCAGCGTCACGTTCGCATCGAACGTTGCGTCTGCTGTGGTTGTTGTTGCTCCGTTGAACGTGCTGGTTCCGGCAAATGTGTTGTTGCCGGTCAGTGCGTTGTTTGCGTTCTCCAGCACAACGTTCCCTGTCAGGTTTGCATCCGGCAGGATGCCTGCAACTTCAGCGGTGTTCAGGTCAACCGCGTTTGTTCCGGCGGCTGCGATGAAGACGTTAGAAGTGACAGTACCCGTCCCCGTCGGTGCCAGCGATGCGCCGGTTCCAACCTGCATTGCTGCGGTAAGGTTGGTTCCGCTTGTAATCTGGTCGAATGGCAGCGTTGTTCCTGCTGGCAGCGTGTTGCTCCATGTTGGAGCCGCCGCACCACCGGAAATCAGGAACTGGCCTGCCGCGCCTACTGCTGAGAATTGATACTGTGTTCCATCGCCGTAGGCCACCGCACCTGCAACCGGTGCTGCTGCGCCGTTGGTTCCACCATTGGCGATCGGCAAGATTCCGGTTACGTCGGTAGTAGCAAGGCCAACTGCGCTGCTGCTAAGAACACCAGCAGTTGATTTCACCACGCCTGTTGGCAAGGTTGGAACAGTCACCGACGAACCGTTCAGCACCACTGGGTCGCCACCATCACCGATGTTGGCTGGGCCATTGGCGTTCAGCACGCCGTTCACGTTCGTGGAAGCACCGTTCAGGTTGGTGACACCGGTGAAGGTGTTTAGCGCGGTGAAGGTGTTGGCCGAGCCTTCCAACGCCACGTCTGGATCCAGACGGTTAGTGTTGATGGTTCCGGCGGTTGCTGCATTGTTGATTGCTGCAACAATGTTGGTTCCGGAGGTTGCGGCGATTGTTGGGTTCGGATAGTTGTTTGCAAGATCACCACCGGCTGCGCCTGTTGGTGGCAAGCCGGTGAACGAAAGATCAGCAAGCGTGATCGTGCCGTCCAGAATGTCCGATGTCGTGACGGTGTTGTCGGCGATGGTTGCACTGTTTACTGCGCCAATCGCAAGGTCAATATTGCCGATTCCGCCATCTTGGATGTCGCCACCGATGATTGTTCCATCCAGAATCTTGATGGAGGTGACAGCGTTGTCGGCCAACTTCACATTTGTGATCTGGCTGTCGGCGATGTCTTCCTCATCAATCGTCAGATTCAGGATGTCGTCGGTTGTGATTGTCGAGTTCACGATTGCTGAACTGTTGACCGAGTTCGAGCCCATGTCGTTCAGCGTGATTGTTCCATCGGCGATCTTGTCGGTGGTGACTGCATCCGGTGCCAAGTCAATGTTGTCAATCCCGTTGTTGGCGATCTTGATGGAGGTCACTGCTCCATCGGCCAACTTCGAGGTTGTCACAGATCCATCGAGGATTTCCGCAGATGTCACCGCGTTATCGGCCAACTTGGAGTTGACGATAGCGTTGTCGGCAATGTCAGCCGAGACTATTTGGCCATCACCGATGTCAAGGGATTGAATTGTTCCGTCGGCAATCTTCGCACTGGTAACGGCATCGTTCGCGATGTCGGTAGTGCCAACCGCACCTGGTGCAATTTCCGCAGTGGTGACAGCATCAGGAGCAATCTCCGGAGCCGGATAGTTGCCTGTCAGATCACCAGCGGCTGGGCCTGTTGGTGGCAAGCCGGTGAAGGCAAGGTCGCCAATCTGGATTGTGCCGTCAGTAATATCTGCCGATGTCACCGAGCCATCAACGATGTTGCCACTGTTGATCGAGTTGGCGGCCATGTCAATGTTGCCAACTGTACCATCAACGATGTTGCCGCTGTTGACCGAGTTCGCTGCCAGATCAATGTTGGCAACTGTGCCGTCAGCAATCTCGTTCGAGGTCACCACGCCAGCACCCAGGTCAACCGTTGCAATCGAGCCATCAAGGATTGATGCGCTGTTGACTGCTCCAACAGCCAAGTCGGTGTTGGCGATTGTTCCGTTAGTAATATCCAGCGATGTCACTGTGCCGTCGGCAATCTCGTTGGAGGTCACCACGCCAGCACCCAGGTCAACCGTTGCAATCGAGCCATCAAGGATTGATGCGCTGTTGACTGCTCCAACGCCCAAGTCTGCATTGGCAATCGTGCCGTCCAGGATCTCCGCAGTTGTCACTGCATTGGCTGCAATATCCGGGTTCGGATACGTTCCTGTCAGATCACCACCAGCTGGGCCACCCGGAGGCAGCGTTACACCAGGAGCAATTTTTACTTGCGTAATCGCATTGTCGGCAATGTCAATCGTGTTGACTGTTCCGTCCAAGATGTTCGTTGTCTGGACTGCATCCGTTGCCAGCTTCGCGTTCGTCACCGAGCCGTTGGCAAGGTCTATCGTTTGAACATCTCCATCGGCAAGGTCGGCACTGGTGACAGTTCCATCCAGAATCTTGATGGAGGTGACAGCGTTGTCGGCCAATTTCACGTTCGTGATCTGGCTGTCGGCGATGTCTTCTTCGTCAATCGTTCCGTTGGCAATGTCGTCGGTGTTCACCGTTCCATCAATGATGTTCACCACACCACTAATGGAGTTCGATCCCATGTCATTGAACGTGATCGTTCCATCGGCGATCTTGTCGGTGGTCACTGCATCCGGTGC
>Ga0058866_1004071_pt1 | contig 11223 bp, 5 predicted proteins | sample TNRReaAerobicRNA_3_FD_61084 | JGI IMG/M metagenome (GOLD analysis project Ga0058866, IMG submission 61084) | Wastewater treatment Type I Accumulibacter community from EBPR Bioreactor in Madison, WI, USA - TNR Reactor, Time D- 0min-Aerobic_ RNA... | ecosystem: Engineered > Bioreactor > EBPR >...
AAGCCAGCTTGGCGGCGATCGCCGAGGCGAGCGTGCAACCCGATCCATGGTAGCTGCCGGGCAGGCGGTTCCAGGCATCGCTGCGCACCAGTCCGACACCCTGCCGATAGAGCGTGTTGATCACGCGCTCGGTGTTGGCGTGCGTGCCGGTAAGCAGCACGTGCAGGCATCCCAGATCGAGCAGTTGCTGCGCGCAATCGGCAAGGGTCGGTTGCAGCCTGTCGTCACCTTCGTCACCTTCGTCACCCTCGTCGAAGCCACCCGTTCCATGTACCAGGCGACGAGCCTCGAGCGAGTTGGGGGTGAGGATCGTCGTCACGGGCAGCAGCAGTTCGCAGAGGCCGGCGATCATCTCGTCGTCGGCGAACTCGTCACCCCTGCCGGACGCGAGAACGGGATCGACGATCAGCGGCAAGGCAGGATAGTCGGCGACGATACCGGCGATCACGGCGATGTTCTCTATGCTGCCGAGAAGACCGATCTTGAACGCCGCCACCGGCATGTCCTCGAGCAGCGTGCGCGCCTGTTCCTCGACGCTGGCGGCATCGACGGCGAGAACGCTGGCGACGCCGACCGTATCCTGGACGGTCAGCGCCGTCAGCACCGACAAGGGGTGGCAACCCAACGCCGACAAGGTCATCAGGTCGGCCTGCATCCCCGCCCCGCCGGATGGATCGCTGGCGGCAAAGGTGAGGACGATCGGCGGCGACGGCGTTGCAGAGCGCTGGTTCATGACGGGGCGATGGCCTCGGCTGCCGGTATCGGAGGAGAAACCCTTGGCATCAACACCGGGGATTGGCTAGAATCGATGCGTTTCTCCGACGATTTTACTCGAAATTCCATACCCGCCATGCACAGTGACAGTTACGAGCAGTATCAGACCTGGATGTGTCTCACCTGCGGCTTCATTTACGATGAAGCGGCCGGCCTGCCGGATGACGGCATTCCGGCCGGCACGCGCTGGCGCGACCTGCCGATCAACTGGACCTGTCCGGAATGCGGGGCGCGCAAGGAAGACTTCGAGATGGTCGAAATCTGAGCACAATGCGGTATAGTACCGGCGGCAGGAAATGATGAGGATTCCGGGGCTTGGACAGCTCATGACGATCACCCGGAACGTACTGGAGGAGAGAGTTGGCTGAAGCTGACAAGCTGCGCGGTGTCAAGGTGATGGTCATCGACGACAGCAACACGATCCGGCGCAGCGCCGAGATTTTTCTCGTGCAGGCAGGCTGCCAGGTATTGCTCGCCGAAGATGGTTTCGACGCGCTGGCGAAGGTGGCCGATCACCAGCCGGAGGTGATTTTCTGCGATATCGTCATGCCACGGCTCGATGGCTACCAGACCTGCGCCCTGATCAAGAAGAATCAGCGTTTCCGCTCGACACCGGTGATCATGCTGTCGTCGCGCGACGGTCTTTTCGACCGCGCCCGTGGCCGCATGGTCGGCTCGGACCATTATCTGACGAAACCGTTCACCAAGGACAGCCTGCTGCAGACTGTCGCCGCCTTCGCGCCGGCAGCGGCCTGAACGAACGGCAGCGTGTCCACCGGTACGGCTACTTGCAGAGGCCAGGCGCGATGACCATCAGGAAGATCCTCGTCGTTGATGATTCACCAACCGAACGCTACGTCCTCAATGAACTGCTGACCAGCAAAGGTTACCAGGTCATTACCGCTGAAAACGGGGAAGAAGGAATCGCCAAGGCGCGCAGCGAACTGCCCGACCTGATCCTGATGGACGTCGTCATGCCCGGCCTCAATGGCTACCAGGCGACAAGGACGCTGACACGCGATCCGGCGACACGCAGCATTCCGGTCATCGTATGCACGACCAAAGGCCAGGAAACCGACAAGATCTGGGGTTTGCGTCAGGGCGCCCACGACTACATGGTCAAGCCCGTGAATGGCCAGGAGTTGCTGGCCAAGATCGCAGCCCTGTGAAATGGTAGCCGACGAATGAGCAAGAAGATCCGACTGCATGAGTTTCAGTCCTACCTGGCGGCACGTCTTGCCGGCACGAGCACGCAGACGGCGGCGGGACTGCTGGGCGTGCAGGCAGGCGCGGACTACTGGCTGCTCGACCTGGCGGACTCGGGCGAGATCGTGCCGCTGACGCTGCTGACCGCGGTGCCACTGACCAAACCCTGGTTCGCTGGCCTCGCCAACATACGCGGCAACCTGTACTCGGTGGTCGACCTGGCAGCCTTCACCGGCAAGGAGGCCACGCCCCGCAACAGCAGCTCGCGGCTGCTCCTGATCGGCACCCGACATGGCAGCAACGCCGCCCTGCTGGTGAACCGCATGATCGGCCTGCGCAATGTCGACGCGCTGACTCCGGAACCCGCAACCGACGACGCCCCGGCCTGGGCGCCGGAGCTCTATGCTGACAACGAGGGCCGGTGCTGGAAGAAGCTCAAGGTGCGCGAACTGTTGGCCGACGAGAACTTCATGGACATAGCCGCTTGAGCCGGCTGCAGATCACGGGGCACGTGACGACGAGTCTGTTCTTCGTCGTGGGAACGTAACCGGAGGAGGAAGATGACGTTCAAACTCAAGCTGCCGGCCTTCCTGTCGCGCCTGCAGGACGCCGCGGGTGAAACGCTGCCGACCCGCACGATTCTCGATACGGGAGCGCCGGCCAAGGGGAGGCGGCCGATTCCCTGGTCGACGGCCTTGCTGCACCTGTCCCGCCTGCCGGTTGCCAAGCGGCTGCAGATCCTTGGCGGCGCCCTCGTTCTCGTCATGCTGGTGATTGCGGTCGTCGTCTATCGCGACAACCGGCAGGCGGGCTACAACGCCGCCTACATCGCGACGGCTGGCGACATGCGCATGCTCTCGCAGCGGCTGGCCAAGGCGTCGAGCCTGGCCCTGCTCGGCGATCCGGCGGCATTCCGGCAGCTGCGCGAGTCGCGTGACAGCTTTGCCGGCAACATCGAAAGGCTGAGCAACGGCGGTGAGCTGGCGTCCGGCTGGGTGCCGCCATCACCGGGCCGCGTTCAGCCGCAACTCCAGGCACTGGCGGCGGTGTGGGAGAAGACCGACCGCAATGCCGCCCGTCTCCTCGAAATGGAGAAGAACCTGGTTTCACTCGGCAAGGAAGTCGCCTCGATCAACGACCGCAATCCGCAACTGCTCGACTTGGCAGAACAGCTCGCCGCAGTCAAGTTGCAGGGCAACGCCAGTACGCGTGACATCGCGGCGGCCAACCAGCTCGTGATGCTGACGCAACGGATCGCCAAGAATGCGAACGCGCTCCTGCTCGGCGATGCGATCGACCCGGAAGTCGCCTTCCTCCTCGGCAAGGACACCAATACCTTCCGCGATACGGTGCACGCCCTCGGCAAGGGCAGCGAGTCGCTGCGCATTGCCCCGACGACCGACCCCGAAGCCAAGGCCAAGCTGGTCGAACTCGACGCCAGCTTCGCCGATTACCGGACGGCGGTGGGTGGCATCCTCGGCAACATGCAGCGCCTGATCATCGCCAAGCAGGCAGGCTCGCAGATCTTTCGCGACAGTGAGGAACTGCTGCAGGTCACCGACCAGCTGGCACAGGCATACCAGGATCGGGGACTGAACCGCGCCCTCTACGGCCTCCTGATGGTCGTGCTGATCGGCCTGGCGATTGGACTGGCCGTGCTGCTGGCAAGAACCTACCTCGCCGAAAGCAAGCGGCAGGCTGAGGAAGCCGAACGCGGCAGGCGCGACACCGAGGCCATCAACCGGCAGAACCAGGACGCGATCCTGCGCCTGATGAATGAGCTGGGCGATCTGGCCGACGGTGATCTGACGGTGACGGCGACGGTCTCCGAGGACATCACCGGTGCCATCGCCGACTCGATCAACTACACCATCGAAGAGTTGCGTCTTCTGGTGGGGCGCATCAACGATGCCGCCGGCCGCGTGACGCAGGCAACCGAACTGGCGCAGCAGACCTCGAGCGAACTGCTCGCCGCTGCCGAGCGCCAGGCAGCCGAGATCAAGTCGGCCGGTCAGTCGGTCCTCGGCGTGGCGTCGACGATGACCGGCGTCTCCGGCGACGCGAAGCAGTCGGCCAAGGTCGCGCGGCAGTCGCTGGCAGCCGCCGGCAAGGGCGCGCAGGCCGTCGAGGATTCGATCACCGGCATGAATCGCATCCGCGAGCAGATCCAGGAGACCTCCAAGCGGATCAAGCGTCTCGGCGAATCCTCGCAGGAGATCGGCGAGATCGTCGAGCTGATCTCGGACATCACCGAGCAGACCAACGTCCTGGCGCTGAACGCCGCCATCCAGGCTGCCTCAGCCGGCGAGGCCGGACGCGGCTTCACGGTCGTCGCCGAGGAAGTGCAAAGGCTCGCCGAACGCTCCGCCGAGGCAACGAAGCAGATCGGAGCGATCGTCAGGACGATCCAGACGGATACCCAGGACACGGTTTCGGCGATGGAAGAGTCGACCCGCGGCGTCGTCGAGGGAGCCCGGCTGTCCGATGCCGCTGGCCAGGCGCTGGCGGAGATCGGCGCGGTGACGAGAACACTGACCGACCTGATCGAGAACATCTCGGGCGCCACCCGCCAGGCCGCCGATTCGGCAACCAGGGTGGCGCGCAAGATGCAGGAAATCCTTCTGGTCACCGGGCAGACGACTGCCGGAACGCAGAAGACGGCGACGGCGATCGGCGAACTGGCCGGACTGGCGACCGAACTCAAGGGCTCGGTAGCCGGCTTCAAGGTCTCCTGAGTGCCTGACTGGAGAGACTGCCGCGGATGAATGCCCCGACTGATTTCGACATCGGCCCGCTGACCTGGGTCAAGAGCGAGATAGACCTCGCGCTCGAACGTGCCGAGCAGGCGCTGCAGGGTTTCCCTGCCGACAGCCCTGACGCTCAGGGAGATCGCCAGCAGATCAGGTTCTGCCGGACGCACCTGCACCAGGTCCAGGGGGCGCTGACGATCGTCGGCCTCGACGGCGTCACGCAGGTGGCAGAGGCGATGGAGTTCCTCCTCGAAGTGCTGGAGAAGCAGCAGCAGCCGGTCGATGCCGCAGCGGTCAGCCTCGTTCATCGCTCCCTGACGGCTCTCCGCCACTATCTCGACGACCTGATCAGCGGCCAGCCCAATCAGCCCCTGCGCCTGCTGCCGCTCTACCGCGAGCTGCAGGCGGCACGCGGACAGAGCCGGGTGATGGCAAGCGATCTCTTCTTTCCCGACCTGCGCGTACGCCCCCCGGCGCGCAGCACAGCAGCACAGCAGCTCGAACGCAGCGAGTTCGAGCACCGTCTGCGGCAGCAGCGGGCGCATTTCCAGCGCGGCCTGCTGGCCTGGTTGCGCGCGCCGCGCGAGCGTGCCGGGGTAACCGAGATGCTGAGTGCCGTCAAGCGTATCGAGGCCATCCAGGAGATGCCCTCGGCACGTGCCTTCTGGTGGGTCGCGACGGCCTTCCTGACCGCCCTCGGCGAAGGCGCCCTGCCCCCGGATGCCGATGCCAGGCAGCTATGCAGTCGCATCGACCTGCAGACGCGGCGCCTGCTGGAGGGTTCGAGCAATGTCGCCGAACGGCTGATGCGCGACGCGCTGTATTTGGTCGGCATCGCCAGAAGCAGCCATCGAACGGTGCAGAAGGTCAAGCAGGCCTACCGGCTGCCGGCCCTGATCGCAGCCGAGGTCGCGCCGGCACCGGTCGCCGAGGATGCGGTCCGGCGCCGTCTTCGCGACGCGATCACCGCCACCGAAGAGGCGTGGAACCGCTTCTCGGCGGGGACCACGCAGGCGCTGCCCGTCTTCCGTGCCAACGCGGCAACGCTGGCTGCCGTCGCCGAGGAGGCCGGACAACCCGACTTCCTGCGCCTGACCCGGGCGATCGCCGAGGTCGCCACCTTCCTCGGGCAGGCCCCTGCGCGCCACAGCGAAGCGCTGGCAATGGAGAACGCGACGGCCATCCTGCTTGCCCAGAACGCGCAGGAGAACCTCCAGTATCTGGGCAGCAGCTTCACGCACCAGGTCGACGTGATGGCCGCCAGGATCCGCGACTGCATCGCCGGCACACCGTTGCCGCCGGAGTCGGAGTTGCCGGCTCTCGACGAGATGTCGCGCCAGGCACAGGAAAAGATGCTCGTCGGCCAAGTCGCGCGCGAGATCACGAACAACCTCGCGCAGATCGAGCAGGTCCTCGACGGGTTCTTCCGCGACGCCGACAAGCGAGGCGATCTGGTACAGCTCGATGCGCCGTTGCGGCAGGTCATCGGCGCCCTGACGATGATGCGTCATGAGGGCGCAGTCGGCGTCCTGCGTCACTGCACGGCGGAAGTCGCGCGCTTCTCGGATCCGGCTTACGAACCACAACAGGCCGACTTCGAACGTTTGGCTGAGCAACTGTCGCTGATCGGTTTCTTCGTCGACGCCATGCAGACGGGCACCACGGACTTCGACGCTTTCGTCAGCCGCATGCGGGCCAGCGGCGAGCCAGCCGCAGTCGAAGCCGAAGTCGCAACGGTCGAGCAGGAGGTCGAGCAGCAGAAGCGCGAAGCACACGCGCTGCTCGTCGCACTCAAGGAACAGCCGAGCGATGCGGCGCTGCGGCAGGAGGTGGCGCAGAACCTGACCGCCCTGCAGAAGGATGCCGACCTGGTTGCCGACAAGGAACTGGGACAGCAGGCGAAGCATGTGCTCTCGGCTCTGGCTGCCGGTGGCGACGCCGCGCCACAGATCGACGCGGCGATGGCCACCCTCAAGCCCGAGGTCCCGCTCGCGCCGCCACCCTCGGCGGAAACCATCCAGCTCTCACAGGCGACGGCGGAGGAAGTCGACGCCGAATTGCTGGGCATTTTCCTCGAGGAAGCCGACGAGGTCCTCGGCAGCATCCACGACAACCTGCAACTGCTCGAGCAGAAACCGCACGACGTCGAGGTTCTGACCGCCCTCCGGCGCTCGGTGCACACCCTCAAGGGCAGCGGGCGAATGGTCGGGCTGAAGGATCTCGGCGAGGCCGCGTGGTCGGTCGAGCAGGTCCTCAACCTCTGGCTGCGACAGGAACTGGAGGTGACAGCGCAGCTCCTCGACCTCCTCGGGCAGGCCTACGCAGCGTTCTCGGCCTGGGTCGAACATCTGAAGACCGGTCTCGGAGAGCTACCCGACGTGCGCCGCATGTGCGCACTGGCTACAGCCATGCGCGAGGGTGACGACGCCGGACTGGCTGCGGCCGGTGACACCGTTGCCGTGACGGGCGTCGCCGAACGACCGGGTGGCGACGCCGCACCGACAACGGCGGCCGTCGCGACGGGGCCGGCGGTCGCGCCGGAACGTGCCCGCCTGTCGATCGCACCGGCATTGGTCGGCATCTTCCGCGATGAGGCAGCGACCCACCTCGCCACCCTGCAGCGCGAGTTCTCGAGCCTTGAAGGCGACCTGACGGCGCCATCGAGCCACGAAATGTACCGCGCCGCGCACACCCTCGCCGGCATCGCTGGAACGGTCGGCCTGGCAGCCATCAAGCATCTCGGCCACGCACTGGAACTGGCCCTCGTGCGACGGAATCATGCCGCCGATCGCGACAGCCTCGAGGCGATCGAGACCGTCCGGCAGGCGATCGCCGAACTGGCGCTGATGCTCGCCGATGTTGCCCGCGAGCACGAGCCCGAGCCGATCCCCGGTCTGCTCGCGGCGCTCGATTCGCTTTACCCGGAACTGGCCGTAGAGGCGCGCGCCGAACCGCCCACAGCCACCGCCGAGGAAGAGGCGGCCGCCGCGCTCGCCCAGGCGGCGCCGGCCGTCGAACTGGCGCCGATCGCCCCGGCCGTGGCCGTGGCCGCGGCGGCGGAAGTGCCGATGGTACAGGACGAGTTCGACGAACAGCTGCTGCCACTGTTCATCGAGGAGGCGATCGACCTCAACCAGAACATTGCGGTACAGCTGCGCGCCTGGCGCAGCAACCCCACCGATTCCGAGCCGGTACGCCGGCTGGCACGCCTGTTCCACAGTCTCAAGGGCAGCGCGCGCATGGCTGGCGCGATGAATCTCGGCAACCTGACGCATGCGATCGAAACGCGCATGAAGGAAGCGCAGGACGCTGGCGCCGCGCCGATCGAGCTGATCGACGACATCGACAATGCTTTCGACGTGATCATCCAGCTTGTCGAAAGGCTGCAGCGCGGCGAGACGGCCGATACGCCGCTCGAGATTTCCGATGCGGCAGCGCGCGAACTGGTCGGCGACGCCGCCACCGATGCCGCTGCAGTCGAGGCCGAGCAGGCGATCGCCGTTCCTCGCCCCGAGGGACAGGAAGCAGAAGCCGAAACTGCCGCGCAGCGGACGAACCTGCGCGTGCGCGCCGACCTGATCGACCGGCTGGTCAACGAAGCCGGCGAACTGTCGATCGCCCGCTTGCGCATCGAAGGCGAAATGCGAGGGATCAAGGCTTCGCTGCTCGACCTGACGGAGAACGTGATTCGCCTGCGCCGGCAGTTGCGCGAGATCGAGATTCAGGCCGAGCTGCAGATGCAGTCGCGCACCGCCGTCACCGACGAGCAGCACGCCGACTTCGATCCGCTCGAGTTCGACCGCTTCACGCGTTTCCAGGAACTGACCCGGATGATGGCGGAATCTGTGAACGACGTCGCCACCGTGCAGCAGAACCTGCTGAAGAACCTCGACGACGCGAACGCCGCGATCATCGCCCAGGCTCGTCTGAATCGCGAGGTGCAGCAGGAACTGATGTCGGTGCGCATGGTCCCGTTCGCCAGCATTGCCGATCGCCTGTACCGCATCGTTCGCCAGGCCAGCAAGGACACCGGCAAGCGGGCGAATCTGGAGATACGTGGCGCGCAGCTCGAACTCGACCGCAGCGTCCTCGACAAGATGCTGGCGCCCCTGGAACATGTGTTGCGCAACGCCGTGGCGCATGGCCTGGAGGATGCGCCGGTGCGCCGGGCGAGGGGCAAGGCTGATATCGGCGAGATCACGCTGACGCTGGTGCAGGAAGGGAACGAGGTCATCCTGTCGATCGCCGATGACGGCACCGGTCTCGACCTCGAGCGGCTGCGCGAACGCGGCCTCCGCTCCGGCCTGTTGAGCGGCGAGGATGCCGACAACGCGGAGCGGGTGATCGACCTGATCTTTGCTCCCGGCATCTCGACAGCCTCGCAGGTTTCCCAGCTGGCCGGTCGCGGGATCGGCATGGACGTCCTGAAGAGCGAGGTGACGAGCCTCGGTGGTCGCATCGAGGTCCTTTCCAGCGCCGGCCAGGGAACCACCTTCCGGCTCTACCTGCCGCTGACGCTGGCCGTCACCAAGGCTCTGCTGGTCCGCTCCGGCGACCGCCAGTACGCCATCCCGGCGGCCATGATCGAGCAGGCGCTCGACCTCAAGGAAAAGAGCCTGTCACGAATCCGCGATGCCCGCGAGGCGGTCTGGACCGGCAACCGCTACCCGTTCAGCTACCTGCCGCATCTTCTCGGCGAGCCGCAGGCGCTGCCCGAAAAGCATGTGCAGTACTGGGTGCTGCTGTTGCGCAGCGGCAGCAAGCGAGTGGCGCTGCAGGTCGACGAGCTGCTCGGCAACCAGGAAATCGTCGTCAAGAACATCGGCGCCCAGCTGGCGCGGGTGATTGGCATCGACGGCGCCACCGTCCTCGGCAACGGACAGGTCGTACTGATCCTCAACCCGATCGCCCTCGCCAGCCGCGACCGCCTGCCGCCAGCGGTGTCGCCGGTACCGACGGTACGGCAGCCACTGGCTGGCGATCGCAGCACGGCAACGGTGCCGACGATCATCATCGTTGACGACTCGCTGACCGTGCGCAAGATCACCAGCCGGCTGCTGGCACGCGAGGGCTACCAGGTGATGACCGCCAAGGACGGCGTCGACGCGCTCGAGCAGATGGTTGCCGTCGTTCCGGACGTGATGCTGGTCGATATCGAGATGCCGCGCATGGATGGTTTCGAGCTGACGCGAAACGTTCGCGCCGACAAGCGACTGGGAACCGTGCCGATCATCATGATCACCTCACGCACGGCGGACAAGCACCGGCAGTACGCGCTCGAACTCGGTGTCAATCACTATCTCGGCAAACCCTTCCAGGAGGACGAGTTGCTGCGGCTGGTCAGCGGCCACGTCCAGGAACTGCGCCACGCTTGACGACGGCGTAGCGCTGCAGCGTCCGGCGCCTCGCCTCGGCGTGGTCAACCAGCGGCGCCGGCGTCTCGCGACCGACGCGGACGCCGCATGCTGCCTGCTCGGCGGCGCTCATGCGCCATGGCGCATGGATGAAGCGATCAGGAACGGCCGCCAGTTCGGGTAGATAGCGGCGGATGAACCGGCCGCCGGGATCGAAGCGCTCGGATTGCGTGACCGGATTGAAGATGCGGAACCAGGGCTGCGCGTCGCAGCCGGTCGAGGCCGCCCACTGCCAGCCGCCATTGTTGGCCGCGAGGTCGAAATCGTTCAGCTGGCGGGCGAAGTAGGCTTCGCCCAGGCGCCAGTCGATGCCCAGATCCTTCGTCAGGAACGAAGCCACCAGCATGCGCAGCCGGTTGTGCATGTAGCCAGTGCCGTTGATCTGCCGCATGGCCGCGTCGACCAGCGGATAGCCCGTCCGCCCGGCACACCAGTCGGCGAACGACTGCTCGGCGGCAGCGCCCTGCTCCCAGGTGATGGCGTCGTACTCCGGCCGGAAGGAACGCTCGACGACATGCGGAAAACGGTCGAGAATCATGAAGTAGAAGTCGCGCCAGACGAGTTCGGACAACCAGGTCGCGGCGCCTTCGGCGCCTGGCCGCAAGGCGCCGGCGGCGATCGCCAGCGCCACCAGTTGCCGCACTGAAACCGTGCCGAAGCGCAGGTGCACCGAGAGATAGGAAACGCCCTTGACCGCGGGAAAGTCGCGCTGCTGCCGGTAGAGGGCCAGGCGACCGGCGAAATCCTGCAGCCGCTGCCGACCGCCGGACATGCCGGCAGCAATGCCCAGTGCCTGCAGCCCGGATTCGGCAAAGCCGAGGTCGGCCAGCGAAGGCACGCCAAGCGCCAGCGGCGAAGCCACCAGCCGACCGCCGTGGCCGCTGTGCGGCTGCCAGTCGTCCTCGCTCAGCCGCTTCAGCCAGGCATTCCGGTAGGGGGTGAACACCGTATGGGGCCGCCCGGCCTGGGTCAGGACCTCTTCGCCGTCGAACAGCGCCTGATCCTTGAACGACTCGAAACCGATGCCGTGCAGACGCAGCGCCATCGCCACTGCGGCGTCACGTCGCTTGGCCTGCGGC
>Ga0058866_1086628_pt1 | contig 11152 bp, 10 predicted proteins | sample TNRReaAerobicRNA_3_FD_61084 | JGI IMG/M metagenome (GOLD analysis project Ga0058866, IMG submission 61084) | Wastewater treatment Type I Accumulibacter community from EBPR Bioreactor in Madison, WI, USA - TNR Reactor, Time D- 0min-Aerobic_ RNA... | ecosystem: Engineered > Bioreactor > EBPR >...
AAAAAAGTTGAGGTTTCATCTGTAGAGATCAGAGATGCACTCGAAGGTCCTGTTGTTGCTATATTGGAAGCTGTAAGAAGATTACTCGAGAGAACAGGTGCAGAACACTCTGCAGATATTCACAGCTCCGGGATCATGCTTTCGGGGGGTGGTGCGCTGTTGAAGGGACTCGACAAAAGAATCAGACTTGAAACAAATCTCCCTGTGCATATTGCAGAGGAACCGTTAACGGCAGTTGTGAGAGGTGCCGGCAGAGTGATAGACAATCTTAACGGCTATTCTTCAGTATTGATAAGGCATCGCCGCTATTAGGATGAATCAATTTTTTATTGCGCTCCTCCGGTCATTCAAAGCATATCTGATTTTGATCGCTTTGGTTATCGCCTCCTTTATGTTAATGTCGATTAGTGAACATGAATCCACACAGAGGTTGCGCTCACTTGCACTTTCAACATTTTCACAGGTCTCAGGAATCTTTGGTTATGTAAATTTTATTTCAGATATGAGATCTGAAAACGAAAAACTCCGCAGAAGAAATGCTGAGTTGATGCTCGAGAATAACCAGTTAAGAGAATTTGGACTTGAAAACCGTGAACTTCGAGATATGCTTGCTTTTGAAGATACCTCCTCCTACGATCTTATTGCAGCCGAAGTTATCGCCAAATCTTTTTTGGCAGATCAAATAAACTTCACAATAAATCGTGGTGCAGCAGATTCAGTTAAGCCCGGTATGCCGGTCATTTCACAGACCGGATTAGTCGGGATTGTTTACACCACCTCCGATAAATATTCCATCGTAAGAACCTATAAGAATGTAAATCTTAAACTCATCGTAAAATTATTAAATTCTGGAACACCGGGAATCCTTAAATGGAACGGTACCGAACTCGTGATGCAGGGGATACCGAAAACACTTCAAATTCAAAAAGGTGAGAGAATAGTAACTTCAGAAGTCAGTTCTTTAATTGGAATAAATATCCCTGTTGGTGAAGTTGCGCGAATTCTAAATCCTGAAAGTGGATTGTTTAACGATTTGCTTCTCACTCCATTGGCTGACCTTAACAGCACTGATAACATCTTTGTTATGAGAATGATTCAGAGTAAAAAAGTTGACAATTACGAACTTAATTACCTGAACACTAAATGAATAATAACAAATATCTAAAGTACCTGTTGCCGGTGGCTTACCTGATCCCACTTCTGTTTGTTCAGGTGGTTTTTGTCCCTTTTATCTCCATCGAAACCATTATACCTGATCTGATACTTATTCTTGTTGTTCACACTGCTGTGAAACACGGTCAGATCCCGGGAACTCTTTTTGGATTTGGTGCCGGATTAATATTTGATCTGGTAACAGGGAATATGCTGGCAAGTTCTGCGCTTGCAAAAACACTTGCCGGTTTTACGGCAGGTTATTTCAGTACCAACAGGATTGATATAAATCTTGGCTCATACAGATTCATCTTTATAATCGTTCTCGCTGCATTCATAAATTCCTCCACATTCGCTTTGGTAACAAATTTCGACCTTAATAATAATTTCCTGAAACTTATTTTTGAACAGGGAATTACTCCCGCTTTATACACCGGATTCGTCAGTGCAATCTGGGTATTTACAATCCCCAAAAAACAAGGTGACTGGTTAAAATGACACAACTTTCTTCAGTTAGAAAGAGTGTGCTCGCAGGAATTATACTGGGTCTTTTTTTGATTTACGGTTTAAAATTATTTTCGATGCAAATAGTTTTCAACCGCAAATTTGAAGATAAATCCACCGACAACAGTATAAAAGCCATCGAGCAGATGCCTCTTCGAGGAGTATTTTATGATCGTAATCTTAAGCTTCTGGTTCAAAATGTCCCTTCATATACAGTAAGAATAACACCTTCTGAGTATGATACGCTAACAAATCCGATGCTTGAGGCTCTTCTTCAGCTTCCCAAGGACACTATCTCCCATATTATGCAAAAGCATAAAAAATATGGGAAATATCAACCTGTGAAAATTAAAAAAGGTGCTTCATTTGAAGAGATTGGATGGCTGGAGGAAAATTCTGAGCGATTCCCGGGTGTGGATTATATAATTGAAATCAAACGGGGTTACACAAACACCTTTTCAGCAGCTCATGTGCTTGGCTACCTGAAAGAAACCAATGAAAACGATTTAAAAAAGGATAGTTTCTATACTCTTGGTGACAATCTCGGAATGAACGGGATAGAGAAAAGTTACGAAAAGGAATTGCGCGGTGAAAAGGGTTTTAATTACATCCTCGTGAATGCCACTCGTAGAAAAATTGGACGCTATAAAGACGGTACTGTGGATTTAGCCTCAATTAAGGGGAAAGATCTGGTATTATCTCTCGACTCAGGCGCTCAGGCAACTGCAGAACAGGTTATGCACGGCAGGAGCGGGGCAATAATTGCGATTGAACCATCCTCAGGTGAGATACTTGCTTTTACAAGCGCACCCGATTATGATCTTTCCAAGTTTTCCGATATTACACCAAAAGAGTATATGAGGGATTTGATTTCAAATCCTCTAAAACCACAATTTAATCGTGCTACTCAGTCAACCCACTCACCCGGTTCAACTTTTAAGGTACTTGTTGCTTTATGTGGACTGGAGGTTGGTGCGATTAATGAGAACAGCACTATTTATTGTCCCGGGTCTTATACTTACGGAAACCGGACATTCAAATGTCACGGTTCTCATGGTGCAACAACTGTTTATAGAGCACTTGAAGGGTCTTGTAACGTCTTTTTCTACAAGTTGATCTTCGAGATAGGTGTTGACCGATTAAATGAGTTTGCAAAAAAGTTTAAGATAGGCACAAAAACAGGTATTGATCTTCTTGAAGAATCAAAGGGGTTGATTCCATCTTCTGCCTATTATGAAAAAGTTTACGGAAACAATTGGCCCCGTGGTATTCTGGTTAGCGTGGGTATCGGTCAGGGAGAAGTAAGCATGTCTCCACTTCAACTCGCATTTATGACTGCGCTTGTAGCGAATAATGGCAAATCGTTTACGCCACACCTTGTGAAGGGGTATCTGGATGAAAAAAGGAAGTTTGTACCGTATAAATTTGATGAGGTAATTACCGGAGTTTCCGATCGTAATATTCGAATAATTAAAAAGGGAATGTGGCTTGTGGTGAATGGTGGTGGAGGTACCGCCAAAAACATCAGAAGCAGTGAAGTTGTGATAGCGGGTAAAACAGGAACCGTTCAAAATGTTCATGGCAGAAACCACTCACTTTTTGTTGGATTCGCTCCGTATGACAATCCAAAAATTGCGATTGCTGTGTTATTTGAAAATGCCGGATATGGTTCTGAAGTGGCTGCACCGGTTGCGGAAGAGGTAATCCTGGCGTATCTTCGGTCGACAGGGGATATAAAGCCAAAACCAAAGGAGGATAAACCCAAAAAGGATAAAAAGACTAATGATACTTTGGATTTAATAACCGCCATCGAGGAGAACAGATAGTTTGAAATTAGGTGGTAAACTATCAAGTAAGTTTGATTTTATTCTGTTTGGTGCAGTATTGATCCTGTTGGTATTTGGGTTGCTTGCCATATACAGTTCAACTCAAAATGTGACACAGGTTCGAAACAATTTTGAGAAACAAATTTTTGCTCTCGGATTGTCTCTTGTGCTGTTTTTTATAATTTATGGACTTCCGACAACCCTTATCAGGACAATGGTTCCGTGGGGTTATGGAGTCAGCATTACACTGCTGATAGCTGTATTGATTTTTGGAAAAACCATTGGTGGCGCAAAAGCCTGGATCGACCTTGGACCGTTAAATTTGCAGCCGGCAGAGTTCTCCAAAATTGCAACCCTTCTCGCCCTTGCGTCTTATCTTGAACTAAAAGGACAGGATCTTGATGATATTAAAGTTATAGGGAAATATCTGTTAATCGGTTTATTTCCTGTTGCTTTAATTATGCTTGAGCCTGATTTGGGGAGTTCACTTGTCTATTTTGGAATGCTCCTTACTCTGCTTTTTTGGAGAGGGATTAGTTCATTTGGTTTGTTTGTTGTGCTCGCTCCACCACTTGTTATGATTAGTTCTCTATTTGGAATCTGGTATATTCTGGGTGCATTTGTCATAGTGGCTGCATTCCTCATTGTTTTTAAAAGAAATATTTTCATTACAAGTTCGCTTTTAGCGATCAACTTTGCTTCAGCCTTTTTTGTCAAATACTTTTTTAACATTCTCAGCCCCCACCAGAAAAAAAGAATACTCTCTTTTATCGACCCAAACTCTGATCCGTTAGGTGCAGGTTACAATGCAATACAGGCTCAGATAGCCATCGGTTCCGGTGGAATGTGGGGGAAAGGATTTATGTCGGGGAGTCAGACACAATTACAATTTATTCCCGAACTGTGGTCTGATTTTATTTTTTGCGTTATTGGAGAAGAGTTTGGATTTTTTGGGTCGATCATCGTAATAAGCCTGTTTTTGGTTGTTTTTTTAAGAATATTAAAAATTGCCGGGGAAACCAAAAATGAATTCCTTAGTCTCGTAACAGTGGGGATACTCTCCATTTTTGTTATCCACTTTGCGATAAATATCGGAATGGTTGTTGGCATAGTTCCGGTAATTGGAATTCCTCTCCCATTTGTAAGTTATGGTGGTTCCTCACTTCTTTCAAATTTTATAATGCTTGGTGTAGTTTTTAACATAGCCCGAAGTAAACAGGTAATTAATTAAAATGACTTCATTTGAGAAAGTGGTTTATCAAACCGATAATAAAAAACATGTTTGTGTGGGACTCGACACCGACCCGACTCGCATCCCTTTGATACTTCAAAAGGGAAACGATCCCGTTTTTACTTTTAATAAAGCGATTGTTGACGCAACTTTTGATGGAGCAGCAGCTTACAAGTTAAATTTTGCATTTTACGAAAGTAATGGAATTGAAGGGATTTCGACACTCAGAAGGACTGTTGATTATATCCGAAGCAAGGATGAAAAAATAATTATTATTGGTGATGCAAAGCGGGGAGACATTGGAAATACTTCAAAAATGTATGCTGATGCAATCTTTAATGAGTTTGGATTCGATTGTTCAACACTTGCTCCATACATGGGGAAAGATTCGCTTGATCCATTTTTTGAGTTTCAAGACAAAATAAATTTTGTTCTGGTGTTAACATCCAACAAAGGGAGTGAAGATTTTGAGAAATTAATCATGAGATCGGGGAAACCACTTTACAGGGAAGTTCTTTCAAGAATAAAGGAATGGTATCCGGCCTCATCTCTTGGCACAGTTTTTGGTGCTACTAATATTGAAAATCTAAAAGAGGATCTACCCGATCTTTCAGGCACCACGGTGCTTGTTCCGGGTGTCGGTGCCCAAGGTGGGAGTGCTGAGCAGGTTGCAAAACTTTTTTATACATACGGGCATAAACGATTTCTTATTAATTCGAGCAGAAATATCATATTCGCATCAAATGGTATTGATTTTTCTGAAAAAGCTGCCTTTGAACTGATAAAACTGAATGCTGAAATCGGTCAGGCTATTGTGTGAGTGTAAATTTGCATTAGTCTGCCAACTCTTGGATTTTCTTTATAGACTTAATATTGCGAACCACAAAATTCTCTTTTGTGGGAATTTATTCTTACAAATTGCAAGATAATACTACCAAAGATTATCATAAGAACCGGAGTGTGAATGAAAACTGCTGCGTTACCAGAAAAACTTCTGTATGAAATATGGAAGAATCAGGAATTTAAATCCGATATCTATACCTTCGATGAGGAGAAGATCGTTGTCCTCGACAGGGGTGTGGAATCAACCGAACTTGGCGGACCGGATTTTAAGAATGCCCGCGTGCAAATCGGCAGTTTAACTTATGTTGGTGATATTGAGATTGACAATTTTCATACTGACTGGAAAAATCACGGTCACTCAAAAAATCCCAAATTTAATAAAGTTATTCTTCACATTATTCTGGATGATGGTGACTCGAGACATTTTGTTACCACAAAAGATGGCAGAAAAGTTCATTCCTTAAGTGTCATCGAATTCATTGACGACACACTCAGTGAATCTCTAAGAAAACAAATTGCCCACTATCGTCTTTCCTCAATAAATAAAATTTCCTGCAAACAACTCACACTCCTTGTTACCGAAGAAGAAAAACTTGAATTTCTAAAAAAACTTGGAATCGAAAGATTTAAAAGGAAATGTGAAAAAGTTGCTTACCGGTTGAAAGAAATTTTATTTCTTGAAGAGATGAAGGTTAGTGAACCTGAACATGGCTATGATATCCCTCTTGAATATCTTGAACGAAAATTGACTTATAAGGAATTAAACAACAAGCGGGTATGGGAACAGCTTTTTTACGAAGGGATTTTTGAAGCTCTTGGTTACTCACAGAACAAAGACATAATGTTGAGAATAGCCCGGGCGGTAGAACCAAAATTGCTTAAAACTCTTGGAACGGATGACGAATTCTTTCGTAATGCCGAATCGCTCTTTTTCCATGTATCCGGCCTTCTGCCGAATCATCCAAACAGCAAGTCAGACGATACCTCAAGTTATATCAGATCATTACATGAAACCTGGAACACACTTGTAGATAAATATGACGGAAAAATGTTTGAGGAGGACGACTGGTCGTTTTATAGAATGCGCCCGCAAAATTATCCTCCAGTCAGGCTCGCAGGGGGTGTCAGATTGTTAAATGAAATCCTTAATCATAATCTGATCGGAAATTTGCACAGAAAATTTGTTGAAATCCACAAAATTGACACATTAAAAGTTTGCATGCGCAGTCTGTTTATCACAAAAGGAGCGGGTTATTGGAGCAGGCACTATATGTTTGATGTGGAGGCTAAACCACATATCAAATTTTATGTTGGCAAAAACAGAGCTGATGAAATAGTCTTAAATGTGATTCTGCCGATACTTTATCTTTATTATGAGATGTTTGGAAAGAAAAAATTTGCTTCCAAAACATTAAGGTTATATAGTGAAGTGGATATGGATTTGGATAATTCTCTTGTGAATGAAGTATCAACCGCATTAAATCTTGATATACACAAACATGGTCCGCTCATCTATCAGGGAATGCTTGAACTTTTCCGCAATAAATGTTCAAAAGACAAGTGCAATGATTGTATGATTGGTGAGAAAGTTTTCTCGGAGTAAATCTTTTTAGTTGCTGCTGCCGGTTAATTTGTTGATCTGATCTCTGATCTTGGCAGCCTGTTCGTAGTCCTCACTCTCAAGAAGTTCTCTAAGACGGTCTTGCAGAGCGGCAAGTTTTGTTTCTCTGAGAGTTGATTTTTCGGAGGCGCCGTCAATTTCATCTGCTTTAGTATTCTCTTTTGCGGGGTAAAAGCCTGCTTCTTCCAGAACTTTTTCAGCCACAAAGATAGGTACATTACACCTGAGTGCCAGATTTATGGCGTCAGAAGGTCTTGCATCCACCTCATTTGTAAATCCTGAAACATCCAAAACTATATTTGCGTAATAAGTATTTTGAGAAAGTTCGTGAATGACAACCTCGACGACATTAGCGCCGAGGTTATCAATTACAGATTTTAGAAGGTCGTAAGTGTTTGGGCGTTCAAGTGCATGTTTTTCAATTACATACGCCATCGACTGAGCTTCAAAATGCCCGATAATTATCGGCAGTTTTCTTTCTCCATCAACTTCTTTAAGAAGGAGGACAAAAGCTCCGCTACCTGCAGGACTGGTTGAGAGTCCCAACACTTCACATTCTATTTTATTCAATTTGAAGTTACTTTCTTTATTTCATCCTTAAGAACAGGAAGAATTTCAAAAACATCACCCACAATTCCATAATCAGCGATAGTAAAAATTGGAGCATCCTTGTCTTTGTTTATTGCAACAATATACTTTGAAGACGCCATTCCTGCAAGATGCTGGATGGCACCGGAGATACCACAGGCCACATAAAGACTGGGAGTTACTGTTTTTCCTGTCTGTCCCACCTGTTCGCCGTGAGGTCTCCAACCTGCATCAACCACAGCCCTGGAAGCGCCAACTGCAGCCCCAAGAGCGGAAGCCAACTCTTCAACAAGGTGAAAGTTTCCAGACTCTTTAAGTCCTCTTCCACCCGAGACGATGATATCAGCTTCGGCAACATCAAGTTTACCTGCCGATCTTTTAATTTCGGTAACAGAAGTGGATAAATCAGGTGAGTCGATACTTACATTTTCAACATTGGCTGATGTCGAATTCTCGACAAGAGGGAAGACATTAGGCCTGAGTGTAAAAACTTTTACTGCAGAATTCACTTTCACTTTTTGGAGCGCTTTGCCCGCAAAAACAGGTCTGATTGCGACCAATTCACCAGCTTGAACCTCAAGCGAAATACAATCCGACGCAATTCCGGCTCCAAGAAGAGGCGCCACTCGTGGAGCAAGATCTTTTCCCATGGCTGTATTCGAAAAGAGAAGAACTTCAACTCCGTTCTCTTTTGCAAATTCAACTATTGCTTTGGCATAGCCGGAAGGGGAATAATTTGAGAAAGCAGAATTTGATAATTTTACAATTCTGCCAATTCCATATTGTGCAATTTTTTCAGATTCCTCGACGGATGCAGCAGGGACTGCGGCAATTGTTTCATAACCGAGCTTTTGACCCAGTTCTGCGGCTTTTGAGACGGTTTCAAGACTTGATTTTTTGATTTTACCATCTCTTTGTTCGATAACTGCTAAGATTAATTTTGACATTCCTAAACTCCTTAAATTACTTTTGCTTCTTCTCTTAAAAGGCGAACAAGTTCAGGAACCGCAGATGAGTCGGTACCAAGAATTCGTCCGGGTGCTTTGGGTGCAGGGAGAGACATCTCCAGAACTTCAACTAAAGGAGAGGGAGCAGTTACTGCTTTTTCTTCCAGTTTTTTTCGTTTTGCATCCATAATACCTTTTAAGTTTGGATATCGGGGATCATTTAATCCTTTTTGAGCAGTTATAACAATTGGGAGGGAAGAATTTACGACTTCTCTTCCGCCTTCAATTTCTCTTTCAGCGGTAACTGAATTGTTATCAATTGTGAGTGAAACACAAACTGTTATACAATTAATTCCTGCTTTAGAGGCAGTAAGCTGGCCAACCATTGAAGTGTCAAAATCCACTGACTGTTTGCCCATAAATACAATGTCATATCCACCATCTTTGATTTCATTGGCGAGAAGAGTTGCCACCCCGTCGGAGTCGAGGGCTCCATCAGATTTTAATAACAAACCTGAATCGATACCCATGGCTAAGGCTTTCCGCATAATCTCTTTATTCGAGTCATCACCGACGCTGATCACCACAGTTTCACCACCAAATTTTTCTTTGGTTTTAACTGCTTCTTCAATGGCGAATTCATCGTAGGGATTGACTATAAAAGATACGCCGGTTTTGTCGATCTCTTTACCTCCGGCTGAAATCTTTATTTTGGTAGCTGTATCGGGTACATTGCTGACGCAAACAGCTATTTTCATTTGACCTCCGTTATGTATGAATTTGTTTAAGAATAGCTTACAAAAATAATAAAGATGACGGTTTTTTCCTTAAATTTGTATTCCCATTTTAAATTTATTTGGCAGCCAGAGACCCCGCAATAATTACCATGAATCCGATATACGCTAATATGAACGAAGATCAACCTTTAAATTCACCTTCTGCTCCGGAACCTGAGGTTCTTGAAGATATTGAATCAGGCTCTTCTGTAAAATATTCCGCCCGGGTCATTTTATATAATGATGATTTCCATTCATTTGATGAAGTAATAGAACAACTGATAAAAGCGTTAAATTGTTCCTTTTCTAAAGCGAATTATTTAGCCCTTAAAGCTCATAGTGAAGGAAAAGCCGTTGTTTTTAAGGGTCCCTACCATAAATGTATCAGAGTTTCATCAATTCTCGAAGAAATAGCATTGAGGACAGAAATTGTTTTTTAAAAGTATTACACTAAAAGGGGTTTTAATTACCCTCCTACTGCTGGTATCAGCAAGTGGACAAAACAACCGTTTCAATGAGGAAATGGAATCACTTCTGCAAGATAGCTTTTTTATCTCGTGCAATTCGGGCATTAAAGTTTATAATCTGACAAAAAAAGCGGAATTATTCTCTCGAGATAAACATAAATTGATGAATCCTGCATCAAATATGAAGGTAATTACCACAATTGCAGGACTTGTATATCTCGGTCCGGAATACACTTTCAATACAGGAATCGGTTACCGTGGTAAAATAGAAAATGGAGAGTTAATAGGGGATATCATCATTCGAGGGGGTTGTGATCCTGACTTTAAGCTCGACAGTCTTTTTAAAATTGTTGAAGTTATTAAAAATGCAGGAATAAAGAAAATTACGGGAGGCGTTTTGGTGGATGTATCCCGTAAGGACTCACTTTTTTGGGGTGAAGGCTGGATGTGGGATGACGATGGAGCGGTTACTTCTCCATTTATGTCAGCTTTAAATATTAACGGGAATTATGTAACAGTCACTGTCTCTCCTGATGCAAACGGTGGGGAACCGATAGTAACAACATCACCGGTTACAAAGTTTTTTAACATACAAAATGATGCAACAACCGGAGCCGGCTCCACCAATCTTAAAGTGTGGCGCGATTATCTTGGCAGAACAAACACCATATTTGTAAAGGGAAACATTAACAGGACAACCCAGGCTCAAGTCTATTATTTTAATGTTTGGAGGCCCGAATTATATATGGCTGAATTAGTTAAGGAGAAACTTGCTTCCGCCGGGATTCAAACTAAAGGAGCAAACGGAGTAATTGATCCCGGATATGAATATCAGAAGATTTACGAATTCAAACACGCCTACAAGAACCTGATCACCCCATTGAACAAAAGAAGTGATAATCTTTATGCTGAAATGATGCTTTTGGCACTGGGTGGAAAATCCCGTGAAAAAAATATCTCGTTTGCAGACGGGAAAAAGTATATTGACAGTGTTATCGCCTGGGCGGGAAAAAATCCGGGGGGTTTCAGAATTGCAGATGGATCGGGGGTATCCCGTTATTCTACTGTGAGTACCGATTTGCTTGTTGCCCTCATTTCAAAACTTTATTATGACGGTGGTGACTTGTTTAACATTTTTTATAATTCACTTCCAATTGCCGGTGTTGATGGCACTCTGGCAAACAGAATGAAAAACAC
>Ga0058866_1385911_pt1 | contig 11081 bp, 5 predicted proteins | sample TNRReaAerobicRNA_3_FD_61084 | JGI IMG/M metagenome (GOLD analysis project Ga0058866, IMG submission 61084) | Wastewater treatment Type I Accumulibacter community from EBPR Bioreactor in Madison, WI, USA - TNR Reactor, Time D- 0min-Aerobic_ RNA... | ecosystem: Engineered > Bioreactor > EBPR >...
CCGGATTTTGTCCTGCTGGATCTTAAAATCATCGGCGAGCGCGATGGCCTGGACCTGGGCCATGCCTTGCTGGATGCGGGCATGCCGCCGGAGCGGATCATTCTTATTTCCGGCTCCAGCGCGTCGGTCATTCCCGCGCATCCGTTCCTGTTTGTGCCGAAAAGCCGGATTTCCGGAGAACTGCTGCCGCTGCTGGAAAGTATTCCGCTCCAGAAGGCCTGATAGACCTTTCTTTGGAAGTGGGCATGGGCGGCTTTGCAAAAATTTACACCGTCTCTTGCACCGGCCCAATGTCTTTGCTATAAATGATGCTCCTGCCAGTTGGTTGATGTCCAGCACGGTCTCCCGAACAGCCTCAGCAGCCTCCTCCGACGGTTTTCCCGGTGTCTCCAAATCCTCCGGCCAACCCGCCCAGAGACCGCCGCCCGGTTCCGGCGTCACTGTCTGAAGTGCTCCGATTCCGCGAGCTTCCCGCAACCACCAGCCGGTATGAAGTTGAATCCACTTGAATTGAAATATTGCAAGAAAGGACTGTGGTCATGGGTAAACTGGCCCAGAAACAAGAAACCGTCTCGGAGCTGAAGGAATCGCTGGCCAAGTCCACGATTGCCGTGGTGGCCGATTATCGCGGTTTGACCGTCTCTGAACTGTTTGAACTGCGGCGCGAACTGCGCAAAGAGCAGGCGCTGGCGACCGTTGCCAAGAATACGCTGGTCAAGCATGCGATTGACGGCACCGATATGTCGGTTCTGGGGCCTATTCTGAAAGGCCCTACGGCGCTGGTGCTTGGCCAGGCCGATCAAGTTGCCCCCGTGAAGGCGGTTCTGTCCTTCCTGACGAAAAACAAGAAGGACAACGAAATTCGCGGCGGCTATCTGGATGGGAAATTGCTAAGCAAGGCTGAAGTGGAGCAGCTGGCTAAACTCCCGCCAATTGAAGAGCTTCGTGGTCAATTGGTGGGTGCAATCAACTCCCCGCTGGCGGGCATCGTTGGTGCCCTCAGCAGTCCGCAACGCGGTCTGGTCAACGTTCTGGACCAGTACGCCAAGAAATTGCAGGAAGCCGGCTAGCCTCCCTGGCCGCTCATCTGCGTAAACCCCTGATATACAAACAAGTACAACATCAACCATGAAATGAGGTCCATTCCGATGACTGTTGAATTGAACGAAAAGACCAGCAAGATTTTTGAAGAAATCAAAACCCTCACCTTCCTGGAAACCGCCAACCTCGTGAAGGCGTTTGAGGAAGAGTTCGGCATTACCGCCGCTGCTCCTGTGGCCGTGGCTGCTGCTCCGGCTGGTGGTGGCGCCGCCGCTGCTGCTGAGGAAGAGAAAACCGACTTCACCGTTGTTCTGGCTGATGCGGGCGGCAACAAAATTGCCGTTCTGAAGGAAGTCCGCACCGTTACCGGTCTTGGCCTGAAAGAAGCCAAAGAACTGGTTGACGCTGCGCCGAAACCGCTGAAAGAAGGCGTCAAGAAAGAAGAGGCCGACGAAATCAAGGCGAAAATCGAAGCCGCCGGCGGTAAAGTCGAAATCAAGTAAATCCAGCTTCAGGCAAGGAAAACCAGCAATGCCCCACAGTGAAACGATGGGCCGCCTGGTTTTCCTTTTTGCCTGTTGAGTTTTGTTTTTGGACCGTCCTTGCTATAGTGGGAACTTCATCTCACTGCAACCCGAGTAGAGTCTCTGACCGTCCTGTCCACCACGCTCGCAAAAGATTTTTGAATCAGACACTGCGCATTACGTTTGCAAACACATATAGAGGTTGACAATGGCTGCAACGACCACCCGTTCCACCCTTCCAGGCATCGGCTCCCTGCCCCTGGAACAACTGCCGGATTTGGCGGAAATTCAGAAAAATTCTTTCAACTGGTTTATTACCGAGGGTTTGAAGGAGGAACTGCTCTCCTTTTCGCCAATCCGCGATTATACCGGCCGTCTGGAATTGTACTTCCTGCCGGAATACAGCTTCGACAAACCCAAGCACACCGTTGAAAGCGCGCGCCTGCACGATACCACCTATGCGCGCCAGTTGCGCATCATGCTGCGCCTCGTCAACCGCGATACCGGCGAAATCAAGGAGCAGGAAGCCTACATCGGCGAAATTCCGATGATGACCGAGCGCGGCACCTTCATTATCAACGGCGCCGAGCGGGTTATTGTCTCGCAGATCGTCCGTTCCCCCGGTATCTACTACAAGCGGGACCAGGCCCTCAACGGCAAGCGTATCTTCAACGCCACGCTGATCCCCAACCGGGGCGCCTGGCTGAAGTTCGAGACCGACATTAACGATGTCATCTACGTCAAGATCGACAAAAATCGTAAAATCCTCGCCACCACGCTGTTGCGTGCGCTGGGCATGTCGGTGTCCGAGATGGAAAACCAGTTCCGTCACTTCGACTATCTGAAGAAGACGCTGGATAAGGATCCGACCGAAACCACCGAAGAGGCGCTGATCGAAGTCTACAAAAAACTGCGTCCCGGCGATCCGCCGAGCGTGGGTGGCGGTCGTTCCCTGCTGGAAAGCCGCTTCTTCGATGAAAAGCGCTATGACCTCGGCAAAGTGGGCCGCTACAAGCTGAACAAGAAGCTGGGCCTTTCTTCGCCGGATACCGTGCGGATTCTGACCAATGAAGACATCGTGTCGGCGATCGATTACCTGGTCAACCTGAACTACGACGATGGTCAGGTGGATGATATCGATCACCTCGGCAACCGCCGGATTCGCGCCGTGGGCGAACTGCTGCAGAACCAGTTCCGCGTCGGTTTGACCCGTCTGGAGCGGATTGTCAAAGAACGTATGACGTTGCAGGATATCGACACGCTGACGCCGAACAACCTGCTGAACCCGAAGCCCCTGCTGGCGGCCATCCGCGAGTTCTTCGGGTCTTCGCAGCTGTCTCAGTTTATGGATCAGACCAACCCATTGAGCGAACTGACGCACAAACGTCGTCTGTCGGCCCTCGGGCCCGGCGGTCTGACCCGCGAGCGCGCCGGTTTTGCGGTTCGTGACATTCACCCCAGCCACTACGGCCGTATCTGCCCGGTTGAAACGCCTGAAGGTCCGAACGCCGGTCTGATTGGCTCGCTGTCCACCTATGCGCGTGTTAACGAGTATGGCTTCCTGGAAACCCCCTATTGGGAGGTTAAAGGCGGAACGCTGACTGGTGAAATCCACTTCCTGTCAGCCGATGAGGAAGACAAGTCCCGCGTGGCGCCGGGGGATGCCCCGCGTACGGCGGAAGGCGTTCTGATGGGGCCGCACGTGCCGGTTCGCTATCGTAACGAGTTCACCATCACCGAGCCGACCACCGTGGACTATGTCGGGGTCTCGCCCATCCAGATCGTTTCGGTCGGAACGGCGCTGATTCCCTTCCTGGAGCACGATGACGCCAACCGCGCCCTGATGGGTTCCAACATGCAGCGTCAAAGCGTCCCGCTGGTGAAAGCCGAGCGTCCGATGGTGGGCACGGGCCTGGAGCGCCGCGTGGCGATGGACTCTGGTATGTCGCTGGTGTCGGAAGTATCCGGCAACGTGGAGCGCGTGACGGGTGACGTCATCGAAATCCGCAACAAGGAAGGCAAGCTGGTTCAGCACCAGATGGTGAAGTACCTCCGCAGCAACCAGGATACCTGCATGAACCACCGTCCGGTTGTTGCCCCGGGCGACAAGGTGCTTGAAGGCCAGCTGATTGCTGATGGCGCTGCCACCAAGAGCGGTGAACTGGCCCTGGGCAAGAACGTCATGGTTGCGTTTATGCCCTGGGAAGGCTACAACTTCGAGGACGCCATCCTGATCAGCGAACGCCTGATTCATGATGATGTCTACACCTCGATTCACATCGAGAAGCTCGAAGTAGACGCCCGCACCACCAAGCTGGGTCCTGAGGAAATTACCCGCGAGATCCCCAACGTGGGTGAAGACGCCCTCCGCAACCTGGATGAGCGTGGCATCGTTCGTGTCGGCGCCCGTGTATTTGCCGGAGACATTCTCGTCGGCAAGATTACGCCGAAGGGCGAATCCGAGCATCCGCCGGAAGAGAAGCTCCTGCGCGCCATCTTTGCGGAAAAGGCCCGCGACGTGCGTGACAACTCCCTGCGCGTACCGCACGGCGAAGGTGGCCGCGTGGTTGACGTGAAGGTGTTCGACCGCGAAAAAGGCGACGAGCTGCCGCCGGGCGCCAACACCGTGGTTCGTGTCTATCTGGCGCAGAAGCGCAAGATCAGCGTGGGCGACAAAATGGCCGGACGTCACGGCAACAAGGGGATTGTCTCCCGGATCCTGCCGATTGAGGACATGCCCTTCATGCCGGACGGAACGCCGATTGACATCGTGTTGAACCCGCTGGGCGTGCCTTCCCGTATGAACGTGGGTCAGACCTATGAAACCCTCCTGGGTCTGGCGGCGCACCTGACCGGCAAGCACTACGAAGTGCCGCCGTTTGACGAGATGTACGGCGAGGAGGCCTCGCGTCAGGCGGTGACGAAGGAGCTCCAGCAGGCCATCGAGGATGCCGGCATCAACTGGATGCAGGCCGACGGCAAGGCGATTCTGCATGACGGACGCACGGGCGAGCCGTTTGCCAACCGGGTTGCCCTTGGCCGGATGTACATGATGAAGCTGGTTCACCTCGTGGATGACAAGATCCACGCGCGGTCCACCGGCCCATACTCGCTGGTCACACAGCAACCGCTGGGTGGTAAGGCGCAGTTCGGCGGCCAGCGTTTCGGAGAGATGGAAGTCTGGGCGTTGGAAGCCTATGGAGCTGCCTACACGCTGCAGGAAATGCTCACCATCAAGTCCGATGATGTTGTGGGCCGTTCCCGCGCCTACGAGGCCATCGTGAAGGGCGAGAACCTGAACCGGCCGAGTATTCCCGAGTCGTTCAAGGTTCTGGTGCGCGAGATCCACAGTATCGGCCTCGACATCACCGTGAAGAAGACCCTGCGCGACGGTCGCGAGATCGAAGTGGACCTGATGGCCGACGAGGCTGCCCCGCGTGGTCCGCGCCGCGAGTTTGCTTCGGCAGGCAATGACCTGCTGAACTTCTTCTCGGCCAACTCGGACTCGCTGTAGCCAGCCGGCAGTAAGCCATCCAAACTTTTTTGAGCCTTTTTGAACAAAGGAGACCCGTTGTGGTTAGCACCAACATTGATCAGTTTGATTTCATCAAGATCGGCATTGCATCGCCCGACCGTGTCAACCAGTGGTCGCACGGCGAGGTAATGAAGCCGGAAACCATCAACTACCGGACGCTGAAGCCCGAACGCGACGGCTTGTTCTGCGAGCGCATCTTTGGTCCCTCGAAGGACTGGGAGTGCTATTGCGGCAAGTACAAGCGGGTGCGCCACCGTGGGATTGTCTGCGAACGCTGCGGTGTTGAAGTGACGGAATCGAAAGTCCGCCGCCACCGGATGGGCCATATCAAGCTGGCCGCCCCGGTCACGCATATCTGGTTCCTGAAAGGTATTCCCAGCTATCTGGGTCTGATTCTCGACATGTCGCTGAAGGATCTGGAGCAGATCATCTACTTCAACTCGTATGTGGTGCTCGATCCGGGCAACACCGAGCTGAAAGCCAACCAGTTGCTGTCCGAGGAAGACTACGAGAACATCCTGGAAGAGAACGAGGAAGCGCAGCTGGAAGTCGGTATCGGCGCTGAAGCCATCCAGGTGCTGCTCAGCCGTCTGAACCTCCAGGAAATGAGCGATGGCCTGAAGATCGAACTGGAAGAGATCACGGGTTCTTCGCAGAAGCGCGTGAAGCCGCTGAAACGCCTGCGCCTGGTGGAGTCGCTGATCAACAGCGGTACCAACCCCTCGTGGATGGTGATGGATGTACTGCCCGTCATCCCACCGGATCTCCGGCCGATGGTGCAGTTGGATGGCGGCCGTTTCGCCACCTCCGATCTGAACGACCTCTACCGTCGCGTGATCAACCGTAACAATCGTCTGGCACGCTTGCTTGAGATGGGCGCGCCGGAAATCATCGTCCGCAATGAAAAGCGCATGTTGCAGGAAGCGGTGGATGCGCTGATCGACAACGGTCGCCGTGGCCGTACGGTCGTCGGTCCGAACAACCGCCCGCTGAAATCGCTCTCGAACATCATTGAGGGTAAGCAGGGCCGTTTCCGTCAGAACCTGCTCGGAAAACGTGTCGACTACTCCGGCCGTTCGGTCATCGTGGTTGGCCCCCGCCTGAAGCTGCACCAGTGCGGCTTGCCCAAAGAGATGGCCATCGAGCTCTTCAAGCCGTTCGTCATCAACAAGCTGATTGAGCGTGGCGAGTCCCAGAACATCAAGAGTGCGAAAAAGACCATCGAGCGCCAGGAAACCGTCGTCTGGGATGTCCTGGAAGAGGTCATCAAAGGCCACCCGGTTCTGCTGAACCGCGCCCCAACGCTGCACCGTCTGGGTATCCAGTCCTTTGAACCCGTATTGGTGGAAGGTCGCGCGATCCAGTTGCACCCGCTGGTTTGTACCGCTTTCAACGCCGACTTTGACGGCGACCAGATGGCGGTCCACGTACCGTTGTCGGTGGAAGCGCAGACCGAGGCCCGCATGCTGATGATGGCGACCAACAACGCGTTGCAGCCGTCCACCGGCAAGCCCATCATCACGCCAACACAGGACATGGTGCTTGGCATCTACTATCTGACGCTGGACAATCCGAAAGCCACCAAGGGCGCCGGGCTGAAATTCTTCAGCTTTGAGGATGCGCTGGCGGCTTTTGAAGCGAAGATCATCGATCTGCATGCCAAGATTATCGTTCGCGACGAAACCGGTGAACTCATTGAAACGACGGCCGGCCGTATCATCTTCAACAAAACGGTCCGCCAGGCGGTTCTGCAATAAGCATTCGACGAGGAATTTTGCCCCATGAGCATTCTGTCACCCAACAAATCGCAGAAAAAACAAATCGATTTCATCAACAAGGTGGTCGATAAAAAAGAGCTGAATCGCCTGCTGGCGAAGGTCTATGCCGAGCATGGCATGGCCAAGACCGGCACCCTGGCCAACAGCCTGAAAGATCTGGGCTTCCGCTACGCCACGCTGGCGGGCGTCACGATCTCCATTGCGGACCTGACGGTGCCCGACGAGAAGAAAAACATGCTGGCGGAAGCCGAGGCGGATATCGAACGCGCCACCAATCGCTTCCTGAAGGGCGAAATCACCGAGGTGGAACGTTATACCAAGGTTATCGACACTTGGGGCGAAACGACCGAGCGTCTGACAAAAGCCGTTGTTGACAGTTTCGACCGCCTCAATCCGGTGTACATGATGGCCTTCTCCGGCGCCCGGGGTAATATCTCGCAGGTTCGCCAGCTGGTCGGGATGCGCGGTCTGATGGCCGACGCACAGGGCCAGATTATCGACTTGCCGATTAAATCCAACTTCCGCGAGGGCCTGAGCGTTACCGAGTACATCATTTCCAGCTACGGGGCGCGTAAGGGCCTTGTTGACACCGCGCTGAAAACGGCGGACTCTGGGTACCTCACCCGCCGTCTCGTTGATGTTGCGCAGGACGTGATTATTCAGGAAGCCGATTGCGGTACGACCAACGGTATCATTGCAGAGGCGATTCTGGAAGGCGAATCCGAGATGGTGTCGCTCACCGAGCGTCTGATCTCGCGTTCCGCCGCCGAGAATGTGGTGAATGCCGATGGCGAAGTTTTGGCGCCGGCGGGCGAAGTGATCACGCCTGCCATGGCGGAAGCCATTCACCAGGCGGGCATCAAGTCCGTGAAGATTCGTTCATCCCTGACCTGCGCCAGCGAAGTGGGCATCTGTCAGCGCTGCTACGGCTGGTCGCTCACCAGCAACAAAATTGTCGATATCGGTGAGGCCATCGGGATTATGGCCGCGCAGTCCATCGGAGAGCCTGGCACCCAGCTGACGATGCGTACCTTCCACACCGGCGGCGCTGTGGGTGGTATGGGCAAGCGCGAACTGTTTACTGCGAAGAACGCGGGCGAAGTGACCAGCAAGCTCCCCACCCGTGAGTTCCGGACCCGCCACGGGGACGTGGTGGATATGACCACGCGCGATTGCACGATGGAAATCAAGACCGCAGACGGTAAAACCGACAAGATCAACCTGCCCTACAACTCCCAAATCATGGTGAAAGCTGGGGACAAGGTCACCAAGGGGCAAGCCGTGGCTGCATTTGAACCAATTGCCGGCCGCCGGACCGAGAAAGCCACGAAAGACATCACGGCTGATATGAGCGGTGAAATCTGGTTCGAGGGCTTCGACGCCGATGAAAAACGCGATCGTCAGGGCAACATCAGCCGGACCGCCAACCGCCCGGGGACCATTTGGGTGCGTGGCGGTGATGTCTACAACCTGCCGACCGGCGCGCGTCACCTCGTTAAGGATGGACAGGCGCTGCAGGAAGGCGAAATTATTGCTGAAATGTTTGTCTCCAGTGAACATGGCGGTGAAGTGCGCATTCCGACGGATCTGGAAACCGAGGATCAGAAAGTCGGCAAGGAAAGTGTGAAACGCATCGTCAATGGCAAGGAACTGACGATTATTATCGCCGGTATCAGTCCGACCAATGCCGAACTGGTCCAGACCAAGAAGGAACAGATTTGGAAGGTTATGGACACCGAGGAGACCTTCATCGTCAAGTCACCGGCGGGGACGTCTGTTGAAAACGGTAGTATCGTGGCCGAGTTGATTGATGAGACCATGGCGGTGCCCACCAGCGGCCAGATCCGCTATCTTGATGTGGAAGTGGACGAACAGCGCATTCTGACCCAACCCGGCAAAATCCTGTTCCTGCCCGAGGAAATCCACCAGGTCAGCAAGGATATCTCGCTGAAAGTGCCGGGCATCGAATCCGGCATGGAAGTGACCGCCGGAACGGAAATCATCAAGGGCATTATTGCCCAGACCGACGGGATTTTGGAGATCGTGGAAGAGAACGATATCGTCCGCGAAGTGATCATCCGCCCCGGCAAGCTCTTCCGTGTGGATGACATCAGTACGCTGAATGTCGATGACGGCACCGTGGTGTCGAAAGGCACTGAAATCGCTCCGGGCGTCAAGGCGTCGGAAGATTGCGTGGTGACGATCAACTTCCAAATCGAGGAACCTGAAGACGAGGACGAGGATCTCGACGACACCAGCGATCTGGAATATGCCGAAGTGTTGCTGCGGCCGTATCAGGAGTTCGTTGTTGAACCGAGAAAAGTGGACATCCAGTTTGACTCCACCGATCCGGAAAACATCGCCATCGTGCCTGTCACCCAGTTGCAGGTGAAAGACGGTGATAAAATCCGCCACATCGAGGGTGCGCCCATCCTGCGGACCTCGCTGGTGCTGCAAATGAGCGGCTACCTCGAGCGCCTGAAAGGCGTGGCCGAGGTGAAAACCGGCGGCGGCAAGAAAAGCGATCTTGATAACCTGAAGCTGGTCGTGCTGGAAAACCTGACGATCCGCCGCGAAGCCGCCACGATTATCGGTGCGCTGCAAAAAACCGCCACGCAAACCCAGTTGCTGGTGGAAGACGGTCAGGTGATTGAAAAGCGCACCCCTGTGGTTAAAACGCAGGTCATCACGCAGACCAAAGGCCGTGTGAGTCTCGGCAACGCGCCGGAAGGCAAGGACGTGCGCCGTGTGCTGCTGATTACGGATGATCACGAGGTTACGGTGGATACCAGCGATAAGCCCACTGTGAAGGAAGGTGATTTCGTCACGGTGGACCAGGCAATCGCGAAGGATGAAAAATCCCCGATTTCCGGCCAGGTCAGCGCCGTCTCGGCCAAGTCTATTGTTATTCGCGAAGCGCGTCCTTACCTGATCTCGGGCGGTACGCTGCTGCAGGTTGAAAACCGTGCGCTGGTGCAGCGGGGCGACTTGATTGCCTCACTCATCTTCGAACGCCAGAAGACCGGGGATATCGTCCAGGGTCTTCCGAGGGTTGAGGAACTGCTGGAAGGCCGTAAGCCGAAAGAATCGGCGGTAATTGCGCCGGTTGAAGGCACGGTTGAAATCCAGTGGGAAGACGATCTGCAACGCCTGTTCCTGGTCAGCGGCAATGGCCGTGAGGAAGTGTCGGTGCCGGTGGGCTCTACGATCATCGTGGAAGACAAGCATGTGGTCAAAGCCGGTCAGGCCTTGACCGATGGCCCGGTCAATCCGCACGATATCCTGGTGGTCAACGGGATTGAGGCTGTCCGCAGCTATCTCGTGGAGGAAGTGCAGCGCGTTTACCGTTCACAGGGCGTTGAAATCGCCGACAAGCACATTGAAGTCATTGTGCGTCAGATGACCAAGAAGGTGCGCGTGGACGAAGCGGGCGACACGATTCTGCTGGGCGGCGAACTGCTGGATGAGAAAATCGTGGCCGACGCCAACAAAGCGATCGAAGGCAAGGAAGGCCGCATGCTGGCCGAGTATCACCCGGTTCTGCTGGGTATTACGAAAGCCTCGCTGAATACGGAAAGCTTCATTTCGGCCGCCAGTTTCCAGGAGACGACCCGCGTATTGACCGAGGCTGCCGTGGAAGGCAAACGCGATTTCCTGCGCGGCCTGAAGGAAAACGTCATCATCGGCCGTCTGATTCCGGCTGGTACGGGCTTCCCGCATTTCAAGGACGAACGTGTGGATATGTTCGACGACGCCGAACAGGCGCTGGCCGCGAAATCTTCGCTGCGCAAGCCTTCTGCGATTCTCGAAGAGATCGAGAGCATGTTTGGCTCGCCGGAAATCAACGAGGAAACCATGGAAAGCATGCTTATCGATGATGGTTCCTCCTCCTCAATGCACGTTGAGCAGGTTGGCAACGATTTCGAAGGCGAGGATGACGATTTCTCCAGCGATGACGTCTTGGATGACGAATAAACCCTCGCCGTCGTCCATCCGCTAACGCGGAGGAGGCCATTCCGGACTATTTCCCCCGTCCAGTTCGGCGGTGATGACCTTGGTGAACACACACAGGGCCTCGACGTCGCTTTGGCTGCCAGCTCTGATACGTAGCCAGGTGATGGCCAGCTTATCGGTGAAAAAATCCGGAAAGTCGGCCAGGGTGTTGTTTACGCATTCCAGCTCGCGTTCATAATAGCTTTGCAG
>Ga0058866_1473520_pt1 | contig 11077 bp, 2 predicted proteins | sample TNRReaAerobicRNA_3_FD_61084 | JGI IMG/M metagenome (GOLD analysis project Ga0058866, IMG submission 61084) | Wastewater treatment Type I Accumulibacter community from EBPR Bioreactor in Madison, WI, USA - TNR Reactor, Time D- 0min-Aerobic_ RNA... | ecosystem: Engineered > Bioreactor > EBPR >...
CGCTCTGGCAGGGGCAGATGGAAGTGTCGGCCTGGGGTGCCAACACCGTCCGTACCGAGTTTGCTTTCCTGTCGGGGCTGGCCGCCGAGTCGCTGGCGGTGCACCGCTTCAATCCTTATCGCCGGCTGGCGCGTCAGGGCGTGGCCACGCTGGCCAGCTTCCTCAGGCGTTGCGGCTATCGGACGGTGTGCGTGCATCCGTACTCGGCCCGCTTCTACGCTCGTCACAAGGTCTACCCGCGGCTCGGTTTCGACGAGTTCATCGACCTGCGCAGCTTTGCCGGTGCGCCGAAGAGCGGGCCCTACGTCGGCGACCTGGCCGTTGCCGAAAGAGTCTGCTTCCTGCTGCGGGAGGCTGCCGAGCAGCCGCTGTTTGTTTTCGTCATCACCATGGAGAACCACGGGCCCCTGCATCTGGAAAAGGTCGCCGCTGGCGACAGCGAGCAGTTCTATTCAGCGCCGCCGCCGGCCGATTGCGATGATCTGACGGTTTATCTGCGCCATCTGGGCAACGCCGACCGCATGGCCGGGCGGCTGCGCGCGCAACTGGAGGCCTTGCCGGGGGCCGGCGCCCTGTGCTGGTTCGGTGATCACGTGCCGATCATGCCGGAGGTGTACCGCACCCTTGGCGCGCCCGCCGGACATACCGACTATTTCATCTGGCAAAAGGACGGCCAGCCCGGGCCGGGGACGCGCCGCGACCTGAAGGTCGAACAGCTCGGCTGCCTGCTGCTACAGGAAATCGGTCTGCTTTCTGTCGGCGGCGGCGAGTGGGTCGCCGGCGGCGCGGGTACGGCTCACAAACGCGGCAGCTCTTCTGCCAACGCCTGAACCGTCTGCCGAATCTGCATCTCGCTGTGTTCACAGGAGATGAAGAAGCGCAGCCGGGCGGATTTCTCCGGTACGGCCGGGTAGAGGATGGGCTGGACATTGATGCCATGCTCGAAGAGCGCTGACGCCAGACGCGCGGCCTTGATCGAGCTGCCGGTAATCGCCGGGATGACGGCAAAGCCAGCGCTGCTGCCGGTATCGACGCCGGCGGCCCGGGCTTGCGCGAGGAACAGGCGGCCGCGTTCCTGTAGCGTGGCGACACGTTCCGGTTCGCGCTGCAGGCAGTGCAGGGCGGCCAGCGAAGCGGCAGCTAGCGGTGGCGGCATGCCGACGCTGTAGAGGAAGCCCGGGGCCAGGAACTTGAGGTGTTCGACGAGTGCCCGCTCGCCGGCGACATAGCCGCCACAGCCGGCCAGAGCCTTGCTCAGGGTGCCCATCCAGATATCGACGTCGGCCCCCTGCAGTCCGAAGTGCTCCCTGATGCCGAGGCCGGTTCTGCCCATTACGCCGAAGGAATGGGCTTCATCGACCATCAGAAAGGCACGGTACTTGTGCTTGAGGTCGACAAAGCGGGGCAGCTCGGGATAATCGCCATCCATGCTGTAGATCCCTTCCAGAGCGATCAGTACGCGCTGGAAATGGTGCCGTTGCTGGCCAAGGACGGCATCCAGAGCCGCCCAGTCATTGTGCGGGAAGGGTAGGCGGCGGGCGCCCGACAGGCTGATTCCCTGGAGCACGCTGTTGTGGATCAGTTCATCGTGCAGCACCAGATCCTGGGGCCCGAAGAGGTGGCCGATGGTCGTCACATTGGTCGCGTGACCGCTGACGAAGGTGATCGCGTCATCGACGCCGTAGACGCTGGCGATGGCCTGTTCGAGTTCGCGATGCACCGGCCTTTCGCCCGAGACGAGACGGCTGGCGGAAACCGAGGTGCCATAGCGGTCGATCGCCTGTTTGGCGGCCGTCGACACCTCCGGGTGGCCGGACAGACCGAGGTAGTTGTAGCTCGCGTAGTTGATGTAATCACGGCCGTCGATGCGCGTGCTGGCACCGGCAATGCCTTCGTGCAGCTTGAAGAACGGACTGTCTATGCCGAGCCGCGTGGCGCCTTCGCTGATGATGCGAATCTGCTGGTAGCCCGGATGCAGGTGAAAGCGGTAGTGCTGCTCCGGCGTTGCGGCGGCAGCGCTTGAGGAACGCGCCGGTGCGTCCACGCCCTTGCCCTGCTCGGCGTTGCGCAGCCGACGTTCGAGTGCCTGCTGGATGAGTTTGTCCTTGATCTGGGCGGTGAGCCCGGGCAGTCCCTTGCGTGGCATGTCAGTGGATCATCCGGCTGGTGGTCGCAGGAGCTGCCGAGCGAATATCCTCTGCCAGACCGGCGATTGTTTCGGCGGAGAGTTCGGCCCCCTGCTGCTTGACGACCTGTTCGGCCTGGGCGAGACGCTCCTGCTGCTCGTCTGCTTCGACATCCTGCTCGTTGTCGCGTAACTGCTGGATGACCCGTTCGGCCAGCTTGGCGATGGTCGGACTCTGGCTCAAGGCCATCACCGGCAGCCGGACGCCGAAACGCGTTTCGAGCGCGAGGACGAGTTCGACCCCCATCAGCGAGTCGAGGCCCATATCGTAGATCGACCGGTTGGGATCGATCTTGTCCGGCGGGACGCGCAGGATTTCGCCAATTTCACTTCTGAGTATTTCGATGAATGCGCTCTGCAGTTGGTCGTCCGGCAGTTCGGCGAGCAGCCGCTGGATGTCCTGCGAGGGGTCCTCCTGGCTGTCGCTGTCTTCGGCGTGCCAGGCGAGCTCGCGGAATTTCGGCGTCGCCGCGGTCGGCAGCAAACGGCTCAGCGCATTCCAGTCGAGTTCGAGCACCGCCAGGCCCGAACGGTTGGTCAGCAACATGCCTTCCAGGGCCTCCAGTGCGACCGCCGAGTTGAGCGCCGAGCCACCCATGCGGCTCTGCAGAGCCTCCTTGATCTTGGCATTGCGCGCCAGGAAGCCGACGTCGTCGATCGGCCCCCAGCCGACACAGGTCGCCGCCAGGCCGAGGGCACGGCGATGCTCGGCCAGGGACTCCAGGCAGGCGTTGGCAGCGACATAGTTGCCTTGTCCGGGGTTACCAAAGACGGTCGTCGCCGACGAAAAGAGGACGAACAGATCGAGCGCCTGGTCGCGGGTCAGTTCGTGCAGGTGGCGCGCACCGAGAACCTTCGGCGCCAGCACGCTGCGTATCCGGTCGGCGTCGAGGTTGCGCACCAGTCCGTCGTCGATCACCGTTGCGGCATGGACGATCCCCCTCAGGGGGGGTAGGGTGCGGGCTGTTTCGGCAAGCAACGCGGCGAGCGCCTCGCGGCTGGTCACATCGCAGGCCGCGGCGTACACCTCGACTCCCTGCTGTTCAAGCTGGTCGATGGCGCTTCGTGCTTCCTCGGCTTCGGGACCGCTGCGGCTGATCAGAATCAGGTGGCGGGCGCCCTTGCTGGCCAGCCATTCGGCGGTGCGTAGCCCGAAGCCGCGCAGACCGCCGGTCACCAGGTAGGTGCCATCGGCGGCGAGCTGCAAGTGCTGGCGTGCCATCGGCGCCGGGTTGTGTGCGTGATTGATGCCGTGGTGATAGGTGACGACGATCTTGCCGATCTGCCGCGCTTGTTGCATGTAGCGGAAGGCGTCGACGATATCTTCGGCCTCGAAGGTGTGATACGGCAGGGGGTGGAGAACACCCTCGGTGAACAAGGCCATGATCTCGGCAAAGAGGCTGCGCGTCAGGTCGGGGCGCACGAGCATCAACTGATCTGCATCGATACCGAAGTAACTGATGTTGTTGCGGAACGGGCGCAGGCCGACTTTGGTGTTCTCGTAGAAATCGCGCTTGCCGAGTTCGAGGAAGCGACCAAAGGGTTTCAGCACCTGGAAATTGCGGTTGATGGCCTCGCCAGCGAGCGAGTTGAGAACGACGTCTACGCCTTCTCCTCCGGTCTGCTCGAGGATCTGGTCGGCATAGGCCAGAGAACGCGAGTCAAAGATGTGATCGACGCCGAGCAGGCGCAGAAAATCGCGCTTCTCGTCCGATCCGGCGGTGGCGTAGATCTCGGCACCGATCCACTTGGCGACCTGGATGGCGGCAATCCCGACGCCGCCGGCCGCGCCGTGAATCAGAACCTTTTCTTCCGGTTGCAGCCGCGCCAGGTGGTGCAGGGCGTAATAGACGGTGAAGAAGGTGCTGGGAATCGTCGCCGCGGCCTCGAAGGAGATTCCCTGCGGAATATGCGAAATCGCTCCGGCCTGGGTCACCACACGGTTGCCGAAGCTCGAAGGTCCGAAGCCCACCACCGGGTCACCCGGGCTGAAGGCGCTGCCCTTGCTGCCGACGCGGCTGACGATGCCGGCAAACTCAAAACCCAGTGTGGAGCCGGCAAAGCCGTTTTCGATCGCCTCGTCGGAGAGCAGCCCCAGCGCATACATCACATCGCGGAAGTTCAGACCCGTTGCATGCACCTCGACCTCGATCTGGTCCGGCCCCAGCGCGCGGCGGGGGTGGGCTTCCCAGCGCAGATTGCGCAGTTGTCCCGGGAACTGGAAGCCGAGCGATAGCGTCGGCGTCTCGATCGGCGTGTGCTCGCGCGTGTCGGGGCGGGGCTCCATGCGCAGGCGCAGGGCATAGCGTTCGCCGTTGCGCGTCAGAACGATCTCCTGCTCGTCATCAGGCTGTTCGAACTCCTTGTCGAGCGCTGTGGCGGCTGTTTCGATGGCCATCGGCAGTTCCAGGTCAACGAGTCGAACCGCGCAGTTGTCGGCCTCGTTGAGCATCGTCCTTCCGAAACCCCAAAGGGCAGCGTCGGCACTGATGCCGGCCATTGCTGTCGCCATCTCAGGTCTGCGACCAGGGAGCAGAAGGCGGCCGACGTTGGCCGTAATCAGCCAGCAGGTGGTCTTGGTTTTTGTCCGATCGCACGCCTGGACGATGTCCGCAGCAGTCGAGCAGCGAGCGACCTGGCCGTCAAGAGCAACGGCTGCCGAGCCGCCGTCCGGCTGATCACTGAGACCCGCCAGGTACACCAGACCGTCGAGTTCGCCGTAGTTGGCCGTGGTCTCGCGGAGCAGTGACTCGATCTGCGCGGCACCGCCGACGCTCGCCTGGATGACCAGATCACCGCGCGCCTGCAGTTTCCGGGTCAGTTGATCGGAGAGCTGTGCCGAATAGCTGTCGGGATCGGCCAGCAGGATCCAGCTACGCAGGGTCGATCGGGCGGATTGCGCCGCTGCGGATTCGTTCTCGGGGAGATTCCCGAGCAGCACATAGGGGCCGGAGAGGGTATCCGGCGAGAATTCGAATGGCTCGGCGCAGACAAAACCGATATTCTGCAACTGCTGTTGCCAGAAAAAGCTGGGGCGCTGATTCGGCAGCCAGCGGTCGTCTTCCGACGGCAACCAGCCGGTTCGCTGGGCACCAAAAACGAAGTCGATCCAGCGCGCCGGGTGCTGCCCGATGACCAGCAGCGAACCGCCCGGAGCCAGGCACAGGCGAGCGTGGTCGAAGGCCGCCAGGGCCTTGTCGACGCTGCTGAAATCGAGCGTCACAATGGCGATGGCGCAGGCCGCAGTGGTCGGGTCCGCGCTGCCGGCTGCGGACGGTTCGCCGCCGAGCAGACGCGTCTGGATGCATGGGAAGGATTCCTTGAGCCGGCCGACGACCTCTTCGAGCGTCGCCGCCGAGCTGCTGGCAAAGGAGTAGTCGCCGCGCTTGAAGTCGAGGGCAACGCAGACATCCATGGCAAACGAAGGGGCTCCCTCGCTGATCTCGACGATTTTCAGCCGTCGGCCTTCGGGCAGGTCCCGCTGCCCCTGGTCGATCAGATCGCGCAGCATTTGCCCAAGCTTCTGCTTGCCGCCAGCGCCGAGTACCTGGCGCAGCAATGTCGTCAGCGACGACTCCTGCGGGCAGATCTCCGACAGCCTGGCGCTCCCGTCCAACAGTCGGTGCAAATGCATTCCGACCCGTCCGACGGAATGCACGATCTGAAAATAATCGGGGTAGTCGGCTACCAGGCTGTTCCAGATGTCCTGCGCCGAAGACTGATCTCTCAGATCGGGCGAGATTTCCCAACCGTCAGCGGTGCCGGTGAGCACCTGATCCTCTTCGGCCAGGGCGAGCAGATGGGTCAGAAAGGGCTCGCTGTCGGGGTTGGCCGACTGGCAGGTGCCGACTGTCTGCGACGACAGGCTTTGCCCGTCGGGTGAGAGGTGGTGCAAGGCCAGGCGTGTGAAGCGGTTGCACAAGCTGTCGAGCAGCGGATCGACTTCCTCGGAGTAGCGACGATGCGTTCCCTTCAGTGCCGCACGCCTGACCACTTCGGCCAGGGCCGAGCGGACGCTGTCGAAAGCGATGCTCGGCGGCGCCGCGGCGGTCAGGCGGTGCGGGGTGGGCGTGCCGTGGTAAGCGAGAAAGCGCAGCCGGTCGGCGGCGCCCCTGCTCAGGCGAATGCTGCGAAAGCGCACGTCCTTGACCACGGCAAGGGTGCTCCCGTCCGCCGCAAAGAGGGCGAATTCGGCGTGCAGCGAGCGCGAACTGTGCTTCAGCAGCGTCGCCTGGGCCGAGCAGGGCCGGGCCTGGCCGCTACGAAAAGCGATACGTCCCATGGCCGTCGGGACGAAGGCGACGCCCTCCTGGAGACCCACCGCGTCCTTCAGCAACTGAAAGACGAGCTGAAATGCGCAATCCAGCAAGGCCGGATGAAGCTGGGCCTGCGCCAGTTGGCTGTCCACCGCGTCCGGAATCCGATAAACGGCGAGCACCGAGCGGCCCTCGATCCAGCCGTGGTCGATGCACTGGAACGCCGGGCCATAGGCGATGCCGACTGCCCGGGTCAGCAGCGCGTGGCTGGCCCTGTCGAAATCCGGGTCGCGCGCCGGAAATTCAGGGGCGCTGCGACGCAGCAGCGTGTTCTGCGCTTCGGGTACGATGCGCGCCACGGTGTGCAGGGTCCACGGGTCGTTGCCGATTTGCTCCCGGCTCCTGATCGTCAGTCTGCCGTCCTGCGCGTCGATACTCGAACGAACGATGGTCGAGCGCTCATCACTGATCAGCAAGGGGGAACGGATTTCCAGATCTTCGATCTCGACCAGCTCACCCGGATGCCAGGCCAGAGCGGCAGCCAGCGCGATCTCGGCAAAGCCAGCGCCGGGGAAGACAGTGGCCTCGCCGACGACATGGTCGGCCAGCACCGGATAGAGCTGCGTATCGAGCTGGTTTTCCCAGCTCAGTTCGTTCTGCGGCAGGGCGTAGCCGAGCAGGGGATGAACCTTGCGCCGATAGATCAGGCCCATCGCTTCCGAAGTCACCGGGTGCCAATGACGTTCCCGTTGCCAGGGGTAGTTCGGCAACGGGACGAAGCCGGCAGGCCGGGGAAAGAACACCGGCCAATCGACGCGGCCACCGGCAATCACTGCCTGGCTGGCAGCACTCCGGATACGTTCCGGCGAATCATCATCACGGATCGCCGTGGCGATGACGCGACCCTCAACGGCGTGTGCCTTGAGACAGTCATTGAGGTAGCTGCGCAGGACCGGGTTCGGTCCGATCTCGATGAACAGGTTGATGCCGCTGTCGAGGAGGTTGCCGATCGCCTGCTCGAACAGCACCGGCTGGCGGATGTTGTGCCACCAGTATTCGGCGTCGAGGCGATCGCCGGGCAACAGCTCGCCGCTCACCGTGGAGTAGTAAGGCACGCCCGTCTCGCCGGGCTGCAGTTGGCTCAGCGCCTGGCGAATTCCTGGTTCGATCGAGTCCATTTCCGGGCTGTGAAAGGCGTAGTCGAGATCGAGCCGCTTGTGGAAGATCTGCTTTTCGACCAACGCCGCCTCGAGCCGGGCGAGCATCGCGGGGGCGCCGGCAACGGTCACCCCGCGCGCGCTGTTGATCCCGGCCAGCGCCAGTGTAGTGCTCAGCCCCAGCTCGGCGAGGAGATCCCGTATCTCCGCCGCACCCAGTCCGACCGCGCTCATCTGTCCGCGGCCCTTGGTTGTTCCCTGCAACCGGCTGCGCTGGTAGATCACCTCCACGGCGTCAGCCAGACTCAGCGCGCCCGCCGCCCAGGCGGCGGCAACCTCGCCGACGCTGTGGCCGGCGACGGCCGCCGGGCTGATCCCGTGCTGCCGGAGCATCTGTGTGATCCCGACCTGCAGCGCGAACAGTGCGGGTTGCCCGATCTCGGTGAACTCGTAGCGCCCTTCGCCATTGTTACCGGCGAGTTCGTCCTCGAGCGAGGTGTCGGCATGGCGCTGGAACAGCGCGTCGACTTCCCGAACCGTGGCCCGGAACAGCGGATCTTCGGCCAGCAGACGCTTGCCCATGCCCGCCCACTGCGAGCCGTTGCCGGAGTAGATGAAAGCCGGTCCCACCGCCGACGGCAAGGCGCTGCCTGACTCTACCGGCCCCTGCTCCGAGGGGGCGTCGGCAAAGTCGAGCAGCGCCTCGGCGATCGCCTGTGGCTGCTTGCCGAAGAGGACCGCACGCTCCTCGTGCCATTCGCGACGGAAGGCGGCGCTGTGTGCGATGCCATACAGCGCGCTCGCCGGTTGTTCGCTGAGGAAGCCGGCGAACTCGCGTGCCGCCGCCTTCAGGGCGACGCTGTCACGCGCCGTGACGATAATCGGCAACAGCCCCTCTGCCGGCGTTTCGACAGCCGCGATGCTCGCCGCAGGCGGACTCTCCAGAATGACGTGCGCATTGGAGCCGCCGAAGCCGAAAGAATTGACGCCGATGATGACCTTGCCGGTCTGCTTGAGCTCGCGGTTGCTGGTGACCAGGTCGAGATTCCAGTCCATCAGCCGGATATTCGGATTGACCGTCTTGACCCCGATGGTCGCCGGTACCGCGCGGTACTTGATGCAATGCAGGGCCTTGACCAGGCCAGCGACGCCCGACGCCGTTTCGAGGTGGCCGAGGTTGCTTTTCACCGAGCCGATCGGTAGCGGCTGGTTGGCCGGGCGGCGCTGCCCCAGAGCGAGACCAATGGCCCGGGTTTCGATCGGATCGCCGACTGCCGTGCCGGTGCCGTGTGCTTCGAGGTAGTCGATCGCCGCGGGATCAATTCCCGCCTGGGCATACGCCTGTTCGAGCAGGTCCGCCTGCACCTGCGGACTCGGTACGGTGAGTCCGGACTTGCGGCCATCGGTGTTCACCACCGAACCGGCAACGATGGCCAGGATGGGGTCACCGTCGGCCAGAGCCAGATCATAATCCTTGAGGAAAAAGATGCCGCCGCCTTCCGAGCGCACGTAGCCGTCGCCGGCGGCGTCGAAGACGTTGCAGTGCCCGCGTCGGGAGAGCATCGAGGCCTTGGCGAAGATCAGGAAGCCATAGGGATGCAGATGCAGATTGATGCCGCCGGTCAGCGCCTGCGTGCTTTCCCCCGAAAGAATCGAAGAACACGCCTGATGAAAGGCAACCAGCGACGACGAGCAGGCGGTATCGATCGCCATGCTCGGTCCATGCAGGTCGAAGACGTAGGAAATCCGGTTGGCCGCGATGCTCGCGGTGTTGCCGGTAGCCGTCGTGGCATCGACCACCGAGGGGTCATCAGCCATGCGATAGGAATAGTCGGCGCTGGCCACCCCGATATAGACGCCACAACGGCTGCCGCGCAGGCTGGCGGCGGCGATCCCCGAATTTTCGATCGCCTCCCAGCTCATTTCGAGCAGCAGTCGCTGTTGCGGGTCCATCAGGGCCGCTTCGCGCGGCGAAATACCGAAGAAGCCGGCGTCGAAAGTGGAAACGTCCCCGATCGATCCGGCGGCGAAGGTATAACTCGTTCCCGGGTGATTTCTGTTCGGATGCAGGAAGGTATCCTGCTCCCAGCGCTGTGGATCGACTGCGGTCACCAGGTCACGACCGTCGAGCAGATCCTGCCAATAGCGGCTGGTAGTCGTTCCCGGCAGCCTGAAAGAATAACCGGTGATGGCAACTCGCCTAGTCATGGCTTCATGGGTCCTGAGTCCTTCGTTCGTATTGGTCTGCGCCTACAGAGCGAGAGCACGTTCTGGCTGCCCAGGCCGGTAGCAAGTGGGCGTTCACGACGGCGTTCTGCACCACGATCGCCGGAGCCTGTCGCATGGTCTGCAAGGGGCGGCCAATGACCGGACGAACGTGTGCAAAGTACCCACTGCCGTCGTGAGGTCCGGTAGCGGGAGTTGACGCCTGGGGGAAGCGCTTGCGCGACAAACGCCAAATGCGCAGCTCGTGGAAAACTTTCTGGGCGGTCCGCAGCGGTGATCCGACAGATTGACGACGACAGCGAACGGGGTGTCTCTGGAGCTTCTGGCTGTGGCAATTGGCTGCCATCAAGGACACGAAAGCCGATCACAATTCTGCAGCCTTCCCGCTTTCCGGGCCTGTCAGCATCAAAATAGCACCCGCGAGAAACCGACCTTCCGGCGCTTGCTTGCGCGAGCGAGGCAGGGGGTGAGGGAAACGTTCAGGGCTTTCATAATCCGGGGTGTCTCACAAAGCCATGACTGTTGGGGCGTGTACGGTGTCACCACCGGTGGATTCGCCACCGGCGTTACCCTCCGGTGCTCTATCCAGTTGTTCCGCGGGCGCGCGTACCCCCCGTCCTGGCCATTGTTTTTCCCCGGTAGTGCATCTCGACGCTTGTATAACACGCACCTATCCCGCTGGTCGGGGCAGTGGGATTCGAACTCACGCCCCTCTGCTGCCTGGGCCGATGCGCTCCCAGCGCTGCGCCACGCCCCAAAAAGGGGAGAATTTTACAATCTGGCCCCCCGGCGGTCAATCACGCTTGGCCGGATTTTGGCAATCGGCAGCCTGATCTGCCCGTAGGCCCCTTGCTGTGTCGAAGGGTCGAGTGTCGCTGGATCGACAAGGGTGTGGCAATAGCGAATCTCCAGCGGAGACCTGAATGGACGAATTCGGCCCGGCAGACGCTGTCAGCCGCTTGCACCAGGCACGATGACTCGGTATACTGCGCGCCTTTCGATCTGCTCACCAGTTTTTGATAGGGGAAGGAATTCATGGCCAACAGCGCACAAGCCCGCAAGCGTGCTCGCCAAGCTGTCCAGCAACGCGCGCACAACACCAGTTTGCGTTCGAGCCTGCGCACGGCCGTCAAACGCGTGCAGAAGGCAATCGTGGCGGGCGACAAGGCGGCAGCCCAGAGCATTTATCGTGAGTCGGTAGCGGTGATCGACCGGATCGCCGACAAGAAGATCATCCACAAGAACAAGGCCGC
>Ga0058866_1009912_pt1 | contig 11020 bp, 5 predicted proteins | sample TNRReaAerobicRNA_3_FD_61084 | JGI IMG/M metagenome (GOLD analysis project Ga0058866, IMG submission 61084) | Wastewater treatment Type I Accumulibacter community from EBPR Bioreactor in Madison, WI, USA - TNR Reactor, Time D- 0min-Aerobic_ RNA... | ecosystem: Engineered > Bioreactor > EBPR >...
CACCCTGTCACCCTGTCACCCTGTCACCCTGTCACCTCCTTGTGCCCCCAGCACCCTCAATGCTCCCAGGCATTGATAGCTCATGCACAACAATTCAGCATAAACTACCACCTTTTGGGCACTAGCCTGCAAAAACAGCGCATGCGGCGAAGTCCACGACCTGGGGCCGAATATCATGATGGTAATCTGTATGGCTAATAGTGCGCCAAATGCCAGAAAAGCGCCGGCGTATCTATTGGGATAGCGGGGTTCATTGCTTATGGCCAGGCCGTAAGCCACACTCATGCCCAAAAAGGCGATAAACCCCGCCCTGACAAATAAGGTATGCCGAAAGTAGTTGACGTCGAGGGGAGTCTGGGCTATGCCAATATAACAAAGCGCAGCGACTACTCCCGCCAGGGCGGCCGGCACGGCGAAAAGGCGCCCCTCATCGGTTTTGAACAAGGTGGGCAGGCCGACAAAAAAGATCGTCAGGCAAACGCCTGCCAGGGTAAGGCTATTCCCAAAAAACAGGTTGCTCCAGGTGTTGAGCTCGCCGCTCCAACTCATCGTTCGGCCCAGGTCGCTGAAATAATTGTACAAAAACGAATATCCCTCGGTACCTCTGTCGTGCAGTGTACCTCCGGGATAATAACGCATGGCCAGGGTGCTGAGCACAAAAAATTGCAAGGCCCCCAAAAACCCCAACCAAACGACATATCTGCGCCAGTCTATTTTTGATGACACGTCGTTATATTATTACTGAATTTGTCACCTTGTCACCTTGTTACCACCGGGGCGGTGAACGGTAAACGTTCACCCTACGTGGCCGTTACCGCAACAACGACACATCGCCCTTAAACGTCTCCACCTGGCCGTCGACAAATTCTATTTCCGCAAAATATACGTACACCCCGGCATTCATGGGTTTGCCCTTGAATTCGCCGTCCCAGCCATGCGATTCATTATTGGGCTGGAAGGGTCCGTTGAAAAACAACAGGTTGCCCCAACGGTCGAAAATGCGGAATGATTTCACCGCCACCACATCACTGTCCGCATAAATGGTGATATAATCGTTGATGCCGTCGTCATCGGGTGTGAAGGCATTCGGTACGTATACCCTTCGCTTTTTATCGATAAAGATGGTGATGGCATCTTCCGCCTGACAACCGTTCTCATCGCTCGCCGTGAGTGTGTAGGTGCTGGTAAGTATCGGCCCCGCATAGGTTGCCAATGCCGATGAGTCGGTCAAATCGGTGCGGGGCGTCCAGGTAAAAGTCGCAACCGTAAAGTTGAGCACGGGGTCGAGCAAGATGCTGTCGCCCAAGCGAATGGTCTGGTCCGGGCCCAGGTCTACCACCAATTCTTGTGGGGTGGGTATCACTACGTCTACTTCTACGGTGCAGTTGTTGGCGTCGCGTACATATAGCGTGTAGCTGCCCGCCGGCAAGTTGGGGATGGCAATGGGCGTACCTGCAAGCCCCTGGTAAAACTGCCCGTCAAGTGAATACGCGTAAGGCGCCGCGCCGCCGTTTAATTCTTCCAGCAATATAGCGCCCAGCAAGTCGCCAAAACAAGGAGGCGACTGACTGTCGGTTTTTAAGGTGATGGCCTCCGGCTCTGTCAGCGTAGCCGTGGCCGACCCCGAGCAACCCGCAGCATCGGTAATGGTCACCGCATAACTACCCGCCCCTACCCCACTAAGCGTAGGCGTTATGGCGCCGTTGTTCCATTGGTATGCCAGCGGTGTAATTCCGCCACTTGCCGTAGCCGATACGACGCCGTCGGTATTGCCGGCACAACTTACGCCAAAGCCGTCAAAATCGCTAGTCACTTCCGCCTGTACCCCCAGCGAACTCACCTGCACGGTGACCGGTCCACCGATGGTGACCGGACAACTATTACCTTCAGATGTAGCAGTCAGGATGCTATACGCCGTCGTAACCGATGGGTTTACCGTAAGGGTGAACCCATCGCCGATATCGTTCAATGATTGTGTGGTTGCTCCCTCAGCGTATGTCACATCAAAAACACTACCCCCCGTAAAGCGGAAGGTGATTTGCGTCGGCGTACCGGCACATACGGCGCCACCGCCTTCGAGCGAGGCGGTCAGTTGCGGCAAAAACTGTAAGGCTACGTTTATGGTACTATCGCAACCCGTCGCACTGGCATTGTCCAATACGACCGTACCCACCGGATTGGCGGCATTAAAGGTTTGGCCTCCTACTATTAGGCTTTCGCCAAAACACAAGGTGGAATTGAGCGAGGAAGCTGAATTGGGCAGAAAACTGAGATTGACTACCACGGTACTGTCGCAGCCGTTGGCGCCGCTCAGGATTTCCGTGCCGGCGGGATTGGCCTCATTAAAGGTTTGGCCGTTGACGACGAGGCTCTCCCCGCTACATAAAGTCTGGTTGAGATTGGTAGTCACGTGCGGGCTGACTTGCAAAACAACGCTACTGTTTAAGGTGTTTTGGCAATTCGCATCGCTAATGTTGGTCAGGGCGAGCGCAATTTGACCACTGGTGATACCCAACGTTGCCGGACAAATCGTAACAGTTCCACTGTTTGCATTGATGACCGTACTTAAAGGCTGGGGGCCGGCGCCGGAATCGAGGGTATAATCGACCGCAAATGGCGGCGTACCGGTCAATGTTATGGTAAAATCAAAACAATCATCCTCGCAAATGGCGCCGCCGCTGCTTATGGTGGCCGAAGGCAAAGCAGAGCCGGGGGCTACGGTTGCGATACCCGATGCGGAACAACCTGCTGCATCAGTAACGATAACTACATAATTGTTCGGCGCTAATCCTGTTGGATCTTCTGTTCCGTCGAGGGCATTCACATTCCAATCGTAGGTAAGTGCGCCAATACCGCCATTGACAGTGAGGTCGATGGCGCCGTCGGTACTGCCGGCGCAGGATTCATTGGTTGGTGTCAGGGCCACCGTTATAGCGCATACGGGGCCGTCAATAGTGAAGGAGCAGGTATGCGAACAGCCATTGGCATCGAGCAGGGTAAGGTTGTAAGTGCCAACAGCCAGCGATAGTATAGACAAAGTGGCAGCCGAGGCAGAAGTCTGACTACCGGAGACAGGGCCGCTCCAACTGATGGTGTACGGCGCTGTGCCGCCACTGAAGGTAACTGTACCGGAGCCATCCGTCCCGTTTACGGTAGTAACGTCACTTACTTGCGCACAGGACAAAATAAGCACCGGAGGTTCGATCAATGTTACAGAAGTCGTAGCGCTACAACCCGCAGCATCAGATACTGTTACCGCATAAGTGCCCGCTGCCAGGGAGACAGGATCTTCCGTGCCATCGAGGGCGTCTATATTCCAATCAAAAGTTAAAGGCGCTAAGCCGCCGTTGACGGTCAAATCGATAGCGCCGCTGTTGTCGCCATTGCAAAGCAAATCGCTGCCAGAGATCGCCAGATTGATGTTGCAAATGGGTTCTGTTATCGTAAAACTGCAGGAATCCTGGCATCCGTTGGCATCCGCGATGGAAATAACGTAATCACCGGCCGACAGATCGGGTACGATTATAGTTTCGTTAGTGGATTGCATTATGGTGACTGATACGGGGCCCGAAATATTTACCTGGAGGGGCACTGTACCTCCGGAAGATGAAAATTGCATGGCGCCGTCGGTTCCGCCAATGGTACTCACGGGTAAATATTCGGCGCATGAAACGATTAAAGCCTCCGGTTCGTTTAGCATAGTATCCGCCACGGCCAGGCAGCCCAGATTATCGGTAACGGTAACCGCATAATACCCCGGCGCCAGGCCGCTCAGGGAACTCTGCCCGTCGTAGGTATCGTCGTTCCAGTCAAATGCCAGGGGCGCGGCGCCGCCGCTCGAAGTGGCTGTAATAACGCCGTCGTTGCTGCCATTGCACAGGGGATCGGTGACGCTTAGCGATACATTCAGGTTACAGCCGCTTACATTGATGGCAAATTGACAATCGGCTTCGCAGCCCAGCGAATCGATCAGCACAACGGTATACAATCCGCCCCCCAGGTTGCTGAGCGTAACTACTCCCGCCGTATCTACCGCTATTGTATCGGCTGAAGGGCCGCTTAATATTAAGGTGTAAGGGAATATCCCGCCCTGAACGTCAACGGTCGCGACGCCGTCCGTGACACCCGGCCCCGACACCGGAGAGGTTTCAGCGCAGTTCAGCACGATAGCCGCAGGCTCCGTGATGTCAACAGTATCTGTCAATACGCAGTTGATGGCATCGGTGATCACGACTATATATGTACCGGCTCCCAGACTATCGGGCGCCGAGTCGCCGTCGAGGGCATCCAGGTTCCAATCGTAACTTATCGGCGCTGTGCCTCCATTAAGAGTTAGGGTTATAGCGCCTTCGGCATTACCGTTGCAATTTATGGGGGTGACAACCGCATTCAGGCTTACTGTACATAAGGGTTCCCCTATTGAGACAGCACACGTGGTGGTACATCCGTTGGCATCGGTGAGTAAGAGTGCATACAGACCGGCACTGAGCCCGCTTATCGTGTCTACGCCTGCTATATTAATCACCAGCGTATCGGTGGAGGGTCCGCCCCAGCTCAACGTGTAGGGCAAAACGCCACCAGTTGAGGTAACGGTAATCCGGCCGTCATTGCCGCCCACCGTTGAAACAGAGTCAAGCAGTGCGCAGGCCAATTCGAGCAGCGCCGGTTCAGAAAGCGTGATCGAAAGCGTATCCACACAGGCGCCGGCATCGGTAACTGTCACCAGATAGGTTCCCGCAGCCAGGCTACCGGGGTCTTCTATCGTATCCAGCGAATCTACATTCCAGTCGATTGTATATGGCATGAGGCCTCCCGTTATGCTGAGGTCTATGCTGCCGTCGGCTTCGCCGGAACAAGAGGGATTTACCACGTCGGCACTGGCATTTATACCACAGGGTTCGCCAATCGTAAAGCTGCAAACGGCTTCACAGCCATTGGCATCGGCAAGCGTGAGGTTGTAAACTCCGGCGAGCAGGTTATCCAGCACTACCGTATCGGCCATGTTTTCATTTTGACCGCCCATTTCGGGGCCGCTCCATAGCAATATATAAGGCGCCACCCCACCTCCAATAACGATAGATGCCGCACCGTCTTCTGCGCCGGTGGCAGAAACCGGGTTGAGTTGGCTGCACTCCAGTAAAAAGGCCGGGGCCCCCACAAGCGTATCTAACCCGGTGGCCGTGCAGCCGTCAGCAGCGGTTACGGTTACTGCATATATGCCGGGGCTAAGATTGGATGGGTCTTCCGTACCATCAAGGGTATTGTCGTTCCAGTCGAAATTAAAAGGCGCTATACCGCCGCTTACGGTCAGGTTGATAGACCCGTCATCGCTGTCGGAGCAGGTGGGGTTATCACTAGTCAGACTCACGCCTATCGTGCAGTTTGCATCGTTGATCGTAAAGGAGCAGGTTTCTTCACAGCCGTTAAAATCGGTAATGGTGAGGTCGTACGTACCGGCATCCAGGCCGTTAATAGTAGCTACGCCGGGCATGGCCTGGGGTTGACTACCGCTGCCGGGGCCGCTCCATGATAAGGTATAAGGCGCAGTGCCACCGCTAAAAGTGATCTCTGCAGCGCCGTCGCTATTGCCCGGTCCGGAAACGGGGTTTAGTTCCTCGCAACTCAGCGTCAGCGGCGCGGGGTCGGTGATATTCAAGTTGGCCGTGCCCTGGCAGTTGTTGGCATCCACCACGGTGAGGCTGTAATTGCCCGCGGCAAGCCCGGTGGGGTCTTCGATGCCGTCGAGTGCATTGTTATTCCAGTCAAAAACAAACGGCACTGTGCCGCTGCTCACATCTACCGATAAACTGGCGTTGCTGTCGCCGCTGCAGTCGAGGTCGTTGGCCAGTGCAATACTCACCGAAGGCCGGGGATTTACCGTAAGCACTACCGGCACAGTAGCCGAGGTGCAGACACCGTTGCTAACGTTAGCATACACCGTAATAGATGCCGAGGTAAACGCAGCAGGATTGGCCACCGGATTGGTGCCCGCGGCATTTAAAAACCAACCTACCGTACCGGCCCCGCCACTCACTGCGGCGTTGGCGCTGGTCAGGTTAAAGACAGCCTGATTGCCCGTGGTGCTGCATGCCGACAGCGACGTAGGCGTAGCGATCGGCGCGGCCAAAACGGTCAGCGTCAACGCTACCGGCGCCGAACTGCAGTTGCCATTGGTTACGGTTGCATAAACCGTAGTAGAACCGGTAGTATAGGCTGCCGGGTTGGGTACTTGATTAGTAGCAGCCGCATTGGTATACCAGGTGACCGTCAAACCGCTGCCGGCATTTACGATGCTATTCTGGGTGGTGAGGTTGAACGTAGCCTGGTTGCCGGCAGTGGCGCACTGTTGCATGGCAGGCGGCGATATTGCCGTTGGCGCCGGGGTAACGGTGAGCGACACAGGCACAACGACTGAATTACAGGCGCCCAGTGATACTTGCGCAAAAACCGTTGTCGTCCCTGACAAATAGGTAGCCGGCGTAGCGATGGGCCCCGTGCCATTGGCATTCGTAAACCAGTTGACCGTGCCGCTGCCGCCGCCGGTTATGGTGCTATTGGCCGTAGTAAGATTAAAAATAGCCTGGCCGCCGGCACTTTCGCAGGCTCCCAGACTGGCAGAGAATGCCGGTGGCGCCGTCAATACCGTGAGTGTAACTGCTGCCGTAGGCGACGTACAACCGTTATTCGTGACCGTCGCGTACACCGTTGCCGTACCGCTGGTGTATGCAACGGGGTTGGCAATCGGATTTGTGCCCGCAGAATTAGTAAACCAGCTTACCGTGCCCACGCCGCCGCTCACCGTGCCGTTGAGGGTAGTCAGGTTAAACGCGCCCTGTCCCGAACCGTTGTCGCAGGCTTGTGCGGAGGCCGTATTGGCCGCAGGCAAAGGCGTAACCGTAAGCGTTACGGGCACAGGATTTGAACCGCAACCGTTGGCAGTAGACACTACTGCATAGACGGTTGCCGAGCCGGTGGTAAATGCCGTAGGGTTGGGAACGGGGTTGGTGGCGCCTGAATTGGTATAGAAAGTAATCGTTAAGCCAGGTGTATTGTTGATTTGGCTATTGAGCGTAGTCAGGTTAAAAGTCGCCGTGCCGCCGGGACCGGCGCATGCCGTGGCGGTAGCAGGAGAAGCGCTTGGGGCGAATTCGATATTCACCGGTATGGGTACTGTGGCCGATTCGCAGGTTCCGTTATCAACGGTAGCGTATACCGTGCCGGGCAGGGTGAGAATATCTTCAATATCAATCACATTGGTGCCCGCTGCGTCGGCATACCAATTGACCGGCAGACCTGTGCCGCCGTTGATAACCGCTTCGGTACCCGGCAGGTCGTATTGAATATTAGGGGGTATGAGTGTCACTACGCAGGCATCAAACGTTGTGGGGTTGGCGGTGGGCGCGGGGTTCACCGTGAGTTGTATGGGTATAGTGCCCGACTCGCAGGGGCCGCTTTCTACCGTGGCATAAACCGTGGCAGAGCCGCTGAGAAAGCCGGCAGGATTGGCTATCGGTATCGTGCCGGCGGCATTGGAATACCAGTTGACCGTGGCCGCCCCGCCGCTGATAGCGCCGTTGAGGGAAGTGAGGTTGAAGGTGGCCTGAGCCCCGGTAGAACAGGCTGTCAAGGGTCCCGCCGCGTTGGGAGTAGGCGTGGGGTTAACGATCAGTTGCACGGGTATCGGAGCGGAAGCGCAGAACATATTGGCTGCCGTGGCATACACCGTCGTGCTTACCGAGGTAAAACTGGCCGGCGTAGCGATAGCATTGGTAGCGCCGGCGTCGGTATACCAGTTTATCGTTGTACCGGGCGTATTATTGATCGTACCATTGAGCGAAGTGAGGTTAAACGAAGCCTGGTTGCCGCTGGTGGCGCAGGCAGATAGCGGCCCGGCCGGATTGGCTGTGGGCGTGGGCGTCACATTGAGTTGCACGCCTACTGTGGGAGAAGTACAAGTTCCACTCGTCACATTGGCATACACAATCACTGACGCATTAGTCGTATACGCCGCCGGATTGGCAATAGGTATTGTGGCGATACTGTTGGTCCACCAGCTTACCGTGCCCACCCCGCCGCTAATCGTATTATTGAGCGAATTGAGGTTAAACGTGCCGACTCCCATGGCGTTGGCGCAGGCGAACTGAGGCGGGGCGGTGTTGGCATTGGGAAGAGGCGCACCGTTAGGTACATTTACGACAGTTGTAGCTATACAACCCATGCCATCGGTAACTGTAATATTGTAAGAGCCGCTCGCCAGGTTGGCAATACTGGCGCCACTACCGCTTCCCGATGCCGTGCCGGTGTAATTATAGGAATAGGTAGGCGTGCCCCCTGTGGGGTTCAGTGTAATGCTGCCGTTGGTACCTCCCTGGCAGGTGGGCGCCGTAGGCGAACCGGACACCATAAAACTCGCACAGGGTGAACAGGAAGCTAATGCAGTAAAAGAATTGGTAAACGTACACGACGTCATATTAGAAAACGTAGCCGTCAGGTTGAACCCGGCGCCGGTTGCCGGCAACTGCACATTCATAAACGTATAGGAGGGTGCAGCTACACTACCCGCACTGATGCTGGCAATGGGCGTTGGGTTAACGCCTCTGAACAGATCCAGCGTGCCGGTTGTCGGGTTATTGGAAAAAGTGACCGTAATATTAGCGGTGTAATAATCATCAGCGGCATTCGAAGAGGTACCGTTGTTATTACAGGCGCTGGTATTGGTTACAGTGATATTGGTGATTGCACAAGGCGCAACAGAGCCGAAGCTGCAATTGGGCGCAGCCGGAATATTAGTATTGACATTGCCCGGCCCAGCCCAAGTGGCGGTGGTGCCGTCAATAGTTCCCATAGTATTAGTAAAACCATAAACCCCTTGTAAAGCGCCATTATAGCTGACACAAAAATTACGGGTTCCTGCCCCATTTAAAAAATTACCTCCTGAATTAGGTAAATCTGTAAACAACACATACGTGGTAATGCTACAAAAAACATTCCAACCTGTATAACTTGCCGGATTAAAATTAATATCTAAAATAATGACATTATTACCTGCCGAAATCGGATTGGTAGCCGGTACAAAAGCCGTGCATCCTGCCAACGCATTCATACTCGCAAGTAATCCCGGCGGTTCAGCAAACATCATATTAAAAACCACCGAACTCGCCGTACTACAATCCACTCCCTGGCCGTAAATGATACTTAATTCATTAGGATCCATGTCGCCTGTAGTAAAAAGCGTCACAAACTCCTGGTCTCCTTCAATCCCGCACGAATTAATCATCGCCCCGGTAAAAGCCACCTGGGCGGATAATCGCATTGAGTACCCAGTCATTATTATAATGATAACTGGCAAAATCCGGCGTAAAGCCGGCATTAAAAAGCGAGGTGTCGCACACTTTTTTTCAGGCTTTCGCCCATTTGGTAGCCTTTCCATTGAAGTCAATACTAGTTTGGAATATATTTTTCTCTCAAAAAGTATGTTGCTATTCAGGACAGAAGGGGATTGCTCACAAAATTACTTGTTCTTTCTCATCTTTCTATACTTTCCACTATTAAGCGCTTATTAATTAACGCTCTCGAGCCTACTTCCCGCAAAAACCATTCTTCCTGTGAAAAAACCCGCGTAAGATTTCCCATATCCTGAGGAAAACCTTACCTTTGCAACCGCTTTTTTTAAAACAGACCCGGCCGCGAAGGAGCATGCCGGCATAAAGCAGGAAAAATGGATGCGCTCATCCCCTATTCAATCCCGGTTAAAGGGTTGCGCCTTGGCGTCCATACGTTCAAATTTCAGATCGACGATGCTTTTTTCCAGCACTTCGAGCAATCTCCGGTACAACAAGGGCGAGTGGACTTGACCCTTACCCTTGACAAACGACCGGATATGTACATCCTGGAATTTGACTTCGAAGGCAGCGTCAAAACGGAATGCGACCGTTGCCTGGCGCCCATAGACCTACCCATTGGTGATGCACAACAACTAATGGTCAAGTTTAGCGAAGAAGAAGAACCCGAAGACGCCGAAGTGGTTTTTATACACCCCGAAGCCCAACAACTGAACGTGGCGCGATATATTTACGAATTTATCTGCCTCGCCATTCCGATGATCAGGGTGTACGATTGTAAAAACGACCCCAAACGCCCCTGCAACGAAGAAATGCTGCGCTATCTCGATAACGCCGCCCAAACAAGTGATGAACCCGCCCCCGACGAGCCCAACCCCATGTGGGAAGCGCTCAAGAAATGGACGGAAAACGATAATTAATTACGATCTTTAAATTCTTGATGCGATGCCAAATCCTAAGAATAGAAACTCTAAGCAGCGCAAGCACAAGCGCCGGACGCACCTCAAGGCAGCCGTTCCTCAAATCGCTACCTGCCCCACTACCGGCGAGAAGCATATGTACCACCACGCTTACTACGATAGCGAAGGCAATATGTTTTACCGCGGGAAAGTGGTGATCAAAGCCCCCGAGGAATAAACCCGGCAACTGCCCGCTCGATGTATAAGCTACCGGTAAGCTCCCATCCAATCCACTGCGATGAGGGGCTTATTGCGTTTTAATGTTCTTTACAGCCTTCAACCCGTTTTTTTATGAAAAAAATTATCAAAACCGCCAAGGCGCCGTTGCCCATAGGCCCCTACAACCAGGCAGTCGCTTACCGCAATACGCTTTATATCTCCGGGCAAATCGCGATTAACCCCGCTAACGGCGATATCGTCACCGGCACGATCGAAGACGAAACCCGCCAGGTGATGGAAAACCTGAAAGCTATCCTCGAAGAGGCCGGACTTACTTTCCACGATGTGGTGAAATGTTCGGTTTTTGTGAAGGATATGAACAACTTCGGCCGCATCAACGCCGTATACGCCCAGTATTTTGAGGAGGCTTCGGCGCCCGCCCGCGAACTGGTGGAGGTGGCCAATTTGCCGCGGTTTGTGAATATCGAAATTTCAGCTATAGCTGCTTTTGAATGATTAGTTCTTTATTAACCACAGAGGACACAGAGTTACACAGAGGTT
>Ga0058866_1459151_pt1 | contig 10982 bp, 8 predicted proteins | sample TNRReaAerobicRNA_3_FD_61084 | JGI IMG/M metagenome (GOLD analysis project Ga0058866, IMG submission 61084) | Wastewater treatment Type I Accumulibacter community from EBPR Bioreactor in Madison, WI, USA - TNR Reactor, Time D- 0min-Aerobic_ RNA... | ecosystem: Engineered > Bioreactor > EBPR >...
GAAAGGTAGCGACGCAAAGCCACTGGCCTAACCTTCGGAACATTGAAGCAGGGTCGCAGGGTCGCCAAGCGAACAAAATAGCGTTCCAGAGATAGCATAATTCTTCAATTCTTCTGGGAAAATGCCATGTTCGCGGGGCATTTATAACTCAGGAGAACTAGATAATGTCTGCCACAGTTTCACGATCGATGCTGCTCAAACCTATCTGGCGTTTATTGGCCTGGGTAAGCGTACTAAGCGTTTTATTCACCGCTCAGGCTTTCGCCGCTCAGATCAAGCTGGGCTGGAATCCCAGTTACAGTTCCAGTGCTAACCCGGTAGCCGGTTATGTAGTTTACTATGGAACCAGCCCCAGACCCCTCAGCGAAACCAGCAGCGGCGACGCTTATAGCTCCCATGTTAAGGTAAGTACAGATGTGCTCACTGCCACCATTGATGGTCTCGAGGATGGCAAGACCTATTATTTCGCTATCCAGGCTTATGATAGCGCCACCAATGTAAGCAATTTATCCGAAGAATTTAGTTATACCACCGCCGCGTTCGCGGTTCCTAGCGCCAGCTTCAGCGCCAACACTACCTCCGGTGTCGCGCCGCTTACCGTGACTTTCGCTAATAGCTCAACCGGTAACGTTACGGGCTGGCTGTGGAATTTCGGCGATGGCACCACCAGCGCTGACAAGAACCCTTCCAAGGCCTATTCAAATGCGGGTACTTATACCGTTTCACTAACTGCTACTGGGCCAGGGGGCAGCAATACCGCCACCAAAACCGGCTACATTTCAGTCAGCAAGCCCACAACCCCCGCGCCGAGCGCCAGTTTCAACGCCACCCCAACTTCTGGTGTCGCATCGTTGGTCGTCACATTGATCGACACTTCGACCGGCATCATTGCTAGCCGCCTTTGGGATCTGGGCGACGGCACCACCAGCACCACACCAAAAGTTTCTAAGACCTATAGCGCGGCGGGCACTTATGCTGTTAAGTTGACTGTGACCAACGCAAGTGGCAGCACTACTACCACTAAAACCATTTCAGTCACCGCCATCGCGCCCGTTGCCAATTTCAGCGCAACGCCGACGAGCGGCACCGCGCCTTTAAAAGTTGAGTTCAGCGACAGTTCGACGAACGCCACCAGTTGGTCTTGGAATTTTGGCGATGGCAACACCAGCACGTTGCAGAACCCCTCTAACACCTACCTTAAAGCCGGCACCTTCACCGCCAGCCTGATAGCCAGCGGCCCAGGCGGCGCCAGCACCGTCAAAACCGTGACCATCACTGTTAAAGCAGACAACACAGTTCTACCCGCTCCCTGGCTTCAAAAAGACATCGGGGCTGTCAATTTAGCAGGAAGCGCCGGCTATACTAATGGCGCATACACCATTAAAGGCGCAGGTACCGACATCTGGGGTAAAAGTGATAGTTTCCACTTTGTTTATCAATCATTAACCGGAGACGGTACCATCGTTGCGCGGGTGTCCAGTTTGACCAATACCAATGGTTGGGCCAAGTCTGGTGTGATGATCCGGGAGAGCCTAGACAGCAACGCTCGGCACGCAATGGTAGCCCTTACCCCAAGCTATGGAGTCGCTTTTCAGCATCGGGCAGTGACCGCTGGATTGAGTACTCACACTGCTGGCGCAGTCGCCGCTAAGGCTCCCTACTGGGTCAAACTGGTGCGTTCTGGCAATATGTTTACTGCTTACCAATCGGCCAACGGCACAACTTGGACTAAGGTAGGATCAGCTACTATAAACATGATTACCAACGTCTATGTAGGCTTGGCGCTTACCAGTCACAACGCAACAGTGCTTAATACGACCACTCTCAATAACGTGGTTATTACTAGAAATTAAAATTAAATGGGTACAGTACATGGCGATCATATATAACCATATGATCGCCATGAGTAGATTTCACTGAGGCGATCTCAAGAGTCTAGCAGACTTCTTACTTAGCACAGTCAAATTGAAGCTGTACCCCTAAATTACACCTCAGGAGTTACACCTGTTCTGTTACTCCTGCGCACAGGTAGCGATTCAGCAGCCATTCAGCAAAGCCGGATTAACTACCTCAATTCCTTTGTGTAACTCCTAAATTGATTTCACGCTTCCTGCTGTGTAATACTTTGAAAAATTTAACGGAGAGATAAATATGACCACTAAATTCAACACAAATCTAAGTACCAATTCTTTGATAAAAATAATTGGGTTATCCATGGCTGTATATACCTTACAAGTACATAGCGAGCCTGCCATTAGTGGAGTTAATGGTTCTGTTGCGGAAGATAATTCGATAACTATTTCAGGCAATGGATTTGGTCAGAAGCCAACTCCTACACCGCAGCCTTGGCTATGGGATACTTTTGAAAAAAATGGGCCCGATGGTGGATATGTTGGAGCCAATCAAGCAATAATAGGACAATGGGAGGTTGGAGAAGGTTCTAATGCTGTAAGATATAGTAGTGCTAAATCTCATGCTGGAAGCAGGAGTGCATGGCATCCTTTCAAAAACGGTATCTACAACGTTTCGCTTAGCAAAAATGCCACTTTCTCCAAATTTTATATGGAATATTGGTTCTACGTTGATCGAGTTGATAATAATAGTAGAAACTTTAAACCGTGGCGGCTCTATGGCAAAGACGACACTATTACTTACAGATATGGTCTAGGATGTAATTATCAAAATATGAATATTGATGATACCAGTTGTAAAATGCAGCATACCTATTGGGTTGGGAAGCCAGTTGACGATGGTGTTTGGTATCATTATCAGGTCTACTTTAAAGAATCCGACCCTGCGACCACTCAAACCGGAAGAGTCATACAGTACTCAAATGATCGTAAGCAGGGGGATAAAATGACTAAGGATTGGGATATAACTGCACAAACCCGATGTGCTGCTGACCGCCATCTAAGCCAATTACGTATCGGTCATTATTGGGGATTAGATGCGGCTGGCAGTTGTGCTGCAAATGGGGGTGCGGATATCTATGTAGATAATGTCTATATAGATAATGGGACTTGGGCACACATCGAATTGGGAAATAATGCTGATTATGATAGCTGCACTGTACGAGAAGTCCAAATACCTACTGCATGGTCCGACAGCTCAATAACCATCAAAGTAAACCAAGGCAACTTCAACAAGGGGGAAGCGGCCTTTTTATATGTTGTAGACGATAACGGTAATGTAAATAAAGTGGGCTATAAAGTTGATATTGGCGCTGCTGCCGCTGCTTCTTCTTCAATAACTGCTCCTACAAATCTTCATCGAGTTGTCCCATAGATTTTAAGTTGGTCTGAACAGCAAAAAAAAGACTGTATCAGGCGTACAATCTGATTCAGGGGTGCGGGGTATTGGGTGGCTCGAGTCCATCAGTAACCCCGCCCTAATTTAGTTTTGGTTCATAAACACGGCGAGGAACCCCAATTGACTTTCGGGGAGATATTAAATACCGGCCTTATGAACTATAGAAATTAAGCTCATTACATCCTTATCCCAATTATATTTTTCTTCGATAGCACGCCTACCATTACTTCCTAACAATTTTCTTGTTTTAAAATCTTCTAACTGCTTAAGGCATTTCGCAAATTCAGTAAAATCTCTATCCTCAAAGATTAATCCACATTGGTCATTCTCGATAATTCTTTTTACAGATTTTGTGTTACTAGCTAATACCGGTAGCCCCATAGCCATATAATCATATAATTTATTTGGTACAGTTGTATTTGTATGCGAACAAACACGATGAGGAACAATACCGATATCACTTTCCTTAAAAAATGAATTTATATTCTCTGGTTTTACCCATCCATAAAAAAAAATAAAATCTTCAAGTTTTTCTTTTACGACTAAGCCTTTTAAATATTCCAATTCACTTCCATCGCCTAAAATGTGCAACTCAAATTTGAATGCTGTTGCCAAATTAATTGTGTAATATTCTTTTAATCCTAAGATTGCATTCTCAATTCCTCGTAAGGAAGTTATAAAGCCCACATACACAATTTTTAATAATTTCTTATGGTTATCTTTGGCTTCATTATATGTAATATCGTACAAGAACGGAGTATTTCCGAGAATTGATATTTTTTCTGGATTTGATCCCCTTTTTAACAACCTATCTCTTGACTCTTCTACAACCACAAAAGTATGGTCTACAAATTTTACAGCCAGCCATTCTATAAGATTAGTCAGAGGCGGGTTTCTGAGAAAAAAATTCAGAAATTTATTATTACCATATTTAAGCATGGCTGAATACATTTCAGGATAGCATTCTGCCATGTCAAAAAAGATCTTTATTTTAAAAAATTTTGCTACCAAAACTGCCGCTAAAACTAATGGTAGATCTCGTACAATTATCAAATTAATTTTATGCCGGCGCACGCAATCAAAGATTGAATAAATCCAAATAGGGTTTATAAAAATAGAGAAAGAAGCAATATTTCCAATTTTACTACCCCCAAAAGATGGCAGTCTAACCAATTGAATATCTTTATATTTTTCTTTGCGCTGTCTATTTTTGGTATTCCTACAAACAAGAAATAAGGAGTGCCCCTCCTTTATCAAGCTATTACAAATTTTTTCTACCCTAACATCCCAAGGATAATCTTCTTTATATACGAAACAGATATTCATAACTTAGTGCCCTAAGAATTTATAAGAATGATAAGATCTTCGTTTCCAGCAAACGACAATTCCGCACGTCAGCATAATTTCGCAGGACTCGATAACAACCGGCCAAACAAAGATAGCTTGGATAATACCAAAGATAGAGCCAACAGTTTATGTTATCGATCTACTTTAGAGTCAAATGATCTAATTATTTATGAAGCAATTTACGATAAATAAGATTTAAGCTTGCTCCAAACGTATCAGCCGTATAATACTTCTCAAAAATATTTCTTGCATTTGCTGTTATAGTCTGAATCTCTGGGAGAGCTGCATTACAATATCTTTCTAAAGTAGCGGCAATAGCCTCTGAAGAGAATCCTTTTATTTCAAAAAAATCTCTTTTATCACTTAAATTCATCACAAGTTCCCCTACATTAGTACTACAAATAGGGATTCCGGCCCGCATAGCCTGAAGTAGTGACAAGGGAAAACCTTCATACAAAGACCCTGACAAATATACATCAAAATCCATGAGAGCCTGAGCAGGGTTGAAAGTATATCCTGCCAAGATAACTTGTTTACTTAAATCAAGCTCCTGAATCTTTCTAGCAAGAGCATCTTCAAGTTCACCTTTTCCATAAATATGATAACTAACTGAATAGCCCCTTTCTCGAAGAAGTGCAATAGCTTCTATACAATTAAGAAGGTTTTTTTGAGGATGTAGGCGACTAATTGTAACAGCTTTAATCGGAGGTTTAGGCTTTTCATTGTTAATGTTTTTTATTGGACCTTCTTTTTCAATACAATTCGGCAAAAATTTTGCCTGACTGATACCTAATTCACCAAGGCGACTCGTTACTTTTTTACTAACACATATAAAGTAAATACGGAAAAACCAATACATTCCAACTAATACAAAGCGTTTTACTTTATAATAATATTTATTCTCAAAAAGATATGGATATTCATTATGAAGATGAAAAACTTTTTTCCCTCGAAACAAAAAACATGCAATGAGTGCTGGAGATATTGAATGGCAATGTATAATATGAGGCTTGCTATAACGTATGGCTTTTAAGCACCTTAGTATAGCTGCTAATTTTTTCTTATCATAAAAAAACTGAAATCGGTTAGGGCACCACCGAAAATTTGAATCAAACTCTTCATCACTTGTTAAGAGAAAAACAGAATAATCTACGTTATCATTCTTACAAGAGACAACAATCTGACGGACAACTTCCGTAATACCACTCGCAGGCCAATGAACAAAATGTATTACTCTTAACGGCGTAGTTTGCATTTAATTTTCCAGAGAAGAAAGTCAATTTTTACATGGGTAGCGCCAAGAGGTAACATTATGACAAAGTAAATAATTTTTCTGAGCCATATAAAAGAATCTAAAGATTGGAAATGAAATAAATCTAATGGATTGGCTAAATTTGAAACTTCAGTCAGTGGCGCCCTAACCTCTTCACCAACCAACGTAGGACTACCCCTTCTAGAGATATAAACTGGCCATAAAGATACAGAGGCTAGCTTGTCCATAGCATTAAAGGAGATATCAAGAATAGCACTACGACGTAATTGCTCACTCCAGGGTAAATCAAAAACAAAATTGCCCAGACTATGGGCAATAACATTGCTATTATTTGCGAATATAGGATAGAAAATATGAGGATGATGGCCAACAATAATGTCAGCTCCAGCTATCGAGAATTGATGACCCATCTCTTTTAATGAAGCATCTGGTAAAATATCACTTTCTAATCCCCAATGCAAAGCAAGTATAACAATATCACACTCAATCTTCAGCGCCGTGATATCTAAAATTAATTCATTCACATCTAGCATTCTATAACTATTATGTGGCACATAATTCTGATCTTTAATATCCGAAGCTGCTATTAAGCCGATGCGCTTCCCAAGTACTGTGAGAATAGTCCACCTTTCAATCGCTCGACTTTTTCCAATAACTACAACTTTTGCCGCTTCAAGATTCTTTATACTTTCCCAAAAGCATTCTAATCCATGTTGCAGGCTATGGTTATTAGCAACACTAACCACATTAACTCCTACATGGCTCAAAGCTTTTGCAGAATGATTGCCACCTCTAAAAACCCTACTAAGCGCACTACTTGGCTTATAATCAAAATCAGATATTGGGCCTTCTAAATTTCCAATAACCAAGTGTGCTTTAGCAAAGAGCTCCTTACAATCTTCCATAGGATTTCTTCCCTCTTCAAGCAGGGTCCTAGGACCATGTCCAAATGAGAAAAAATGCTCTCCTAGAGAGATATCACCGACAAACATCAACCGCAGGCCTTCATTACCGCTTGTATTCACTCTTAACCGCCTGGAATTTGCCGTTGCGAGATTTCTCTATAAAAGACACCAAATCAACAGTGATATTTATATCTTTTCCTAAGCGTGCTTGTAACTGAGCTACCAGCCATTCTTTATGGACTGCATTAAAATTTTCAGCTGGGACTAATTTTACTATGATATTACCATCTGAATTCTGAATGATTTGTGCCTCACGAACTCCTGTACCACCTTTAAATATAGGATCTAATCTTCCAATAGGCGTGCCATTTTTTTGATACAATACATCATCGAGACGTCCTTCAACTTCTTGAATAATTGGAAACGCTCTTCCACACTGACATCGTATTTTTTCTGATGCGATTGATACTCGGTCACCGACTTTGTACCGAATAAGAGGCATTGATTGATTAACTAATCCCGTTGATATTAATGCGCCAGTACCCTCATTAGCCAGATCCGCATTCTGATCTAGAATCTCAACAATACTATGCTCTGGATGAAAGTGCATCGTCCCATATTCACACTGAGAGGCAAAGAAAGCCATTTCAGTACATCCATACTGGTCAATAATAGGACAAGCAAAGGCATTTTCTAGTGCTACCCGTTGGTAAGCCAGGAGCGTTTCAGCGGTAGTTATTACAACATATGGTTTCAGAGGTTGTTTTCCTGAATCTAAAATATAACGAGCGATTCGGTAAAGACTTGATGGGTAACCAATAATCTCCTCGGGAGCATAAATCTTCAGCTTATTATAATAACTAGGAAGATTTTTCTCTGAAAGATGATAAGAGGACATTAACAGATTATTTTGAGCAAAATCATACCGCCAGAAAGGAATCTTATCTTGCTCAGGGAGCATGATAACGCGGCCAAAGAAAGTTGCACGTCTACTATGGGATTTTAGTCCGAACCAACTTCGCAATCTAGAAAAAAAAAGCATAATGCAATGTGCGTGAATCTCGATCAGTAAATATCGTAATTGGAGTACCGCTAGTTCCACTCGTATATAATTTGATGAGCTTCTTATGATGGACCGATATAAATTGCTTTGGGTTTTCACGTATCTGTTGTTTTTCTAAAATAGGAAAATATTTGAGATCTGGTAAGCCTTGAATATCAGATGCTTCGATTTTTTCAGATTTTGCCCACTGCTGATAATAGGGAACCGATTTAATAGCATTTCGAGCAAGCGGTACAAAAAGCTCTTCCTGTAATCTCCTCATTCCATTTGCATCAAGCAATTCTGATTCTTTTAACTTTATCAAGTGCTTAAGCGCATTTTGATTATATCTTTCATAATAAAGTTTTAATCCATAACTACTCACAAGAATATTTTGTAAAACCACTGGTAAGCTATAGTATAGGGTTTCAATCGATAGGCTCATCTCAATTAACCTTGATATGACTATCAATTAAGCTCATATAGGTATGCAAATAGGCGTCGGCCATTGCTTTAGAAGTAAAAAATGCTATAAAGCGCTCTTTAGCCTGCTGAGCTAAAGAATCTAATTTTTTTTGATTATGTATTGTTTCTTTCAGTCCTTGCGCCAAGCTTCTAATATTACCAGGTTCCAAAAGAATACCGCAGCGACCATGGTCAAGCGCATAGGGTATCCCGCCAACCGCGCTTGCAATAACAGGAACTCCAGCTCGCATTGCTTCTAAAACTGTAATAGGTAATCCTTCTGTTAAAGAAGGCATAACTAAAGCGTTAAAATGATGGAGCAGGTTATCTGCATCTGATACATATCCCCCAAGAAGTACCTGTCCTTCAAGTTTTTCACGCTCAATGCATTTTTGTAGATAAGGCTGAAGACTTCCTTCACCTAAAATACAGACCCCAATTGATTTAAACTCAATTTTCTGGCTAGCCAAGGCTTCAATAAGGAAGTTAAATCCCTTCTCAGGTGAAAGCCTACCTATTGCAACAATATTGATATGGTGTTTGGAGATAAAATCGGCTATTTTGGGAGGTAATAAAGATTTTGCTGCTGAATGTGCTTCAATTCCATTAGATATATGTGCAATCTTAAATTTTGGGAGAGCTCTAATTAGGGGAAAACCTCTCATTTCTTCATTTACAATGACTATCTTTGCAGTTCGAGAAAGGACAAGGTAATCGACAGCTTGATATAACCACATTTTACTAAATAGAGGAGCAGGCACATGCCCATGTAAAGTTACTATCTGTGGCATGTATCGCACTGTCTTCGGAAGGATTCCCATCAGGAAATTGAATTTGAATCCATGAGTATGGATTAAGTCAACATTTTTTTCTCGAGCCCATTTAATAATACGAAGAGATTCAATAATATTAAAACCAGGCTTCATGCGCCATTGTATCACAGGAAGTGATAGTTGTTGAGCTTCTACCTCAAAGGGTTTTTCGACAATTCCAGGCTCACCTGCACTTAATATCATGGGAGTCAACCCCTGTTGGAGTTGCTGCTTAACTAGAGCGAGAAGCATCTTCTCGGCACCATACAAGCCACCACTGTCAATAAGATGAAGTACTTTGAGGCCCATATAAAGTATTCTAAAGTAAAGTATTATAAAGATAGATTAAAGCTAACCTTATACCCTGACTAGCTGCAAAAAATGTAAAAATAATCTTTCCAAATTATAATTGATGATTATCATACAGTTTTATCTTCTAATAACAAGCTGTCATCACAAAGCTCAGCCGTCTTATATTGAGCAACAGAATTCATATTCCATAATGCGACTACCACGCCAAGAGTAAACCACCAATAGATTTCATAAAGATCCATACCAAAAAAACCTAAGACAAGCCTAATAACTATAAAAATAAATATAGATAAACAAGTGGCATACATAATTCGTAGATCTTGAAGGTGTTCACGCAACTTCCCGGAGCAAATAACTAATGGATTTTCAGAATAAACCATCAAAAAACGAGTTATTTTTCTGATCTGAAAGATTAAACTTGCTTGGAGATTGAATATAAGCCGAAAAACAGAAAATATGAGTCCGAGAAATATAATTAAGCCTTGTACTCCAAGATTAGTTGCAACTTCTAAATACAAATTATGAGTATCTTGACTTCTTCCATATAGATTTTCACGTACTGCCGGAAAAGCACCTACCCCAATTCCTAAAGGATTATCAATAAATATCTGCCAAGCATCTCCTAAAATTTGTTTCCTACTATCGATAGAACCTCCTTCTATATCTTTTTGAGTAAAAATTGTTTCGACTCTCTTAATGTAAGGTTCTGGAACAAATTTAATACTCACAAATCCAATAAGTAGTATTATAAGAAATAATATCCCACGATTATTAGATTTCAAGATTATCAATATAATCCCAATAATCATGGCTACATAGCCAGTTCTCGAACCCGTGAAGAGAATAATATTAAAAACAAATACAAATTGAATTAACAATATTAACTTCAAATACCTATGAACAACTCCATAAAAATAAAACAAAAAAGGCAAACACCCTAATGCCATACCTGAAAAAGAATTTGGATGACGATAAATTGGTGTTGAGCCATGTAGCCTTGGAATTCCCTGATTTTGCCAAACCAGCGAACCTGTAATCACACCTAACAAGCCTTCTTGCCCCATCTTCATATATGCTAACAAGACAGCCCCTAAAAAAAAAGCTAATCGCGCGGGGGTAGTAACAAATGCGACAATAAAAAAACCTACTAAAGCAAACTTAAAAACACGGTCTATAAATATATCATAAGATATTTCAGGCGTATAAGAAAAAAAACTCATAATTGTTATGATTAAAAAAAAACTGACAATCCAAAAACCTAAACCTACACCTGAAACAGGTCGATTTGGATTATTAAAATATGCTGGTATTGATAATAAAACTAATAAGCTCCCTAATAAAAACTCAAATCTAATAGAGCCAAGTACCGGAAAACGATAGCCGCCTTGTAAATATTTAAATACAATAAATACAAGAAAACAAATAAAAACGTATAAACTGCCACCTTGATAATAATCAGGTAAGTTATAATTTATATTAATTTTGGATGGAGTTTGATTTTTCACATTTAAGATTTT
>Ga0058866_1051924_pt1 | contig 10764 bp, 9 predicted proteins | sample TNRReaAerobicRNA_3_FD_61084 | JGI IMG/M metagenome (GOLD analysis project Ga0058866, IMG submission 61084) | Wastewater treatment Type I Accumulibacter community from EBPR Bioreactor in Madison, WI, USA - TNR Reactor, Time D- 0min-Aerobic_ RNA... | ecosystem: Engineered > Bioreactor > EBPR >...
CCATCGGCATCACTGGCTCGGCAGGCAAGACCACCACCACAACCTTGGTGGGGAATATGGCAAAACTTGCCAAAGGTGACCGCGCTTTTGTTGGCGGCAATATCGGTGACCCACTCATCAACTACGTGGACGAGATGACCGCGGAAGACATTGCCATTCTCGAACTGTCGTCTTTCCAACTCGACCAGATGACCATCTCTCCGAACATCGCAGCGATTTTGAACATCACGCCGAATCATCTGGACAGGCATGGCACGATGGAAGCCTATGCCAGCGCCAAGGCTCGCATTTTGGATTTTCAATCTGCGAGTGACACTGCCATTTTGGGGCGCGATGACAAAGGCGCGTGGAGTTTGCGAGACCGCGTCAAAGGCAAATTGATGACGTTCAGTATGCAAGACCTGGAAGAAGGGTTGAATGGCACATACTACCACCATGACGGGCTGTTGAGCCTGCGTGATGGGTTTGCCTACGTCCCATTGATGCTGCGAGAGAAGGTCCAATTGCGCGGCGATCATAATGTGGCGAACGTGCTGGCTGCTTTTGCCATCGGTCATGCAGCGGGTTTCACACTGGATGCCATGCTCGAAGCCGTGGAAGACTTTCGAGGTGTGTCGCACAGGTTGGAATTGGTCCGTGAGTTACGCGGTGTGCGCTGGTACAACGACGCGATTGCGACCGCACCCGAACGGGCGGCGGCAGCTGTCCATGCCTTTGATGAACCGATCGTCCTCATGCTGGGCGGACGTGACAAGAACCTTCCCTGGGGTGACCTTGCCAAACTGATCCTTGAACGTGTGGATCATGTGGTGGTCTTTGGTGAGGCGGGGGAGATGATCCAGAAAACAGTGAACGCTGTCGCCGGGGAAGGAAGCGTGGATATCCGCCGGGCGCAGACGCTCAAAGAGGCGGTCACGCTGGCGGCGGAAGTGGCATCTCCGGGTGATGTCGTTCTATTATCACCGGGCTGTACAAGTTTCGACGAGTTTAAAGATTTCGCGGAGAGAGGAGAATCGTTTAGAAAATGGGTGTTGGAACTTTCGTAAAGGAAACCCTGCCTCAAAGCACGCCGCGCTCCACACGCGGATTCGACATGCCGCTGCTGGTGGTGGTGGTGGCGTTGATCGTGTTCGGGCTGGTAATGCTGTATTCCGCTTCGTGGGATTTTTCGCATGCCGCCTTTGGTGATGCAAGTTACATGTTCAACCGCCAGTTGATGTGGTTGGGAATTGGTTTGGTCGTCGCTGTCGTTTTGGCGTTTTTCGATTATCACCGCTGGCGACGTTTGATCGTGCCTGCCATGGCATTCACGATTGTGATGCTGGTGCTGGTGCTGGCAATGAGCGAGATCCGCTTCAATGCACGCCGCAATTTATTTGATGGTTCGGTGCAGCCTTCAGAATTGGCAAAGTTGGTTTCGATCCTGTACCTCAGCGTCTGGCTGTATGCGAAGCGCGAATTTTTGAAAGACATTTCCCTCGGCTTGATTCCGCTTGGCGTGATCCTTGGAGTGGTCGGCGGTTTGATCTACCAGCAGCCGGATTTGAGTGCAGCGGCGACGGTGCTTATGCTGGGCGGCTTGCTCTTCTTCCTTGCCGGCGGCGACCTAACGCAGATCGGTGGTTTGTTGCTGATCGCAGTGGTGGCGGCATGGCTGGTGGTTTCGGTCAGCCTTACTGGTCAGGAACGCGTCTCAGATTTTATCGCCGGGATCAAAGATCCGCTTCAGGCTTCGTATCATGTCCGGCGTTCGTTCGAAGCGATTGTCAACGGCGGGTGGTTTGGGGGGGGCATCGGCAGATCCCTCTCCAAAGTGACCGGTCTGCCTGTCCCTCCCACCGATAGTGTCTTTGCTGTGGTGGTCGAGGAGCTCGGCTGGTTCGGCGCGGTGGCGTTGATCGGTTTGTATGGTTTTCTAGTCTGGCGCGGCATGGTCATTGCGCGGCGCGCGCCCGATATGCTGGGAACGTTGCTGGCTTCCGGCTTGGTTTTGTGGATCGGCATGGAAGCGTTGATCAATATGGCAGTGATGGTCGGGCTGATGCCCTTTGCAGGCAATGCACTGCCGTTTGTCAGTGCGGGTGGTTCGAATTTGGTTACCACGCTTGCGGCGTTGGGAATTCTTTTTAATATTTCCCGTCAGGCAGGCGATGCAACCATAACAGATGAAGAATGGAGGTCTTACGGTGCGGTTGTTAATGTGCGCTGGTGGGACGGGCGGAGGCGTGTATCCCGCGCTCGCCGTTCACCAGGCGTTGAAGAGTAAATATCCGAACGTCGAAACCCTGTGGGTGGGCGGCGAAGGCGGCATGGAGGAAGACCTTGTGAAACGCACAGGGATTCCCTATCGTTCCATCGCGGCTGCTGGCGTCCACGGTGTGGGGTTGCGCGCATTGCCTGGCAACCTTGCCAAACTGGCGCGCGGCGTTCTTGAGTCGCGTCGCATTCTGCGCGAGTTCAACCCGGATGTGCTCTTCTTCACCGGCGGTTATGTCGCTGCCCCAATGGCGATTGCCGGACATAACACTCCCATCGTTTTGTATGTGCCAGATATCGAACCCGGTCTGGCATTGAAGTTTCTCGGTTATTTTTCGGATATCATCACCGTGACCGCATCTGACTCGAAAAAATATTTTTCACACCCCGAGCGGATTCTCCCCTCAGGTTACCCGCTTCGCGCCGACCTTGATATTTTCTCACGTGAGGAAGTTCTTCAGCGCTTCGGGTTTGACCCTGCCATACCCACTCTGCTGGTCACCGGCGGGAGCAAAGGCGCGCGTTCCGTCAACATGGCGGTTTTGAACCATCTGAACGAACTGCTGGAAATTGCGCAGATCATCCACATTACAGGTTCGTTGGATTGGCAGACCGTGGAAGAAACCGCTCTACAATTGCCAGATGAATTACGGCAGCGCTATCAAGCCATGCCATATTTGCATGAAATGGGCGCTGCCCTCGCCGCCGCAGACTTGGTGCTTTCGCGGGCGGGCGCATCCACCCTCGGTGAATATCCATTGTTCGGGTTGCCCGCCGTTCTGGTTCCCTACCCGTATGCATGGCGCTACCAAAAGGTCAATGCCGATTATCTCGCCGAACGCAATGCCGCTGTCATTGTACAGGACGAGATGCTGAACGCCGAACTTCTGCCGGTATTAAAGGATATTCTCTTGAATCAAAACAAACGGGATGCGATGCGCACCGCCATGAAGAATCTATCGCAGCCTTTCGCCGCAGACATGATCGCCAGCCAGCTGGTTAAACTGGCAGGAGCAGCTACCTTATGATGAGCGTCGTTTATATCTTCTGGATGTATGTCCTCCTCTTTGCCGTGATCGGCGCGATTCGCGGCTGGGCAAAGGAATTGTTGGTGGCATTCAGTGTGGTCACTGCCCTGGCGGTCAACCTTTTGCTTGAGCGATACGTTCCGCTTGTCAAAGACCTTGCCAACCCCGCCGTCCCCAATATGGATATTGCCCGCTCCCTATTTTGGATTCGGGTGATTGTGGTGATCGCGCTGGTCTACTTCGGCTATCAGACCGTGGCTTTGCCGAGGCTGGCATCCAAGGCGGCGCGTGAGCGTTTGCAAGATGCCCTCTTTGGTGCGGTACTGGGTGGCGTAAATGGCTACCTCATTGCAGGCACGGTCTTGTACTATAACCATGTGGCTGGGTATCCCTTCACGAACATTATCAGCCCTGCCACAGACATTGCCATCATCGAAACCATCAATCGCATGATGGCCTACATGCCGCCGCGCTTTTTGGGCGAGCCCGGCATTTACTTTGCCGTCATTCTCATCCTCATTTTCATCATCGTTGTCTACATCTGACCGCTACCTGCGAAAAGGCTAAATTATGACACGTGTTCACTTCATCGGCATTGGGGGTTCGGGACTTTCTGCCATTGCGCGCCTGCTCAAGGAGAGCGGCTATGAAGTGACCGGTTCAGACCAGACCCTCTCTCCGTTTGCAGCCGATCTGCAAAATATCGGTGTGACCATCTTCATCGGGCATCATCCACGCAATGTGACTGGAGCCGATTGGGTCGTGCGTTCCTCCGCCATCAAAGACGACAATCCCGAAGTCGTGGCGGCGAAACGTGCAAAGATCCCAGTGTACAAACGCGCAGACTTCCTCGGTCAGTTAATGTCGAAAAAGACTGGCATTGCCATCGCCGGAACGCACGGCAAAACCACCACGACCGCCATGACCGCCTGGACGTTACATTCCTTGCAGCGCGACCCATCCTTTATCATTGGCGGCACGTTGAATAATCTGAAGACGAATGCTCGCGCAGGCAAGGGTGATCTATTCGTCATTGAAGCGGATGAATACGACCGCATGTTCCTCGGGTTGAAGCCGCAGATCGCCGTGGTTACCAATCTCGAACATGACCATCCCGATTGCTACCCAACTTTCGAAGACATGTATTCCGCTTTTCAAAATTTCGTGGACCTGCTCCCGCCCGACGGTACCTTGATCGCCAGCGCCGAAGACGAAGGGGCTGCCACGCTGCTGCCCCACGCGCGCCGGAAGGGGGTGAACGTCATCTCCTACAGTGTGCAGGGCGAAATGACCATCAACAGCCCGCAGTGGATGCAGGCGCGCACGTTGAAACCCAACACACGCGGCGGGTTCGATTTCTCCGCAATGACGAACATCGGCGCGGCGTCTGCGTTGAACGTCTCGTTGCAGGTGCCAGGCGAACACAACGTGCGCAATGCGTTGGCAACACTATCCATTGTGGCTACGCTTGGGCTTTCGCTGCCGGATGCTGCGGAGGCGTTGAGTCAATTTGAGGGAACCGGACGACGCTTCGAGGTCCGGGGGGAACGCAAAGGCGTAACATTGATCGATGACTATGCCCATCATCCCACCGAGATCCGCGCCACGCTTGCGGGTGCGAAGGCTCGATTCCCAAATCGTCGCATTTGGGCGGTTTGGCAGCCGCACACGTATTCCCGCACACAGGCATTGTTTTACGAATTCTCGCGCGCCTTTGCAGATGCAGGCGAAGTGCTCGTAACCGAGATCTACGCATCGCGTGAAGCCAAACAGGAGTTTTCATCCGCCGAAGTGGTAAGCGCCATGCCGCACACATCAGCGCGTTACAGCGGCTCGATTGCGGATACGAAAGATTACTTAATGAACCATCTTCGCTCCGGTGATGTGGTGATCGTCCTTTCTGCCGGTGATGCCGACCAGATCACCAGCGACCTGTTGAAGGAACTTTAGAGGTACATACCATGGTTGATGAAAAGGAACAAACGCTACAACCCCCGACCGAGGTGATCGCGTTGCCGCCATTGAAGATGGTCCTCGTCCATGCAAAGGACGAGCGCGAGAACGCGCTCAGTGCGGTGATCAAAACTGCGACCCCGCAGGATCAAAAGGTCAAGCCGCAGGCGTTGAAGAAGATCATCGCCCATCTGGAAAAGAACTCGTAGATACATGTATATGCCCATGACCCAATCTGCCATTGATGTGCTGCGCCAGAAGTTTGGCGATGTCGTGCAGGAAAATATACTTCTTGCACCGTATACGTCTGCGCGTATTGGCGGACCGGCGGATGCGTTGCTGACGGTTAAATCTGCGGACGAGTTGGCAGAGGCGATGCAACTGATCTGGGAGCATGAGATTCCGTTTTATATGCTTGGCGGCGGCTCGAATGTGTTGGTCAGTGATGAAGGTTTTCGCGGAGTTGTGGTTTTGAATCGGGCGAAGGAAGTCCGCTTTGAGGCGGGGGATCAGCCTGCAGTCTGGTGTGAAGCGGGGGTTGTCATTGCCAACCTCGCCAAGCGCTGCGCATCCAAGGGGCTGGCTGGACTCGAATGGTCAGCTACGGTGCCTGGTACGGTCGGAGGCGCGGTCTATGGCAATGCCGGCGCGTTCGGCGGTGATATGACTCACAATCTCATCTGGGCTGAATTACTGACAAAGCATGGGCGCGAAAGACTTTTGCTCGAGCAAATGGGCTATGGGTATCGCACCAGTGTTTTGAAGCGGCATGAAATTTCCGGCATCGTGTTAAGCGCGTTGTTGAGGTTAAAAAATTCTTCGAAAGAGGAAGTGTCTGTTAAAATCGAACAATTCAGCGAACGCCGAAAAGCCACGCAGCCGCCCGGTGCGAGCATGGGTTCCATGTTCAAGAACCCTGAGGGTGATTATGCGGGACGTTTGATCGAGGCTGCGGGGTTGAAGGGTACGCGCATCGGTAACGCTGAGATCAGCACGCTGCACGGAAACTTTTTTATCAATCACGGAGAGACCAGGGCGCAAGACGTTCATGCTTTGATTCGCTTGGTGCAAAAGACAGTGATGGAAAAGTTCGGTGTGACTTTGGAGTTGGAAGTTGAACTTGTCGGAGAATGGAACGCGGAATAATGGCTAAGAAGCTTCGAGTTGCGGTTTTATTTGGCGGTCGGTCTGGCGAGCATGATGTCTCGTTGATGTCTGCGCGTTCCGTTTTGTCAGTGCTTGACCCTGAACGATATGAAGTGACACAGATCGGCATCACGCTCGATGGCGAATGGTTCACGGGGGAGAATGCGATTGAATCTTTCGAGCAGGGCAATGGTAAGAATTTAAACCGTGTCGTTCTCCCCGGCGACCCTTCCCATGCCACGGCTTATGAATGGAAAGCCACCGAGCATGGCGAAGTGCTGCATAAACTTGCAGATATCGATGTCTTCTTCCCCGTCCTGCATGGACCGTTCGGCGAAGACGGCACCATTCAAGGTCTGTTCGAAATGGCAGATGTTGCCTACGTGGGGGCGGGCGTGGCAGGTTCATCCGTCGGCATGGATAAGGGCATTTTCAAAGATGTGATGCGCGCCAATGGGATTCCCATCGTTGATTCCATTCTGGTGCTGCGCGCCGAGATCGAGAATGAAATGGATGCGGTCATCGCCAAAGCCGAAGCGATGGGTACATATCCGCTGTTCACCAAACCGGCGAACCTCGGCTCGTCGGTGGGAATCAGCAAATGTAATTCGCGCTCCGATCTGGCAGAAGGCTTGATGGATGCCGCACGCTTCGACCGCCGCATCCTGATCGAAAGCGGCGTGAAGGATGTGCGTGAAGTGGAAGTCAGCGTGCTGGGCAATGAGAACCCCGAAGCCTCGGTTTGCGGCGAGATCCTTCCAAGCCGTGAGTTCTATTCATACGAGTCAAAATACATCGATGGCACGTCCGGTTTGTTGATCCCTTCACCTTTGCCGGAAGAAGTTTCGGCAGAGATTCGCGAATATGCCATCCGTGCCTACAAAGCCATCGACTGTGCAGGCATGGCGCGCGCTGATTTCTTCGTCGAAAAAGAAACCAACCGCATATTCCTGAACGAGTTGAACACTCTGCCAGGCTTCACATCCATTAGCATGTACCCGAAACTGTGGCAGGCGAGTGGCTTAGCATACCCGCAACTGGTGGATCGCCTGATCGAACTCGCGCTCGAACGCAAGGCGCAGCGCGACCGCACCGAACGCCGGAGGACGGAATGAGCGATAAACGTTCGCTTTCCCGCTCCGAGCAGGTGCGCAAACGCCGCAACGAACGCGCTGTCAAAGAGATCACGCAAACCCGCGAACGCGCCTTGAAGCCGATGGTAAAAGTCACCTCGCGCACAAAGACCGTCCCGATTGTGATCGCGCCCAAGCAAAAGGAACGTCGGCGTTTCAATGTAGCGCTGGGGTTGCCCGAGATCCATTTGCACAAGCCGAAGTTCTCCATGCCGCACTTCCGCGCCAATTGGAGATTTGCTTCGCTTCTGATCGTGTTGCTGCTTGGGGTGGGTGTCTATCTGGCGCTCTCGTTGCCCTATTTCCATGTCCCATCTGCCACGGTGCTTGGAAACAATCGCCTGACAAAGGAAGAGATCAACTCGGTGCTCGGGGTGATGGGTCAATCCATATTCACCGTCCAGCCGGAACAGGTACGGGCGCGCCTGCTGACCAATTACCCGGAACTGCTTTCAGCCGAGATCAAGGTCTATTTGCCGAACCATGTATACGTCACGGTAGTGGAGCGGCAGCCGGTCATCCTCTGGCAGCAGGATGGCGGCTATACCTGGATCGATGCCAGCGGCGTCGCTTTCCGTCCGCGAGGGTCAGCAGATGGGGTCGTCTCCGTCAACAGCTTGGATGCGCCCCCGGCGGGATTGCCCATCTTGGATGACCCGCTTAGCCCACCACCTTTCATCAATAGCGATCTGGTGGAAGCGATCATCGCTCTTTCTCCGCTCGTGCCTGCGAATACGACCATGACCTATAGCGCCGCTGACGGTTTGGGCTGGAACGACCCGCGTGGCTGGCGCGCCGCTTTCGGCATCAGCGCAGACGATATGCCGTTGAAGATTCGCGTATACCAATCGTTGGTCGACTCCCTGGTGCAGCGCAATCGAATCCCCGAATTTATCAGTGTGGTTCATCCCGATGGTCCGTTTTATCGCATGGCGTCAAACGAATCGGATGAAGCATTGGACGAAAATCAGTGAGACAGGTACGCAATGGATGAGATAGTTGTTGGTATTGACGTAGGCACGACCAAAGTTTGCACCCTCGTCGGGCGTGTGGAAGACGATGGTGGCATTCGTATTCTTGGGGTTGGCATCGAGCCTTCTGAAGGCATCCGCAAAGGCATTGTGGTAGACCTTGCTGCGGCGTCGCAAGCTATCAAACGTTCCGTCGAAAAAGCGGAGAGTACCTCCGGTTTGGAGATTACCACGGCGTTGGTCAGCCTGGCTGGGGCGCATGTCTCGTCTGTCAACAGTCGTGGCGCGGCGGGCATTCCCGGTGGGATCATTGATGTGACCGATCTGGCGCGTGCGCTTGACCAGGCACAGGCGATTGCCATCCCGCATGACCGCGAGATCGTGCATGTCATCCAGCGCGGCATCACCGTGGATGGGCAGGAAGGCGTCAAGACGCCGGTGGGGATGCACGGCTACAAGTTGGAAGTGGAAACGCACATCATCACCGCTGCCAGCGCCACGGTGGATAACCTCCGCCAATGCGTGGGCGCGGCAGGTGTGCAGATCCAGCAATTCGTTCTGAATCCGCTTGCCTCTGCCGAAGTAGTGCTGACCGAGCAGGAACGTCAGCTGGGCGTGGCGGTCTGCGATATTGGCGGCGGAACCACCGACCTGGCAATTTACGTCGACGGCGATGTCTGGCACACGATGGTGCTGGCAGTCGGCGGGAATCACATCACACAGGATATTGCGCATGGCTTGCGTTTGAACATCTCGCAGGCAGAGGAAGTAAAGAAGCAGCAGGGACACGCCATTCGGTCCGAGATCGGAAGCGAGGAGTTTTTCCTGATCCGTCCCTTTGGCGAAGATCGGGATGTGCGCATCAACCGCCAGGATCTGGCTCACATCATCGAAGCGCGCATCGAAGAGACCTTCGGCTTGATCCTTCAGGAGATCAAACGCTCCGGCTACGATGGCTTGCTCCCGGCGGGCATGGTGGTGACAGGCGGGACATCGGCATTGCCGGGCATCAGCAAAGTTGCGAGCGAAGTATTGGGCATGCCGGTGCGAATGGCACAGCCGCAAAACCTGAAAGGGCTGGTGGACAAGCTCAACTCCCCTGCATATTCCACCAGCATCGGGCTTTTACGTTGGGCAACCGCCATGCACGACCATGAAATTGCAATGGCGGGCGGCAGCAAACAGCGCCGCAGATCGCGAGGTGAAAAGAATATGAATTTGGATGCCATCAAAAATTGGATCAGTCGTCTATTGCCGTAAGGAATTTACAGAGAGAAGACCATCTCTGCGAAAAGATTCACAATCGATAAAAACTAGTACACATTAACCCTGTTAAAAAATCGCATTCTCGTTTAAGATATGGCATATTCCTTGCCAGGAGGAACAAATGGACCCGAACAAAAGAACACAGCAAGCCGAAGCCTTCGCACGGATCAAAGTGATCGGTGTGGGTGGCGCGGGACAGAATGCCGTCAACCGCATGATGGAGGAAGGCATTCAAGGTGTTGAATTCATCGCCGCCAATTCCGATGCGCAGGCGCTGACACTTTCACGCGCGCCTGTTCGCGTCCGTCTCGGTGACAAGATCACACGCGGACTTGGCGCAGGCGGCGACCCCGAAATCGGACGCAAGGCGGCCGAAGAATCGTCCGATGAACTCTACAACGTGCTCAAAGGCGCAGACATGGTCTTCGTCACAGCAGGCATGGGCGGCGGCACAGGCACTGGCGCGGCTCCCGTGGTGGCGCAAGTGGCAAAGGAATGCGGCGCACTCACCATCGGCGTGGTCACCCGCCCCTTCACCTTTGAAGGCGGCAAGCGCGCCCAATCTGCTGAAGCGGGTGTGGTAAAGATGAAGGAACATGCGCACACCCTCATCTCCATCCCCAACGACCGTCTACTCCAACTGGCGGATAAAAAATCATCCCTGCAGGATGCCTTCCGCATGGCGGATGAAGTCCTGCATCAGGGCATCCAGGGCATCTCCGAATTGATCACCATCCCCGGTTTGATCAACCTCGACTTTGCCGACGTACGCGCCATCATGTCTGAAGGCGGTGCGGCGCTCATGGCGGTCGGGCGCGGCTCAGGCGACGAACGCGCGAAGACCGCAGCCGAACAAGCCATCTCCAGCCAGCTGCTCGACATCACCATCGATGGCGCGCGCGGCGTGCTCTTCAACGTCACTGGCGGACCCAACATGACCCTCTTCGAAGTCAATCAGGCTGCCGCTATCATCCGCGAGACTGCCCACCCCGATGTCAACATGATCTTCGG
>Ga0058866_1472585_pt1 | contig 10725 bp, 6 predicted proteins | sample TNRReaAerobicRNA_3_FD_61084 | JGI IMG/M metagenome (GOLD analysis project Ga0058866, IMG submission 61084) | Wastewater treatment Type I Accumulibacter community from EBPR Bioreactor in Madison, WI, USA - TNR Reactor, Time D- 0min-Aerobic_ RNA... | ecosystem: Engineered > Bioreactor > EBPR >...
GACTGAACTGCGCCTCGGGATCGCCGGCACGTGCGCCGTCACAATATAGCTTGGCTGCCCGCACGGGATCCCTCGGCACGCCTTCGCCATGTTCGTAGGCCAGGGCCTCCTTGCGCAGAACCAGCAGACGTTCGGCATCCGATTCCCGGGGAATCTCCCCGGCTGCGAAAACCGGCAAGGACGCCGCGGCCAGGCTCAGCAGTCCGCAAAAGACCAGTGCGCCACGGCGCACCAGGGCCGGACATTGAAAGCAGGAAGGTTTCATCAACAAACTCCGTTGGCTACGCTGAAGTGTGAGACATACCATGCCATCGACGCCCGCACCCCCTCTTCCAGCCTATGGCTTGGAGCATAGTGGAGGAGGCGCCTGGCTTTGGCAATGTCGGCCTGTGAGTGACGAACGTCGCCCGGCCGAAAATCGCCGTAGGCGGGTCGCAGGCTACGCACCTCGGGCCGGTGCTCGGCCAGAGTGTCGCGCAGGATCTCGAACAAGCGATTGAGCGACGTGCGATCATCCACCGCGACGTTATAGACCTGGTTGACCGCCGCCGGATCGTCGGTCGTTGCCGCCAGCAGGTTCGCCTGCACGGCATTGTCCACGAAGCAGAAGTCACGACTGGTCTCACCGTCCCCGTTTATCATCACCTGCCCGCCAAGCAGCATGCCCCGGGTCCAGCGGGGGATCACCGCGGCATAGGCACCTTCAGGGTCCTGGCGGGCGCCGAAGACGTTGAAATAGCGCAGGCCGATCGACGGAAAGGCGTAGCAACGAGCGAACACCTCGGCATACAGCTCGTTAACCAGCTTGGTCACGGCATAGGGTGATAGCGGCCGCCCAATGCGGTCTTCAACCTTGGGAAGAGCCTCATGATCACCATAGGTCGAACTCGACGCAGCATAGACGAAGCGTTTGACTCCGGCATCGCGGGCCGCGACGAGCATGTTGAGAAAGCCGTCCACGTTGGCCGCGTTGGTCGCCAGAGGATGGGCCAGTGAACGCGGAACAGAACCCAGTGCCGCCTGATGCAGCACGAAGTCGACGCCACGGCAAGCCTCGCGACAGGCGTCAGCATCGCGGATGTCGGCCTCGATGAAACAGTGGCGAAGCCACTGTTCCGGCGTCACCAGCGACCTGACCTCGTCAAGATTTCGCCGGTGACCGGTTGCGAAGTTGTCCAGCCCGATCACTGTCTGGCCAAGTTGGAGCAAGGTTTCGACCAGATGCGAGCCGATAAAGCCTGCACTTCCCGTTACCAGCCAGCGCGCCGGCTGCGCCAGCAGCCGGTGGCCGAGCGCAGCCAGGGCGGGAGGAGAAGTCGAACTCAGAGACGCCACACGGTCACCCCTTGCGCGACCAGCGAAGCCTCGTTGAACATGCTTTTCACGTCCGTGAGCACGCCGTTCTTCTGCAGTTTGCCAACGTAATCGGCCAGCGGACGCTCCTTGAACTGGCGATGGGAAACGGCTGCCACAATCGCGGCTGCGGCCGGCAGTTGCTCCCATGCGGTCAGTTCGACACCGTATTCATGCCGGGCCTCATCGGCGTCGGCAACCGGCTCATGCACCAGCACCCGCGCGCCATAGGACTCGAGTTCCCGGATCACGTCGATGACGCGGGAGTTGCGCAGGTCTGGGCAGTCTTCCTTGAAAGTCAGGCCGAGCACGATGATCGGCGCATCCTTGACCTGCCAGCCATTGCGGATCAGCTGCTTGACCGTCTGTTCGGCAATGAACTTACCCATGCCGTCGTTGATTCGGCGACCCGCGTTGATCACCTCCGGGTGGTAACCGAGCATTTCCGCCTTGTGCGTCAGATAGTAGGGATCAACGCCAATGCAGTGCCCGCCAACCAGGCCAGGGCGGAAAGGAAGGAAGTTCCACTTGCTGCCGGCGGCTTCCAGGACCTCGACCGTGTCAATACCGATACGATCAAAAATGATCGCCAGTTCGTTCATCAGGGCGATATTCAGATCGCGCTGGGTGTTCTCGATGACCTTGGCGGCCTCGGCTACCTTGATGCTTGAAGCGGGATAAACACCGGCCGTGATCACGCTGCCATACACCTGTCTGACTCGCTCCAGCGTTGCCGATGTGTCACCGGAAACGACCTTGACGATTTTCGTCAGCGTCCGTTCCTTGTCGCCCGGATTGATCCGCTCGGGTGAATAACCCACAAAGAAGTCCTCTTTCCACTTCATTCCGGAGTACTTCTCGATGATCGGGATGCACACTTCTTCGGTTGCACCAGGGTAGACCGTGGACTCGAAAACGACCGTTGCACCACGCTTCAGGTTTCTGCCGACCGCTTCCGATGAGCCAATCAGCGGTCCGAAATCCGGTTGATGAGCCTCGTCGACGGGCGTCGGCACGGCCACAATCACGAAATCAGCTTCTGCCAGGGCGGCGGCATCAGAACCAACCTCCAGATGAACCGCGGCCTTGAGGTCGGCACTGCTGACCTCACCGGTCGGGTCGACGTGCTGCCGATAGTTCGCCACCTTGCTTGCCGACAGATCGTAACCGATGGTGCGCTGCCGCTTGCCGAATTCAACAGCAAGGGGCAGACCAACGTAACCCAGACCCACTACCGCAACAATAGTCATCTATTTCCCATCCCGTAACGTTGATTTTTCCTGAGTCACACCGGCAGCCTACAGGCCCTTCTGCAACTCCGCGACCGCTGCCTGCGCCGGAAACTTGTCACCCAGCTTCGCCAGTTGATCGAGCTGGATCTTGGCCTCGCCCTTCTGTCCGACCTTGATCAGCGCTCTGGCGTAATTCAAACGGATCTGCGACGCCTGCGGCGCCAGTTCAAGCGCCTTCTTGAACAATTCCATGGCGCGTGCGCTATCGCCCTTGTCGACCAGAAGAACAGCCAGCGTGTCCATCAGCGCCGGTTGATCGGGCGCCAGTTTGTTCGCCTTCTCGGCATAGTCAACCGCCTTCGGATCCTTGAGCTGACCGGCAACCCACGCCAGATTGTTGAGTACCGCCGCGTTGTCCGGCTGCACTTCGAGCAGCACGCGGTAATGCCTGGCCGCACCGGCGTAGTCCTTGCGGGCGCTCGCCTGTTCGGCCAGATAGAGGCGGAAGCGGGCGTCCTTGGCATGCTCCTTGAGCCACGTCTCGGCAAACTTGTCGGCCTCCGCATTGTTGCCGCCCGCAAGCAGCGCGGAATGCAGCTTGGCTGCGAGCTCTGTGCTCCCGACTTCCTTGAGCCCGGCGCGATAGGCCGCCGCGGCATCGCCCCATGCTTTCTTCGAGGCATGCGCGTCGCCCGCGAAAATGTAGCCGATGGCCTCCTTGGGTCTCTGCCTTTGCACGTCACGAGCGACCTCGAGCGCTTCCTTGGTGCGTCCAGCATCAAGTTCAAGCATCATGATCCCGCGCTGGGCCTCGAGTGAGTCCGGCTTGACCTTGAGTGCCTTCTGCAGATTCTGCAGTGCAGCCTCCTTGTTCTTCGCCGCCATTTCAATTTCGGCCATGCGCAGATAGGGCAAAGGCGAATCCGGTTTCAGTGCGGCCAGCTTGCCGTAAGTGGCCAGGGCCTGGTTGAAGTCGCCGGCAGCCTGCTGGGCGCGTCCTGCAGCATCGAGGATCTCCGGCCGTTCCGGCAGCACTGCAAGCGCCTCCTGGGCTGCGGTGAGAGCGCTCTTGGTCTCGTTCTTGCTCAGGTACAGGCCAATCAGTCGCAAACGCGGGGCCGGGTCGGTCGGGTTTGCGGTCACCGCCTTGCCGATCAGCGCTGCGATCTCTTCGGTGGTTCCTCCGGATTTCGCCCGCATTTCGGCAAGAGCCAGAAACGCCTGCACATTCTTCGGGTCTTTGACCAGCACTGCCTCGAAACGCTTCCGGGCTTCCTCGGGTTTCTTCTCGATCAGGTCCAGATTTGCCAGATTGGCTGCAGCCGGAAAATAGGCCGCGTTCAAGGCCAGCGCCTTGTCAAAGCTCTTCCGCGCCCCGGCGATATCGCGCTTGCCAAGCAGCGCCGTACCGCGCAGGTTGTATGTCAAGGGATTGTCGGGCTGCTTCTTCTCCAGTGCCGCGATTGCTTTCAGCGCCGCATCGAACTCCCGCCGCTGCAGGTGGGCTGCAATCAAGGCCAGATCCGCGCGGTTGCCGGGGTCCGCCGCCGCAACCTGTTCCAGATCACGGAACGCGACATCACTATCGCCTTTTACCATATTGACCATCGCCAACGAGGTGCGCTTGCCCGGATTCTTGGGATCGAGCGCGGCAGCCTGCGCAAAATACGTCCCCGCCTTGTCGATCTGGCCGTTCTGCAGAAACACCTGTCCGGCCAGGGCGAGCATGTTCGAATCCTTGTCGATCTTGTCAAGGACCGGCTCCAGGATGCCCAGGGCCTTGCCCGGTTGGGAATTGCGCAGGTAGCTGGCGATCAGGACGCGGCGTGTAACACCAAGCGGCGGAGTTTGCGGCAGCGCCTTGAGCAGGTAGGTCTCGGCCTGTGGGAAGGCCTTCAATTCGTACTCGATCAGGCCTGCCAGTTGCAGACCCAGGGGATTGTCGGGGACCGCCCGCAGCATCAGGAGAATGGAGTCCCTGGCGGCCGCATAGTCCTTCTTCTGATAGGCGAGCATGGCCGCCAGGTAATGCGTCTGGGGATGATTGGCAGCAATCTGTTTCATCGACGCAAGCTGGACGCCAGCCTCATCGATCTTGCCCTCCGCCAGCAGCTGCCGAATGATCGCCGCATGCGCAGCGAGATAGTCCGGTTTGATTTCCAGTGCCTTCCGATAGGACATCATGGCGCCCGCAGCGTCCCCCTGGGCAGACAGGAGATCCCCCTTGATCTGCCAGGCGTCATGCAGCCTGGGCGATTTCTCGAGTGCACTGTCGAGCAGCGCGACGGCCCCCGGCAGGTCACCGCGGCCGGCTTTCAGCCGCGCCTCGCCGATCAAGGCCGGGGCGTTGCCCGGTTCGGCAGCCAGTGACGCGGCATAAGCCGCCTCAGCCTTATCCGGCTTGCCCTGCATCAGGTAGGCCTGACCAATCGAAGTCTGCAATGCGGCCTTCGCCGCCGCCGTCGTGAGATCGGCTTTGGCCAACTCGTTTGTCACTTTCTCGGGCTGTCCCAGCATCAACAGGGTGCGTGCCAGCAAGGGAACCACCTCATCGGCCGGGTAGTTCAGATCCTTCGCCTTGCGCAACTCGACCTCGGCGCCCGTTGGATCGCTTCCTTCAAGCAGCGCCTTGGCAAGCAGAAAACGCGCCTCGGCAAGTTGGGGATCCTTCTGCAAGGCGTTCTTCAACTGGATGACGGCAGTCTTGTGGTCGTGCTTCAGCAGCGATTCCTTCGCCGAAGACAGCAGAGCTGTCGGGTTATCGCCGCCGCAGCCGACCAGGAGAAGAGTAGCCAGCAATGCCGAAGCGGTCGCCTTGCGCAGCGTGTGCATCGAGTTACGTGTATTCATGAGGGTCCCCACGGAGTCGAAAAAGTGTTGCCCGAAACAAGCCTTATTTCAGCCCAAACCTGTGCATCATATCGTACAGCGTTGGCCGGCTGACACCGAGCAACTCGGCCGCCCTGACGACGTTGCCGTCGGCGCGTGCCAGAGCGGTGATGATTACCCGCCTTTCCGCTTCATCACGCGCCTGCCGCAGGTCCAGCACAGCCGGGTCGGTTTGCTCCCCGCCCAGCACGCCGATCTCCTCGGCTGTAATCTGATTGCCATCGGCCATGATCACCGCCCGCTTGATGCAGTTCTCCAGCTCGCGAACGTTGCCCGGCCAAGCATGCGATTCTATCGTCCGCAGAGCGTCCTCGCGCAAGGTCATCGCACCCCGATTGTTGTCAGCCGAAAACCGCCTGACAAAAGCGTGCGCCAGCAAGGAGGCATCGCCGAGGCGGGCGCGCAAGGGCGGAATATTCACGACGATTTCTGCCAGGCGATAGTACAAATCCTCCCGGAAACGCCCTTCGGTAATCAGAAACTTCAGATTCTGATGCGTCGCACAGACAATCCGGACGTTGACTGGAATCTCCTGCCGTCCGCCGATCCGCTCAATCACCCGCTCCTGCAGAAAACGCAGCAGTTTGGCCTGCAGGGCGTGCGGCAAGTCGCCGATCTCGTCGAGCATCAGCGTGCCGTTGTTGGCTGTCTCAATCTTGCCGGGAGTGGTCTTGGCAGCCCCGGTGAAAGCGCCTTTTTCGTAACCAAAGAGCTCGCTTTCGAGCAAATTGTCCGGAATGGCGGCGCAATTGATCGCAACGAAGCGCTCGCGGCGCCTCTGCGACGACTCATGAACTCCCCGCGCCAGAAGTTCCTTGCCAGTTCCACTTTCACCCAGCAGAAGCACCGTCGCATCGGTGACGGCAACCCGCTCGATCGTGCGACAGACACGCAGCAACTCGGGGTCGCGGGTGAGCAGACCGGAAAGCACATCCGGCTGCTGCATCGACTGCAGCCGTTCGTTTTCCTTCTGCAACTCGTGGAGACGGTGAGCCCGTTGTATCGTCAGACCAAGCATGTCGATCTCGAACGGCTTGGCAAAAAAATCGTAGGCGCCGAGAGCAATTGCGCGCAGCGCGTTGGCGCGATCGTTCTGACCGGTCAGGACGATGATCTTGGTGTCCGGTGCCAGCGTCAGGATCTCTTCGAGCAACTTGAAACCTTCGGAGACGGAATCCGCGTCTGGCGGCAAACCGAGATCCATCGTCACGACCGGGGGCTGATAGCGACGTACCAACTGTAGCGCACTCTCACGGTCATCCGCGGTGAGCGCCTCGTACTGGTCGAAAGCCCAGCGAATCTGTTTCTGCAGCGCTCGATCGTCCTCGACTATCAGCAGGAGGGGCAACTTCTCGGCACTCATGCCGATTCCTTCGACAAGTCATCGGACGCAACTCCACTGCCCGCATCAAACAATGGCAACAACAAATCCACCTGCGTTCCAATGTCGACAGCACTATCCACCGACAGCTTTCCCCCCAGTTCATGAACGTACTGGAAGCTCTCGTAGGCGCCAATGCCCATTCCCGTCGGTTTGGTCGTCTGGAAAGGCTTGAACAGGCGCTCGCGAACAAAATCAGGGCTCATCCCGCGCCCGGTGTCGCCCACCTCGATCAGCGCATGTGTCCCTTGCCGGGCCAGCCTGAGCCAGACGCGGCCACCGTTCTCCGTCGCATCCAGCGCGTTCTGCACCAGATGGCCGACCACGCGCTCAATCCGGTCTTCGTGCCCACGGGCAATCAGCCTCTCCTCGATATTCAGCTCCACATCCCTCCCCTGACCGGACTTGGCGGTCTGAATCCGCCGTACCACATCAGCTAGGTCAATACCGCGCGGCCCATCAAGCGGTGTTGCGCCTTCGCGCAGTTGCATCATCAACTTGCGCATGCGCTCGACGGAATGATTAACGGTCATCAGCATGTCTTTCTGAAATTCCGGATTCTCACGATGGCGCTCAGCGTTCTTGAGCATCAGGGAGAGTTGAGCAACGATGTTCTTCAAGTCATGCACGACAAAAGCGGACATGCGGTTGAACGAATCGAACTTCCGGACCTCGAGCAGGGCCTCGCTGGCCTGCATCTGACCGAGGAACGCCCCGGCCTGCCGTGCGGCGGTCTTCAGAAGGTCGTTAACCTCCCAGTTGACATCGATTCTGGTACGGGCCGTCGCCAGGACGACAAAGGCGATCAGTTCACTGCCGGTGGTGAGAGGAACAACCAGCCATGCATTCGGAACCTCGACCAGCCAGGACGGGAGTTCGAGACCATCATAGCGACGCGGTAGAGAACGATACTCTTCGAGATTGATCACCCAGCCGCTGTCGAGCAGAAACCGGCAGAGCGGGCTGCCGACATCCTCCGTCGCCGGTGAAGCCGGCATGTTCCAGAAAGCTGCCTGAGCGAAAAAGCGGCCCGAGGGATCCTTCAACCACAATGCGCCGCTCGGACTCTCGACCATATCCGCCAGGCCGCGCACGACGTGTCGTCCCATGCCGGTAAAGCCGCCCTGTGCAGAAAGTGTCTGCGTAAATCGCAACCACTCCTCGCGATAGTCATAGCGGTAACTGAAGAAGTGCTTGCCGACCTGCACCCTCAACCTGGACCTCATCGAACCGGAGAAAGTCAGAGCAGCGAGGACCAGCAAGGCGGCAAAGAGCAGCGCCATCTGCAAGGCCCGCCCCCACTCGCCGCCAAAGAAGCGGACGTAGTAACCGGCCGCCGCCATGAAAAGGAGATAGGTACCGACGATCAGCAGTGTCGCCGAGTGCAGGGCAGCACGCTGCGACATGACCAGTCTCCTCTTCCAGTCATGGCTGCGGATTGCCGACAAAGCCACCAGCGGCAAACCCATGGCATGCGCAAAACCGCGAATGCTGAAAGCGTCCGCATCAATGCGGTTGAACAGCAGGGCGTCCGAGTACAGGTACATGTCAAAAAGGAAGACACCGCCGAGGCCAAGACACAACGGCTTGATGCTCCAGCGGAAGTCAGGCGAAACGTTCCGGAAGAGGCGCTCGACGAGTACCAGGCCGTACACACTCATCGCCAGCGAAACGAACAAGGCCACTCGCTGTGACGACAGGACCAGGTCGACACCGAAGACGACCATGACTTGCGCGGCGAAACCACCCACGACCAGCAGCAGGGCGAAGCCGCTCAGCCAGCCTGTAGCCGCTGGCGAAGACGCCCCCTCGGCTGGTTCCGGTTTCATCAGGACGAGGAGAAAGAGATACCATCCTCCGAAGCGCAGCATGTCGGCCAGCAGGCTGCCGGCGAGGAAAAGCACCTGGCCGGTCAGCGCAAAGGCCAGGCCCAGCATCCCCCACAGCGCGCACAGGCTGACGGCAAGGAACATGGCGCGACTGCGACCACCAGCCCGCCAGCCGGCCGCAAGGTACAGCGTCAGGAGGGCCGCCAATACGCCGGCCAGCCCGTAGCTCCACACCGCGACCATTGCCATCTTGCTGTCCATCATGGCCCACAATCCCCGCGTATCCTTGCACCCCGATGAACCGTAGGCCCCGGACGATGCTTCACCGGGCACCCTTGCCAGTCAAGACCACACCGACCGTCTGGAACAGAATCAGGATATCCAGGAACAGGGTGTGGTTCTTGACGTAGTACAGATCGTATTGCAGCTTCTGCACGGAGTCTTCGACCGTTGCACCGTATTTGTACATAACCTGCGCCCAGCCGGTCAGCCCTGGCTTGACACTATGGCGTACGGCGTAGAACGGGATGTCACGCGTCAGTTGGTCAACAAAATAGGGGCGCTCAGGACGCGGCCCGACCAGACTCATCTCCCCCGCCAGCACATTGTACAACTGCGGCAGTTCGTCGATACGCAACTTGCGAATGAGGCGACCAACCCGCGTCACACGGTCATCGTCCAGGGTCGCCCAACGAGGCTTACCGTCGCTCTCGGCATCGTTGAACATGCTGCGAAACTTGATGACCTTGAACAGGCGGCCATCGAGGCCAACCCGTTCCTGCCGATAGAAGACCGAAAAGCCATCTTCCAGCACGATCAGGATCGCCGTCAGCATCATCACTGGCAAGGCAAGAAGCAACAGGAAAGCGGCGACCAAGACATCAAACAGCCGTTTGATACTCGTCCGCCGCCAATTCTGCCGGAAGCCCTCGCCAAAAATCAGCCAGCCCACCCGCAGCGAATCGAGGCGGAGTTGCCCGAGAGCACGTTCGAAGTAGCTCGCCAGATCCAGCACCCTGACGCCCGACAGCTTGCAGTCAAGCAACTCACGCAAGGGCAGTGCACCGCCGCGACGCTCCCGCACGGCAACGATGATCTCGTCAACCTTCAGGGACTGCGCCGTATCGGAGAGTGACATCTGCTGGGACAGGACGACCTGCGCCGGAACGACGATCTCCGTTTCAGTAGCGCACGGATAGAAACCAACGATCTGGATGTCCGGATCCGACTTGCGCAACACGCGGCCCACGTTCTCGGCTTCCTCACCAACGCCAAAAACAAGCACGCGGTGACTGAGAATGGAGCCAGACTGGCTGTGGGCCGAATGGACACGACGAAGCAGTGTGGTAAAGAGCGCCGCCAGCCCCGACAGCAACATGAAGTTCCGATCGACCTCGGCCACCGAAAGCAGATAAAACACGCCGTACGCCAGTGGAATGGCAAGGTAGAGAGACAGCACCGCACGTGCTCGAGTCTCCTCGCGAGTACGGCTGTGCACTCTCTGATAGATCCCCAGCCAAGTGTTGAAGACGATCATCGTCAGCGCAAAGATCACCGCATAAAAGGCGACTTTCTCAAGTTCGAAGCGGCCTCCACCGCCGATCCACATCGCGGCAAGAATCACACATACGACCGGGAACATCAGGTCGACGGCAACCTGGGCAATAGTCTTCCGATGAAACCAATGATTGAACACCTTGATCACGATAGACCCCTTGCAAGCACGAACCTGGAAACTTCTCGTTTGTGAACGAGGCTCGGCTACCTTCCTGGAACTTGGAAAAGCCGAGCAAACGCCACGAAACGAAGGCTATCAGTGCAGATGGTTGGGAACCGTGAACTAATGCACAAGCAGCGAACGATACCTCACGAGGGAAGCCGTTCTGCGCTCGCCGAGAATTAAGGCACTACTTCGATTAAAATACGTAACCATTTGATACAATTTAATATTATCTCTAAAAACAGACTGATTCATGCCGAAATTATACCCCGAGCAGCAACCCTCAGGGCGTTTTGAAGCACGCGGACGGCGCCTCGAGAA
>Ga0058866_1001525_pt1 | contig 10592 bp, 6 predicted proteins | sample TNRReaAerobicRNA_3_FD_61084 | JGI IMG/M metagenome (GOLD analysis project Ga0058866, IMG submission 61084) | Wastewater treatment Type I Accumulibacter community from EBPR Bioreactor in Madison, WI, USA - TNR Reactor, Time D- 0min-Aerobic_ RNA... | ecosystem: Engineered > Bioreactor > EBPR >...
CCGGAAGCCGACCCCGGAAGAGCTTGCCGAGCGGCGGCGCATCGCGGTGGAACGGGCCGCGAAGGATGAGGCCGAGATAGCCCGCGAACGCGCCGCTACGGCATCGAGGGCGGCGGCGATCCTGCAAGCGGCGACGGAAGCGAAAGCCGACCATCCCTATCTGGAACGCAAGCGAGTTTCGCCCGTAGCGACCCTGCGAGAGATTGACGCGGGTGCGGCGGCGGCGATTTTGGGCTATGCGCCGAAGTCGAGCGGCGAACGGCTGACCGGGCGCTTGCTGGTGGTTCCCGTCAACCAAGGCGACAGCCTGTCCACGCTGGAACTAATTGACGGCGGCGGGCGCAAGGCGGCGCTGGCCGGGCGCGGTAGCAAGGTGGGCGGGTACTGGGCAACGGAAAGCCTGCCCGATGGCGACGGCAACGGCTTGACCCTGCTGATCGGTGAAGGTGTAGCAACCGTCCTGTCTGCGTCGGCGGCGACCGGACACCCTGCCATTGCGGCGCTATCGGCGGGCAATCTGCCCGCAGTGGCGAAGGCGATGCGCGAACGCTATCCGGCGGCGGCGCTCGTGATTCTCGCTGATCTGGTGAAGGCGACCGGCCAACCCGATTTCCATGCCAGCGAGGCGGCGCGGGCCGTCAGCGGTCAACTGGCAATCCCTGATTTCGGCGGCGAGCGACCGGACGGCGCAACCGACTTCAACGACTTGGCGGCGCTGCGCGGGATGGAGGCGGTCAAGACGGCGGTTGCTACTGCTACAGTTGCTATTTTTGCTACGGATGACCGGAGGGAACAACCCCAACCCCTCGATGAATCAACCCTAACGGACGATGAATTGCGCCTACTGGGCGCATTGCGGGCGATTCCAAAGGGCGCTTTTTCAGGAAAGCATCCGGCAGAGGACGTAATCGGCTGGGGCCTGCGGCATAACGACAGCGGCATTAAAGAGTCGGTCGGGCTGGCGCTAGCTGTGGAATGGGACCGGATAAATCCCGGTTACAACACGGCGGCGGGTGTGTTTCGCGGAAGTGATCCGAATTATTCAGCGACCAAGCCGGTGACAAGCGCCAGCATATTCGACCTGGCGAAACAGCATGGCTGGAAGGGCGAGATTCCTTGGCGGCAACCGCAACCACTGACCGCCAAGGTCGAGTCGGAACCCTATCCCCTGGATGCGCTACCGGATTCAATCCGGGCAGTGGTGGAAGAAGTGACGGGCTTCGTCAAGGCTCCTATCCCGATGGTGGCATCGTCGGCGCTGGCGGCGCTGTCGCTGGCCATCCAAGCCCATGCGGACGCCAAGCGGGCGGAAAAACTGCATGGGCCAGTCGGGCTGTTCTTGCTGACCATCGCCGATTCGGGCGAGCGAAAATCCACCTGTGACGGCTTCTTTACCAAGGCGATCCGCGACTATGAAGAAGCGCAAGCGGAAGCGGCGAAGCCTGCGCTGAAAGACTACAAAGCGGACAGCGAGGCATGGGACGCCAAGCGCAACGGCATCAAGGAGAAAATTCGCCAACTGGCGAAAGAGCAAAAGCCGACGGCGAGCATGGAATTGGCCTTGCGCGATCTGGAACACACCAAGCCGGAACCGCCAAGAATCCCCCGCCTGTTGTATGCCGATGCGACTCCTGAAGCCTTGGCCTATGGACTGGCGAGGCAATGGCCGTCAGGCGGCGTGGTCTCTGCCGAGGCCGGGATTGTGTTTGGTTCGCATGGCATGGGCAAGGATTCCGTCATGCGGAATCTGGGCTTGCTTAATCAACTATGGGACGGCAACAGCCTGACCATTGACCGGCGCACAACGGAATCCTTCACCGTGCGCGGGGCGCGGTTGACCGTGGCCTTGCAGGTGCAAGAACCGACCTTGCGGGAATTCTTCACCCGATCCGGCACGCTGGCACGGGGCACGGGTTTTCTGGCCCGCTTTCTTATGGCGTGGCCGCAATCCACTCAAGGCTATCGCCCCTTCACCGAAGCGCCACCGAACTGGCCGCACCTGGCCGCGTTCCATCAGCGGATTACCGCAATCCTGAATCAGCCGGTTCCCATTGATGAAAACGGCGCACTGACCCCGCCCCTGTTGCCCCTGACAGCGGAGGCGAAAGCGGCATGGATTGAATACCACGATGCGATTGAAAACGAGCTACGCAGCGGCGGCGAGCTGTACGACGTGCGGGACGTGGCGAGCAAGAGCGCCGACAATGCGGCGCGGCTGGCGGCGCTGTTCCAGATTTTAGAACAGGGCATGGGCGGCGCGGTGGGGCTGGACGCCTTCGAGAGCGCCAGCCGGATAGCGGCGTGGCACCTGAGCGAGGCGCGGCGGTTCTTCGGCGAACTGGCGCTACCGGCGGAACTGGCGGATGCAGCGCGGCTGGATAGTTGGCTGATCGAGTATTGCCAGCGGGAGAAGGCTCTTATCGTTGGCAAGAATCACGTTCGTCAATTTGGGCCGCTACGGGATGGCGCTGCATTGGATGCCGCGATCCGCGAGCTTGCTAACCTTGACCGTCTGCGGCTTGGGGCTGATGGAAAGCGGCGAACCCTCCAAATTAACCCGGCGCTGGTGACGCCATGACGACCCTTTCCAGACTGATCCGCAAGCGGGCTGATAGAGACTTTGCTACTGCTATTCCTGCTATTCCTGCTATTCCTGCTACGCAACAAACACCATCAGCGGGCAAAATAGCAAAAATAGCAACTGTAGCAGTAGCAAAGCCTGCACAAGAGGAACCTCAACCAATGGGAACAGTAGCAAAAATAGCAACTGTAGCAGTAGCAAATCCCCCAAACCCGGAAGCCGAACGACGAACTGTCGCAAGAGTCGCAACCGTCGCAGTCGCAAGCGCTACAAGACCGGTAATCGAACCCTCGTGGGTATCCATTAGCTACATCCGGGGCTGGGCGGTTACGGGCGCGGAGTTGAGGTGCTACAAGGAGCGGTTGGCAAGGCTGGAATGTAAGACTGGACCAGACAGCGATGACACGGAACGCTGGGCGCTGGCGGAAATCCTCGCGGCCCGTCCGGGCGATGATCAGGTGACGTGTGGCGACTGCCAGCATTTCCAACCGGACACCATCGGCGACGGAACGGGTATCGGCGGTTGCGCGGCTGGCGTGATGACGGGACCGTTGAAATATCCATCGGTTAAGCGGCACTGTGAACAGTGGAGGATGCGAGCATGACCACGCAAATGCTTGAGAACCCTTCCGCCGTGATTCCCTTCCCGGCAACCGAAACCGAGGAGCCGCCAAAGACCAGCTACCAGATCACCCGCTTCAACGCCTTGAAGCACGGGGTTTTGGCGCGGCGGGTGGTGTTGCCCCACGAGGACGCGGGCGAATTCACCGACCTGCTGGCGGCGCTGGTCGAGGAGCATCGACCGACCGGCCCCACCGAAGCGCATCTGGTGGCGGAACTGGCCGCGATCATGTGGCGCCAGCGGCGGGTGTTGCTGGCCGAAGGGGCGGCGATCAACGCCGGGCTGCTGGCGGTGACCAAACGCTCTTTCGATAGCCCGATTGAATCGGCGGTGCCCTTCGAGCGGGCGCTGTCGGGCAAGGGCGCCAATGTGCGGGAACTGGTCACCGCGACGCCGGATGAAATCGCCAAACGGCAACGGCAAGCGGCGCTGGGCCGGCAAGCCACCGAACGAGCGGCGGCGATTCTGGGCAAGGGTGGCGCGAACGCCTACGACAAGGCGCTCAAGGCGCTGCCGCCCGATAGTTGAGACTGGTGGCGGGAGTGGATCGAGGACGAAGCGGACAAGGCGAACGCCGATGGGCTGGCCGACTTCATCCGCAACCAGTTGTTGCCGTATTACCGCAACGAGGAAAGCCAAGCCCGGCACCAGCCGGCGATCAGGGCGCAAACCCTGGGCGAGGGCTTGCAGGCGCACCGGCTGGAAAAGCTGAACCGCTACGAAACACACCTGGACCGGAAGTTCGAGCGCACCTTGGCAGTGCTGGTGAGGTTGAAGGAACTACGCGGTAACGGTTAAGGGTTGCCGACGCCGCCATAAAAATCGGCAGACAAGGGGGCAAAAAGCTATCATTTGGCTATTACGGATGATGATTTCTGCCGATAACAAGCTCTGGATGCGGTCAAAGGGAATGCCAAACCATCCATAAGTCATTCATCAAGCGGGTAAAGGTGGACTTCTCATGCCAAACGCGCCCGACTTAGACCAGATCACCTTCAAGGTTCATCCGGCCGGAGGTGGAGCGGAAGTCCCGGTATCCCTGTTGCTGCAAATCTTCAGCAAGCTGCAAGAACTGGTGCATCTGTTTGCCTTGCAAGAAGAAGGGCGCACCATGCGGCAACGCCTGCGACTGTCCGACGAACTCAAGCGCAAGTATGTGCTCCACCTGCGCCCACCCGAGACCGGGTGCTTCGCGGTAACGGGGCGGGTAGCAGGTCGGGGAACAGATTTGTTCGAGCCGGAACAGGCTCGGCGGGTCGTGGGACAGATGCACCGTTTCAGCCATGCCGTAGTGTCGGGCGATGAGGATCAGATCCTTGAATTGATGCCGGATGGCCGCCTCCGCCATCGGGTGCTGTCCTGCCTATCCACGCTTAGCCCTCCGCCAGGTAGCGGTTATCGCTATGAAATGGCTCCCGGCGCGGGACCGGGAATATCTCTGGATGAAACCTTGCCCGCGCGCATCGAGGCATGGCTGACGACGCCGGAGGAACGCGCCGAAGTGCGAACCGTCACCGGCCGGCTGGAAGCCATTTCTTTCGGCGAGCACAAGCTGACGATTATTTACCAACCCAAGTCCCGTCCTCTGGAGTGTTTTTACGACGAGGACATCGAACTCATGCTGTTGGAAAATCGGCGGGACTTGATCCAGGTCACTGGCCGTGTACTGATGGATGATGGCGGTCATCCCAAGCGGATCGATGAAGTCGAGCAGATTCGAGACCTTGACCTGTCGCCTTTCGTGCTGGGAGAGATCGAGGGCCGCGATGTTCGCTTGCGGCCCCGTAGTGCGTTCAGTTTCTTGCCGGCTTTGACGGATGACGAGCAATTTCTTTGCTTGGAACACGCGCCGTGGAGCCTCGATGTGTTTGCCACGACCCGCGCCGAACTGTTTGCGGAATTGAAGGAACAGATGCTCATGTTGTGGCAGGAATACGCCCGCGAGCAGGACGAGGTACTTTCCGAACCCGCAAAACAGGTCAAGCGGCAACTGCTGGCCGATTGGGAGGAAACAGTAAATGCCTAAAGACAAGCGGGATGTCGAGGCCGGGTTGCTTAACAAGGGCTTCCAGCAACAGCCGGGAGGCGATCACAACTACTTCGTCTATGTGGCGCTGGATGGCAAAAAAGCATTAGCCAAGACCAAGACCAGCCACGGGCGCGGTTTCGATATCGGCGATTCCCTGCTGGGAATGATGGCCCAACAATGCGCCTTGACCCGCCCGCAATTTCTCAAGCTGATTGAATGTCCATTGAGCCGTAAGGAATACGAGGTCATCTTGAGACAAACAGGGAGACTTTAATCAGGAACGCTCTACATCGACGTATTCAGGAATTCAAATTACGGAACAAAATATGCTCATCACCCACGAACGCGAAAAGCTGATCAACGCGATCATCTATTTTGCTGGACACACTCAATACTTGGGCAAGATCAAACTGTTCAAGTTGCTTTATCTACTCGACTTTGAGCATTTCCGCCAGACTGGGCAGAACGTGACGGGGTTGGATTATCGCGCTTGGAAGTTCGGCCCCGTGCCGATTGATCTTTATCAGGAATGGGATGAACCGGAGCAGGACATGGCGGATACCATTTCGATTCAGCCAGAACAAATCATTCACTATGTTCGGGAGTGTGTTGTACCACATGCTGAATTCGACGACAGCCACTTCTCCAAACGCGAATTGCGCATCATGAGCGAACTAGCCGAAAAATACCGGGATGTGTATTCGCACAAGTTGATCGATGTCACGCACGCCGAGAATGGCGCTTGGGCCAAGGTTTGGAACAACGGTAAAGGTTCCGACCATCCCATTCCCTATAACCTCGCTATCGCGAATGATGAGCCGTACCGAGACGCCATTCTGGAGGCGGCCAGGGAATATCAAGCCATCGGTAAATTCACACACTTGATGTGCGATCAACGCGCCGCGTTGCGCTGCTCGTAATCCAGGACCCTACCATGCCGGAGCTTGATTTCAAGGGTAAGGAATTCGTTTACAACCATCATCTTGCCGTTCCACACCGTCCGTTGATACCTCACCCGGACAAATCCGTTCTCCCCTCGCCCTCTGGGAGAGGGGCTGGGGGTGAGGGCGCAAGACTGGACGGCAACCTGATCATCCACGGCGACAACCTGCACGCCTTGAAGTCGCTGTTACCGATGTACGCCGGCCGGGTGGATTGCATTTTCATCGATCCGCCGTACAACACCGGCAACGAAGGCTGGTGCTACAACGACAACGTCAATAGCCCAATGCTGCGCGAGTGGTTGAACAGCAATCCGGTCAGTATCGAGGACGGGCTGCGCCACGATAAATGGTTGTGCATGATGTGGCCGCGTTTGCGATTGCTACATGAATTGCTATCGGAAACGGGTAGTTTGTGGATGACGCTCGACGATAACGAAATTCATCGAGCACGGATGATGATGGATGAGATTTTTGGCGCTGATTGTTGTGTAGGGCAGTTGGCTTGGCAAAAGCGAACTTCCCGTGAAAACAGAGCAGTATTTTCCCCCAGCATTGACCACATTATTGTCTATTCTAAATCACTCCCTGATACATGGAAGCTACACCGGAGCTTGTTACCAATAGAAAGTAACGATGCTTCCAATCCAGATAATGATCCACGAGGTGCGTGGGAATCGATACCTTTTTCTGCGCAAGGGTTTAGAAAGAACCAAATCTATCCAATCACTACACCTACGGGTAAAGTTTTAGAACCGCCAAAAGGACGCTGCTGGGGAGCAACTGAATCGGAGTTTGAGAAGCTAAAAATAGAAAATAGGATTTATTGGCCTAAAGATGGAGATGGCCGCCCACGGGTAAAGCAATTTTCGGAGCATAAAAAGGGGTTGGTTCCAGATACCCTGTGGCTTGCTTTAGAAGTTGGAGATACCGAAGAATCAAAAAAGCTTATTTTGGAAATCTTTTCTGATCGAGAAGTAGCTTTCCATGCACCGAAACCATATCAACTGGTTGAACGGATTATAAGAATTGCCTCAGTACCAAACTCAATAATCTTGGACTCGTTTGCAGGAACAGGAACAACTGCCCACGCCGTTTTAGCCGCTAATGCCAAAGACGGCGGCGACCGAAAATTCATCCTTGTCGAGTGCGAGGACTACGCCGATAGCCTGACCGCCGAGCGAGTGCGCCGCGTCATCAACGGCTATGCCTTTTCCGGCACCCAACGGGAAGAACTGCACCGCGAAAAACTCACCTTCACCAGCCTGAAAACAGCCAGCAAGCTGCTGAATCACATCGAATCCATCAAGAATCTGGACGGTCATCGCTTCGACAACATCAAGGCGGAAGTGAAGGACGGCGAATTGATCGTCACTGGCGAAAAAGCCATCACCGAGCGCGTCGCGGGATTGGGCGGCGGCTTCACCTTCTGCACCCTGGGCGACGCCATCGAAATGGACAAGCTGCTGACCGGCGAAGCGTTGCCGACCTTCGAGCAGTTGGGCGCGTTGCTGTTCCATACCGCCACCAGCGAGGTTTTGCCCTCAACCCCGGCCACGCTCGCGGCAGGCGAAGGAAGATACGTCGAGGGCTGTGGCTATCTCGGCGAATCGACCCACTATCACGTCTGGCTGATCTACCGGCCCAACCTGGAATTCCTCAAATCCCGCGAAGCGGCGCTGACGCTGCCCGGCGCCGAAGCCATCGTGAAGGCGAAGCCCGGCAAGCGCCATCTGGTCTTTGCGCCGGCCAAGTTTGTCTCACAAAAGCTGTTGGACAAAATTGGCTTGCCGGTCGAATTCGCGCCCCTGCCGTTTGCCCTGTACCGCATCGAACGCGATTGAGGCGACGCCATGAGCTTGCGCGATCTGGACTATCAGGCGCGGGTGTTGACCGTGTTCGACGGCTATCTGACCGAACTTTCGGCCCAGAAGAAACGGGCGGACGGCATCGCGGTGCTGGCGCGGCAACAGCCGGACCTTGGGCTCGAAGTCCCCGACTTCCCCGCCAAGACTTGGGAAACGCTCCACCAAGCGGGCCAACTGCCGCCCTCACGGTGCAACATCCCCCATTCGCCGCGCCGGGACGGCATCGGCCGATCCGTGCCCAACGCCGTGTTCAAAGTCCCCACCGGCGGCGGTAAAACGTATCTGGCGGTCTCGGCGCTGTCCCGCCTCTTCGGGCGCTATCTGGGCAAAAATACCGGCTTCGTGCTGTGGATCGTGCCCAACGAGGCCATCTACAGCCAGACCAAGCGGCAACTGAACGACCGCCAGCATCCCTACCGGCAACTGCTCGACCGCGCCGCCGCCGGCCGGGTTCGGCTGCTGGAAAAGAACGACCGGCTGGATGCCCGCGATGTCGAATCTCATCTCTGCGTCATGCTGCTGATGTTGCCGTCGGCCAACCGCCAAACCCGCGAGTCGCTGCGCATGTTCCGGGATCGCGGCGACGTACACGGTTTTTTTCCACCCGAAGGCGACATGGAAGCCCACCGGCGGACGCTGGAACAGATACCCAATCTCGACGCTTACGACAAAGCGAGCGAAATGGGCGCATTTTGGCCGCTGGTCAAGGACTCGCTGGGCAACGCCCTGCGGCTGATCCGGCCGGTGGTGGTCATGGACGAAGGCCACAAGGCGATTTCCGAACTGGCCTTCGCCACGCTCTACGGTTTCAATCCCTGTTTCGTGCTGGAACTCACCGCCACGCCGAAAGACGTAGCGGCCAGGGGCGGCGCGAATCCCAAGCCGGCTCGCCACGCCAACATTCTGGTCGAAGTGCTGGGGACCGAACTGGATCGCGAGGGCATGATCAAGATGCCCCTCAACCTCGATCCCCGCCAAGGCACCGACTGGCGCAACACCTTGCGCGCCGCCCTCGACCGCTTGAACCTGCTGGACGCCGCAGCGCGACGCCTGCACGGCGAACGGGGCCGCTATATCCGCCCCATCCTGCTGATACAGGTGGAACGCACCGGCAAGGAACAGCGGGAAAGCGGCCACATTCACGCCCTCGACGCCAAGGACTGGCTGCTCACCGCCGGGCTGGACGAAGCCGAAATCGCCATCAAGACCGCCGACACCAACGAACTGGCCACCCCCGAGAATCAGGACTTGCTCTCGCCGACCAACCGGGTGCGGGCCATCATCACCAAGCAGGCGCTGCAAGAGGGTTGGGATTGCCCGTTTGCCTACGTGCTCTGCGCCCTGGCCGCCAGCAGGAACCTCAAGGCGCTCACTCAGTTGGTAGGCCGCGTTTTGCGCCAGCCGCACGCCGAGAAGACCGGCATTCCTCTACTCGACGAGTGCTACGTCATCACCCATCACACGCAAACGGCGGAAGTGGTGGCCGCGATCAAACAAGGATTGGAAGAAGACGGGCTGGGCGACTTGGTCAAGGAAATCAGGATCGGCGACGATGGCGGCGACCGCGTGCCCGGCATCCGCAAGGTTCCCCGGCGCGACCGGTTCGCCAAGACGGAAATCTACCTGCCGCAAGTGCTCCGCGTGGAAGGTGGTGCGGTCCAGCCCCTCGACTACGAGCAAGACATCCTGTTCGAGCTGAACTGGTCGGCGGTCGATCCCGCGTCGCTGGTGGCGATGATCCCCGACAACGCCCAGACCGCCGAGCGGCAAATGCGCCGCATCCGATTGGCTGATTCAGGCCAGGAGCGCATCGTGGCCGAAGTCGCCGGGCAAAGCGAGGAAGCCCTGCGGTTCGATCCCGCCTACGCAGTGCGGATGGTGTCCGACATCGTGCCGAATCCCTGGATCACCCGCGAGATCGTCGGCCGCGTGCTGGCGGGCTTGACGGCGCGCGGTTTCGATGCCGACAAGCTGGGCGCCTTGGCCGGGCTGATCGTCGAGCAACTCCGCCAATGGCTGGACGGCGAACGCGACCGCATGGCCGAGGCGGTGTTCCGGGCGGCGGTGACCGCCGGCCGTGTTCAGTTCCGGCTCCGAACCGACGGGCAAAATTGGCGGATGCCGTTCGATGTCCAGACTTACGAACCTGAAGGCGCCGAGCAACTGGTCGGCAAGACCGGCGGGCCGCTGGAAAAAAGCCTGTTCGCCCCGATCTACAAAGGCGACTTTTCCAGTCAGGACGAGCGCAACATCGCGGTCTATCTCGACGGTGAAGCCGCGTTGACCTGGTGGCATCGCAACGTCGCCCGCCAGCAGTACGCTATCCAAGGTTGGCGACGCGGAAGAATTTATCCTGATTTCATCTTCGCCCTGCAACGTGGCGAGGGCACGGAACGGCTGGTGGTGCTGGAAATGAAAGGCCCGCAGTTGGCCGGCAACCTGGATACCGAATACAAGCGTGCCGTGTTGCGGCTCATGTCCGACCACTACGCCATCGAACACGCGCCGCATGTGGGCGGGCTGGAGCTGGTCGTCCCCGACGGAACCACGG
>Ga0058866_1007073_pt1 | contig 10565 bp, 2 predicted proteins | sample TNRReaAerobicRNA_3_FD_61084 | JGI IMG/M metagenome (GOLD analysis project Ga0058866, IMG submission 61084) | Wastewater treatment Type I Accumulibacter community from EBPR Bioreactor in Madison, WI, USA - TNR Reactor, Time D- 0min-Aerobic_ RNA... | ecosystem: Engineered > Bioreactor > EBPR >...
CAGATTGACCTGGCGCAAGTTGCCGCTGGCAACGGCGGCTTCAAGATCGTCGGCGAGTATGGCAATCAGTACGGCTACTACTACGGTGACTGGGCCGGCTACTCGTTGTCCGCAGCGGGCGACCTCAACGCCGACGGCAACGACGACGTATTGATTGGCGCGCGCTGGAATGACGAAGGGGGCTACCAGGCCGGCGCGGCCTACGTGGTGTGGGGCAAGGCCGACGGCCTCAAGGTCAATCTTGACGACGTCGCCAACGGGGTGGGCGGCTACAAGATCGTTGGCGAGAACGGTGACCGTCAACGCTCGGATGGACCGGGCGATGCGGCGGGTGAATCGGTCGCCGGAGTGGGCGACGTCAACGGCGACGGCGTGCCGGACATGCTGATCGGAGCACCCGGACACGCCGCCTCCTATCTGGTTTACGGCAAGGCCGACAACGGCAAGATCAATCTCGACGACGTTGCGCTGGGAATTGGCGGCTTCAAGATCAGCGGTGCGGGCAGTTCGGTGGCCTCGGGCGGAGACGTCAATGGCGACGGGCGCAGCGATTACCTGATCGGGGCATCCGGGACCAGCTACGTCGTGTTTGGCAGCGCGAACCCGGGCCACGTCTCGCTGACCGACGTCGCGGCCGGCAATGGCGGCTACCGGCTGGACTTCGGTGGCGCGCCGATTCGCGCGGGGGATCTCAACGGTGACGGTCGCGACGATCAGTTGGTGCTCAACTTCAACTACCCGCGCAGCATGTTGTCGGGGGTCGTCTATGGCAAGGGCAGCGGCGTACCGGTCGGAGTCGGCGATCTGACTGGCGGGACGGCCGGCTTTGCCGTGGCCAACGAATACTCAGAGTGGATGCGGGCGATGGCCCCCGCAGGGGACGTGGACGCTGACGGCATACCCGATTTCCTGGTCAGCACGGCGGGCCCCAGCAACGTCGGGGTGACCTATGTCGTCCTCGGCAAGGACGCCGCACACGTGCGCGGCGATGACCTCATCGAAGGTGGAGCAGGCGACGATGCACTCATCGGCGGCGGCGGTAACGACACGCTGATCGGCGGTCCTGGCAACGATTACCTCCGAGGTGGTGACGGGGACGATGCTCTGGATCCGGGCATTGACGGCGATGTGCTCGATGGCGGCACCGGGACTGACCAATTGATTCTGGACTGGTCGAGCTTTGGGGTGACTGGATCGGGAGACGGCATCGCCATGGAGGCCTACGACGCGAGTGGCGCGCCGACAGAGGACCCGGCACTGGCGGTGGAATGGTCGATCCAGCAGGGGGCCACGACTGTCAATCTGGTGACCGCAAGGGGCATGGAGGAATTCAACCTCACCGGGACGGCGGCCGATGACGTGCTTCGCGGCACCGTTCTCGCCGACACGCTGAAAGGCGGAGCCGGAGACGATGTTCTCGACGGCCATGCTGGTGCCGACCGGCTGACTGGCGGCGAGGGGGCCGATACCTTCCGCGGAACACTTGCCGAACTGGACGGCGACACCATCAGCGACCTGGGCACGCTGGACGCGCTCCTCGTGAGCGGCGACCGGCTGACAGCCAATCAGGTCGCATTCTCCAACGGCGCTCTGCGAATCGACACCAACGGTGATGGCGTCTCCGAGGCCGAAATTGGCTTGGACGGGAGCTTCTACGGCCGATTCGAGGTTACAACCAGCGACCCCGCAGACGCCGCGGCGACTACCGTGCGCTACGTCACGGAACCGCCGGTGATTTCGATCAAGGCCCTAGACGACGAGAAGGCGGAAGGCGAGTCCGGTGTGACACCGTTTACCTTCGAGGTGACACGGAGCGGCGATCTTAACGGTACCTCGTCCGTGGACTACGCGGTGAGCGGGTGGGGCGACAACCCGTCTGACTGGCGAGATTTCAATGGATCAGTGATCGGTACGATTACCTTTTCTGCCGGAGAGTCATCACGAATGCTAACGGTAAGTGTGGCTAGCGACGATGCGCCGGGTCTAAGAGAGTCCTTCGCGGTTCAACTATCGAACGCGACCAATGCGACTTTCGCCATTCCTTCCGCTATGGCTTCAGTGTACGAACCACCTTTCCTTACAAAGGCCAATTTGACTGCAACTGAACTGACCATGGTCAACGGCTTCATACACAGCGCATACGGCCAACCAATACCTGGTGGCTACCGCCTACTCGGCCACACAGACCTCCCGACTATACCGGCTGGAAGATTCGATGCCCAAGGGTTTTTTGTCGGCGACCCGATACCCAACACCCCATTAGCTCAAGATCCCCAGCGGTGTCTCCCTGTGATCAGCAATAACGGCATGGAAATCATACTTGTGCACCCAGGCGGAAAAGTAGCCTCAGACGCGCATACCCATGGGGAGCTTTACCAAGGGGAGTCATTACTAATAAGCGCTATTAGAACTTATGTGCAACTTCAATATCCGACTGCCTCACCTGATTTATGGATCGTCGGGCATAGTCGCGGCGGGTCGACCGTAAATGAAATATTTACACAGGAAAAAAATCGCGCTGGCCCAACAGATATTTTTGACCAAGCGCGCTATATCGCTTTCGCTCCCGGAAACGTACAGGGAAATTCTGTGCTGCTGCGGGAAATAGCCAACATCGGATTCGAAAATGACTACGTGTTCAAGAGATTGCAGGGGGGTATTAACGATGAGAGCGATCCAAAGCGTCTTCCAGAAAACACCTCCACCACAGATAATCTCGTGTTTTTCTGGGAGGACTATACAGATTCGCGATCAGGGTGGGGCAGAGATGCGAACTCCATGCGTGCCCACGCACTCGATGCTTCGGACCTGTTTGTGGAAGTCGCAACAGATCCGCTGTATACGCAATACATTTTCGAGGATTCGGCTGTTCTGTTGAATCATGATGCCTCAAAGACCTATGATTTTCGCCACATCACGTCGAGCCATTACGGCTCCAGTGTGACCATTTTTGGCCGAGCAGCGAAAGACGAGATCATTGGAAGTGCGTATGGCGACAACCTGTTTGGCCGCTCCGGCGATGACACGATTATAGGGCTAGGTGGCATCGATAACATTTTCGGGGGGAGCGGCTCGGATAGCTTGTCCGGCGGCCCTGACCAAGACAGATTTATCGGCACACAGAGCGAGCTTAATGGGGATACGATCAAGGACTTCTGGTCAGAGGACGTGATTCGTTTTGATGGAGCGCGGTTTAGCAGCCGTGAACTCAATTACCAAGTGGGCTCGTTACTTATCGACAGTGACACGAATGGCACATTCGAAACCACCATCAAGTTGGGTGCCGATTTGTCGCCCGGGAAATTCGTCGCGACGCAGAGCTCTCCAGGGGAGCCAGTTCATACCCTCATTACTTACGAAGCGTCGGATGCCCTAGTCTGGATCGTGCCACCCTCCGTGAGTTACTATGAAGGTGATGTCGGCTCGGTCACGGAGTACGTTTACACAGTCATTCGGTCGGGCGATTTGGAAAAGCCGTCAATCGTCCACTGTACGATCGCTCCAGACGGTGCAGATGGTGCTGATCCAGACGACTTCGAAGGCGGGGTATTCCCAAAGTCGCGCGAGCTGATCTTCCAGCGGGATGAGACATCAAAAGATCTCCGGATTCGTGTTCAAGGTGACGACCAGAAGAACGAAAATGACGAAGGGTTCAAGATCACGCTATCGCCGATCACGAATGCGACAGTTGTCGGGGACAAGAAAGAGGCGATTGGAGTTATCCAGGATGATGATACCTATCCGCGTTTGACGATCTCAGATGCGACCGCCATGGAGGATGACGGGAAGATCGTGTTCTCGATTAGCCGTTCCGGTGATTTGAAGTACGACTCCGCCGTGAACTGGCGAGTGGAGTTCGAGGCAGGCCAGGCAGACGGTACTGACCTCGGCAATGTCCTTCACGGCACGGCCTTCTTCAAGAGTGGCAATGCGTCGCCTGAGGTTCCGCTTGAAATCGACATCGTCGACGACAGCCTGAAGGAGCCGAACGAAACCTTCAAAGTCTTTCTGGACAAACCGTTGCAGCTGGTGGTGAAGGACCCTGAGGCCCAGGGCACCATCAAGGACGACGACTCGCCAAAACAGGTGTCGATCAAGGCAGTTGATGCCGAAAAGGCAGAAGGGACTGATATCAGTGCTCCGCCCAGGGCCACCCCCTTTACGTTTGAGGTGTGGCGCGCGGGCACCTCGGATGAGGCTTTCTCCGTCAGGTACACGGTAACCGGAGCTGGGGTATCCGCTGCGGATGTGACCACAGATTTGATGGGTCTGACCACAGACACGCTCGATTTCGCCGAGAAGGAACCGTCGAAGACGATCACCATCGAGGTGGTTCCCGACGATCGGGACGAGGATGATGAGGGGTTTGTCGTGACACTGTCGCAAGCGACGAACGGCTTCGAGATCGATCAGGAAACTGCAAGAGGATTGATCCAGAACGACGATGACCTGGAGTTCTCCATCGCGCCAGATGGCGGCAGCAGCCAGCAGGAAGGGAATGCAGGGACGACTTACTTCACCTTCACGGTGTCACGCGGTGGCAACGCCCATGCGGGGGACATCGAGTGCAGCGTCGACTATGCGGTTGCGTTGGGCCCGAAAGGAGGGGTGTGGGCGGACTCGAACGACTTCGACGGGAAGATCATCGGCACGGTGATGTTCGCGGCCGACGGCGTGCTTTCGAAGACGATCAGCATTCCCGTGAAGGGCGACGCCGACCCGGAACTGGATGAACGCTTCTATGTCCAGCTGACGAATCCCGGTCGGAAGGCTGCTGGCGCGGCAGCCACGCCGGTGATCGGCACCGACAAGGCCCTGGGGACGATCGGGGACGACGACAGCAGGAAGCTCTCCATCGTCAGCGAGGTGTCGAAGAGCGAGGGCACTGATACCACTGCTCCGGTGCAGTGGACCGAGATGCAGTTCACCGTCACGCGCACCAACACCCAGGGGCCGGTGGAGGTGAGCTACGGCGTCACGCCGGGCCCGACGCTGCCGGCCGATGATCAGGACGTGCAGGGGCTTTCGTACACCGACAAGCTGAACTTCGCTGATGGCCAAGGCAGCGCCGTGATCACGGTGAAGGTCAACCCGGACGGCAACATCGAGCCGAACGAGACCTTCTTCGTGACGCTGGGAGACCTTGCCGGCTGGACCTTCAGCAACCGGCAGTCCGTCGGGACGATCGAGGATGACGATGCCCAGAAGGTGTCCATCGTCAGTAGCGTTTCCCGAGCAGAAGGGAGCAACGGCGGGACCACTCCCTTCAGGTTCGAGGTGACGCGCAGTAACACCCATGGTGTGCTTGAACTCTCCTATGGTGTGACCGGCGGACCGCAAAGTCCCGCCGACGGCAGCGATATCGCCAACATGGGGATTGGTAAGTTGAAATTCGAAGACGGGGAGGGAAAGCAGTGGATCGTCGTAGACATCAATCGGGACAATGACGAAGAGCGAAACGAGACATTCTTTGTAACGCTCGGCGACCCCGGTACAGGCTTGAAATTCGGCAACCGACAGGCGGTCGGCACCATCGGCAATGACGACATCCCGCTGCCGCCCTGGCCAAGACCAGTGTTTCGCGGCGATCCCCATCTGACCACACTTGACGGCCTGGCCTACGACTTCCAGGCGGTGGGCGAGTTCGTGGCGATGCAGAGCCCCAACGGGCAGGATGTGTTGGTACAAGTCCGCACAGCACCGGTAGGTGACCTCGCGTCGAATATCACCGCGGTGGCGATGCTGCTGGATGGACACCGGGTGACGCTCACTGCCGGAGAAGCTGCGACATTGCGAATCGACGGGGTCCAAACAGAAATTCCTCTGAGTCAGGGGTTCATCGCAGTCGGGGGTGGCACCGTCACTTTCGATGGTGACGCCTACACGGTCATCGACCCCGACGGGGCGGGGATGCACGTTCAATCGTTCCCCGGCCGGATCGACCTGACTCTCACTGTCGGCGCAGCGTTCAGCGGCAATCTGCAGGGCTTGTTGGGTAACTTCAATGGTGTTCCGGCCGATGATTTCGTCTTGCCTGATGGAACGGTGCTGAGTCAACCGGTGGCCTTCGCCGATCTCCATGGTCGGTTTGCGGATTCGTGGCGGGTGACGATGGCGACATCCTTGTTCGACTACGGCCCGGGAGAGAGCAGCGCAACCTTCACGGACCACAGCTTCCCGAGGCAAGCGGTGACGCTGGACATGCTTCCACCGGCGATCGTTGCCCGCGCTACTACCTTGGTCGATGAAGCAGGCATTGCCGATCCGACCGCGCGTGCGGCTGCGATTCTCGACCTGGCCCTGACCGGCGACATGTCATATCTTCGGAGTGCTTCGGTCCCGGTACCGGTGACACAGGTAGCGCAAGTAGTGAACGTGCCGGCGCCGCTGCCCAGCCTTTCGATCATTGGCCCAGAGGGTGTGCAATGGGAGGGCGACACCGGGGGCACTCACATCCGCTTCGACGTTTTCCGGAGCGGCGACACGGCGGGTGCGCTGCCTGTGGTCTATGAGGTTGTTCCGTTCGGGACGCATCCGGCTGATGCGGATGACTTCGGCGGAACCTGGCCGACGGGCCTCTTGGAGTTCGCCGATGGCGAAGGAGCGAAGCCGATCGAGATTGTCTTGAGTGGCGATACCCTCGCGGAATACAGCGAGGGGTTCGCCGTGCGTCTGTCCGTCTCCTCCGAGGACCGCGGTCGCGTGCTCCTGGCCGCATCCAGCGCTCGAGTGACGATCGAGAACGACGACGGCGATGTTCCCGCTCGCTTTGACATCGAGCCGGTCGTTGCCAGCGCCGCCGAGGGCGACGCCGGATCGGTTGAACTCACGTTTTCTGTCACCCGCTCGGATAACCTGGCGACAGAGGCCTTGGTTTCCTACGCTGTCCTAGGGTATGGTCGCGCCGCAAGTGCGGACGATTTCGATGGCGGAAGCTATCCTGCGGGCACTCTGGCATTTCTCCCCAATGAAACGCACAAAGTCATCAGCATCACTGTCGCGCCTGATACTGACGTCGAATTCGATGAAAGCTTTGTGGTGTGGCTGGCTAATCCGATCAACGGCGTTGTCGGTGCAGCAGCGGCTGCGGGAAGCATCCTCAATGACGATGTGCCGCCAGCTCCGGCTCTAGCGATTGTGGCAATTGACGCGTACCGGCCCGAAGGCAACGGTGACACGGCCCCCTTCAGCTTTGTTGTCACCCGCACTGGCGATCTGACTGGCACCTCCACCGTAGCCTATGTGGTGACCGGCAGTGGCAGCAGTTCCGCCAGTGCCGACGACTTCGGCGGCGCGTTGCCGAGCGGTACGATCAGCTTCGCAGCCAACGAGGCGAGCAAGACGGTCACGGTCGACGTCCGCGGCGACACGACCGTGGAACCGAACGAGGGCTTCACGGTGACGCTGAGCGACCCCGGCAATGCCACAATCTCAACGGCAACCGCCGGGGGCACCATCCTGAACGACGATGCGCCACCCCCGCCGACGCTGGCCATTGCGACTGTGGGTGCCAGCAAGCCGGAGGGGGACAGCGGGACGACGCTGTTCACCTTTGCCGTCACCCGTAGCGGCGACACCAGCGGCGTCACCAACGTTGACTACTCGGTCGCCGGCGCAGGAGTCCAGCCTGTCGACGCAGCCGACTTTGGCGGCGCCCTGCCCTCGGGAACGCTGACCTTTGCGGCCGGCGAAGTTGAGCAGGTGATCACCATCGCCGTAACGGGCGACACCGCCGTCGAAGTCGACGAACAGTTCGCCGTCGATCTCACCAATCCGGCCAACGCCACGCTGGCGGTCGCTTCGGCATCCGCCACGATCGAAAACGACGACGTGTTGGCTCTGCCGACGGTGTCGATTGCCGCAGAGCAGGCAAGACTGGCCGAAGGCAACAGCGGCACGACGGCGTTCTCCTTCCTGCTGACGCGCAGTGGCGACTTGTCCGGCGAGACGAGCGTTTCCTACAGCCTGAGCGCTGCGGCCGACGCGAGCGACTTCATCGGAGGCGTGCTCCCCAGCGGCCTGGTGGTGTTTGCCTCCGGAAGCAGCGAGCAGCGTTTGACGATCGAGGTCGCTGGCGACGGGCAGATCGAGCCGCACGAGGCCTATACCGTCGTGCTGCACGACCCGGTGAATGCCACCGTGGGTAACGGCAGCGCCGTCGCCACGATCATCAACGACGACACCTCTTCATTCAAGATCGGCGACGCACCGGCGCGGCCACCACGTTCCGACGCTGGCGCATGGGAGAGAAGCTGGAGCCATGCAGGCGTCAGTATCGCGCACAAGGCCAACCTGGCCGACGCGAACGAGTCGTACAGCAACGTCCTCTTCTCAAGTTCCGGTAGCGGCATACTCGCTGGCGGCGATGTCTCGGGTGGCGATCTCGGGGTCAGCGGCCAGACGCTGGCGACCAGCGCCGTCCTGCAGGAGCTGGACGGCAGCGAAGGCTTGCGCTTCGTGCTCGACGAGGAGGCAAACCAGATCAGCTTCCAGCTCAGCCGCTTCACCCGCGACGACGACGGCACGGGCTTCAACGAAGCCGGTCGGCTGCAACTGCTCGATGCCGCGGGAGTACTCGTCAAAGAAATCTTCTTCTACGCCGACGCACTGGACGGATCGAAGCAACTCTCGGTGTCGGTCGAGGAAGGTTTCAGTCAGGCCGTTTTCTCCGCTGGCGCGCAGAATGGTGAGGATTTCGTGTATGGGGCGTATGGTAACGAGGCCGGAAACGGGTTCGGATCGGATCCCTATTCTGCCAACGGCGGCATGCACGGCAGCGAGTACCTGATCGACTCGGTGGGGTTCACCACTGGCTATGTGGATCTCCTTTGGGCTGGCTAGGCAGCGTGGCTTTTTTTTGCCAAAGGTGTTGAGGAGGAATGCAATGAAAAGAAATGACATGACGTCAAACGGGGCATCGCTAAACGCGTGTACTCTCGGCTGTCGGGCAGCTATCGCTCGTACGCTCCTTCCGCTGGCGCTTGCCGCGTCACTTGTCGACGCGGCGTCGGCCGAGGTGGTGTTCGAGCAGTCACCAGTGACCAAGAACGATGCCTTCCCCAGCATTTCCGCCGAACAAAGCGCCGACGGTTTCCGGCTATCGGCGACAACGGTAGTCACCGACTTGACGTGGTGGGGTTCGTATTCGCAGGATCCGACGACTTTAGCGGCAGACGCGTTCAGCGTGCGGATCTTCGCCGACGACGGGACCGGTGCGCCAGAGGCCGCTCCCACCGAGACGGTCTCGCAACAACCGATACGCTCGTCGACCGCGCTGATCGACCAGACCGGTTCGCCGGTTTATCGCTTCGACCTCTCGCTGACACCTTTCACCTTGGCCGGTACGAAGAACTGGTATCTATCGGTGGTCAACCAGTTCGATGTCGGCGATCCCGGCGCCGGGTGGTACTGGCTGCTGAGCAATCCAACCGACGAGAACTTCTATCGAACCGTCGATGGGGATGCATGGTCGAGTGACCTGACCGGCAACCTGGCGTTTGCGGTGAACGGCAATCCAGGAACGCCGATACCGCTGCCAGGGTCGTTGGTCCTGATGTTGACCGGTTTGGCGGGGTTGAACCTTCGCCTGCCAGGCCGCAGGAGCGTGACCGCAGTGCCGCGGGCGGCCTGATCGAGTTTCCGTAGGAAGGTGTCAAGCGGTAAGAATATCCGCCGAGGCACCAAACCGGTGCCGATCATGCGCTGCTCGACGGATGTTGCCTGCGCGCAGCAGACGACGCCCCAATGCCTCAGTGCAGCATGATGGGGCGTGCGGCGCCGGCGCAGTATTCGTCGAGCAGCGCATCGATCGCCTCCTCGTCGCGCTCGTTGTCGGGAATCTCGTCGATCGCCCTGCGCAGGTCCCTGGCTACCGATCCCTGCACGAAGAGGCTGCGGCTGGCCGCCTTGTCTACAAGCTCGAAACCCTGCTGTAGCGGATAAGCAAGAATGGCGTAGTGCTGACTGTTATAGACGATGTTCATCGCAGGCGCTGCCGCCTAGGCCTTGTCAAAACGCATGATGCCGCCCTCGCAAGCCACGCGGATGGTATCACCGGCAACGAAGCGGCCCTCGAGAATGGCCTTGGCCAAAGGATCCTCAAGTTGTGACTGAATCGCACGCTTCAGCGGGCGCGCGCCGTAAACCGGATCAAAACCGGCCGTCGCAACCTCCGAGATCGCGCTGTCGGCCACTTCCAGCTTCAGCTCAAGCTGCGCCAGGCGCTTCTCGAGGTAACCGAGCTGAATCCTGGCGATCGACCGGATGTGCTGCTCGTCGAGCGCATGGAAAACGACCACCTCGTCGATCCGGTTGATGAACTCCGGCCGGAAGTAGGTCTTCACCTCGCCCATCACGGCCAGCTTGATCAATTGGTAATCGTCGCCAGCCATCTGCTGAATCATCTGGCTGCCCAGGTTGGAGGTCATGACCACCACCGTGTTCTTGAAATCCACCGTCCGACCGTGGCCATCCGTCATGCGGCCATCGTCGAGGACCTGCAGCAACACGTTGAAGACATCCGGGTGGGCCTTCTCGACCTCGTCGAGCAGGATCACCGAATACGG
>Ga0058866_1468916_pt1 | contig 10553 bp, 5 predicted proteins | sample TNRReaAerobicRNA_3_FD_61084 | JGI IMG/M metagenome (GOLD analysis project Ga0058866, IMG submission 61084) | Wastewater treatment Type I Accumulibacter community from EBPR Bioreactor in Madison, WI, USA - TNR Reactor, Time D- 0min-Aerobic_ RNA... | ecosystem: Engineered > Bioreactor > EBPR >...
GGAGGTCTAAGCCTTCGGTAAAGGTCTTATAAACCGCTCGTTGGTCACCCGCTTGGAGGTTGGTCACACTAAGGGTCATTGCTTGTTCTCTTCCGGCCCGAACGGTAGCGGAGCCACTCTGGAAGTTCCTGATTTCTTGGACGATGGCCGTGGTTGGCGTTGCATACCGTGCCGCATCTTCTTCGCTGTTGAGGCTGGAGATTACCAAGGGTGTTTCTTTGCGCACCGTCTCGTTGCCGACCAATTTAGATTCCCGCCATTGCGAACCAACCAACTCGAAGGTGTAAAACCGAACTTGCCCCTTGTCTTCAAAGCCCGTCAACCAAATCCGAATGGCCTGAATCAGGTTAAAACCACTGATATTGCCCACTTTCGACATAAATTCTCTGATCGGGATGCTCACTTTGTACCACGGAGAGCCGCCCTCTTTGGCTTCTGCGGTTTTGGTGATAATAAAGTCGTTGGTTTCTTCAGGACTCGCCAAGCGATCCAATACGTCCTTGTTGAGTGGAATTTCGTATTGGTAGTAGTTGTTGTCTAAGTTTAGGTTGTTGTTTTGGTTCAAATCTTCCGAGTCTGGGATTTTACTGGAACCAAGGGATTTTGTCCAGATGTCGCGCTGGCCTTGAGGTGAGTTTAGTTCTGATCCAGAAAAGTGGTGGTTAAAACGACTTAACTTGTCGGGGTCATTGTCCTTCCACCACGGTTCGTCCCGAAAGTCTCGGAAGTCATCGGCAGAGGGGTCTGTAACAGCCGATTGCCAGAGGCGCTGGTATTGTTCGGTATTTCGGTAGCTGGAGGTACTATTGGCGGGGTTAACTGCATCCAGAAAACGCTTAAAGAAAGTTTGTTCGGTATAAACCCGGCTTTGGGCATCTTTATAAAGGTTGCTGAATTTGTCTTTGAGGGGACCGTTAGTGGCGTCATCATAAGAGGAGAGGCCATCCAATCCCAAATCTTCTGTACGTCGGTCGGCAGTTTCTTCGATGCCCAGGATATTGTTCAACGTCCCGCCGGAAATCCGTCCCCAATTGTCAGTGATTTCATTACCTGCTTTGACCTCTTTGGTCGAGAGGCCATCTTCCGTATTGAGGCGTGAATTGGGTATTATGTCTTCAGAAATGGAACCAAGATTGATGACCATTTTTGCATCTGGGCCGGCTTTATCGGTATAGGGCGAGAAGATAAACTCAATAAATTCAATATTTTGTGTGGTGAAGTCTGTTTGTGCTTCTGGAAGCCTTCGCACCAGACCACCCCAAAGTTTTTTCCGTTCGCTCACGGAAATGAATCGGTCAAAATTGGTCGTATAATTGTAAGGGCCGCGATCGGTCGGGTCAAAAAACAGGTTTAGCGTTGTTACCGATTGGTCGCGTTTTGATAATCCTTCTATGTCATAGTTTGGCAAAATGTCCCGAATGAGTACGGGATACATTTGTGGCAACTCTGCGTAAGACGCTGGAATACCTGTATCTGAACTGGAGTATAGCTCATAACCAATGTTCACCCATCCAAGTCTGGCACGCCAAGTGGTAAGCAGAGAGTCGTTCGTGGTAGAGCGTCCAATCCGGAATTTGTCCAAAGAATCGGGTGCACTGGATAACGTCCAGTTACCCGCATTGGCCAAGGAAATGGGATTTCGGATGCCTTCAAAATCGTCTATATACGAGATTTCGCCTCTTTTCTCGTCTTCGGCAAAGTCCCGTCCAGCATCTCGGAGCTGACGTTGTTTGCGCTCAAAGGCCAAGGTCGCTGCATTTTCTGGGGAGAAATGGGCAAATTCTGCTCGGAAGTCAATAGAGCTTTCTGCACGGGTTTGGATGAGGGGCAGGGCATCAATGGCGCGCGTCAACCAGCGAGGTTTGGCATTATAACTTCCGTCGAAGCCCCAAATACGGTTGGCAATCGGCTCCTGACCTATCCGGTATTTGTCGGTATTGGGCTTTTCTTTAAGGCGCATGGCCGTTGCGCCAAACAAAAGTCGGTCTTGATAATTGTACGAGGCACGAATCCCAAACAAATTTTTCTGTTCAAGGGCGGTAAACTGCTGACGTTCGTAGGTGATCCTGATTTTATTCCCCGGTGTTAAATAGGCAGGATTTAAAATCTCGATACTTCCAAAATCATAGTTGACCGTGTAGTCGGCGGGATTAAGTTCATTGTTGTTCGCAAAAACCCGTACCGAGCCTTCTACCAATGCAAACCCAAGGTTATAGGAGGATTGAACACCGCCACTTGCCGATCCCGTGATGTTGTAAATATCGTATTGGCTCAAGGTACGTGCCACCGAGGGTTGCGCTGTATAGAGGGTATCGAACGCAAAGTCTTTGACCACAACATTACCCGCTTGCGTGTTTTTATAGGCACGTCCTTCAATAATATCGCGTATCCGTTGTCCAAAGGGTTCCAGATAAGGGAAAATAATCCGGCCGTTGCGGGCGTCTAATGTACCCGTATCAAAGTCCACCTCGGTATCACTCTTGTTGTAATTGCTACGCGAAATACGGTCTAAGCCCAGCATTTCCAATAATTGTGGTTCATTCGGAACGCTCAATCCGGGGATTTTTTCGTCTGGGCGCTGTCCCGCTTTATCATATTGAATGCGGAGTTTGAAGTTCTCTTCTTGGAGGTTGGAGGCGGGCAAACGATAAATGTTCCGTAGTGTAAGCGGCCAAGTTACATCCGTGGGTTGTGGTTTTTGGCGACGTAAGAGCTTTAAAACCAAGCGTGTATCGGTTAGACCACCACCCGAAGAGCTGCTACTGCTGCCCGTGAGGTCGCCAACCGTGTGGATGTTCCCGTTCACATCTGTGTATTCATACGCAACAGCCAAGGCTTCATCCGGCGAAAGCCGCGACGTAAGTGTAATAAAGCCCCGATATTGGTCAATGGCGTAATCCACATTTTGCCGGAGCAATTGGAAGGGTCCTTCTTGATAGATGTTGCTGTTTGTCACCACGTCTTTAACGGCTATTTGGCCATCGCGTAGCTTGTTTAACGTACTCCTTGTGTAGAAATAGTCTGGGTCATTCGGTTCGCCATCTGGGAATTGGTTGTGTACACCTGTGGGGTCTGTGACAACGGTTCGTGGCTCGCCCAGATCAGCAAAAGCCACCACTTGCCGCAAATTCGATTGGTTTGGATTGTTTAACTGGATGTTTTGCTTCCACACTTCAATCCGGTTGATTTCACGGATGGTGGTAACGGCTGTTGGCGGAGACGAAAATGTGGACTCAAAGCGGCTGCGGAAATAATAGCCCATAAAGTAGTGGGTGTTGTCCTCGTAGTCAAAAGCCCGAATTTTGATTTGTTCGGACTCTGCGCCGCCTTCCAGTTCCAAGGTACTGCCATTTCCTTTTTGCTGGCTCGCCACAACGGTCAAGTCTATACCGCCTAATTTTAGGTCTGTCCGGATCCCAAACAAACTGCGTCCACCATTAATGAGCGAGGAGCGGCTGTCTAAGGTCACGTTCCCAGCCTCTATCCGCTTAATAATTTCGTCTTCATATCCAGTATAAACAAGCCGCAACTGGTTTTCATACTCAAATTGTCTTTGGGTATCCCAGTTTACGTCTATGCTTAGTTTATCCCCAACAGTTCCCCGAACACCAAGCCGCAAGTTTTGCTTAAAAAGTGGATCTGTTCGGGTAGGCGCAATCCGGCTTGGGTCATCGGTGGTTTGGCGTTCAAATCCGGCATCAATATCGGCTTGTCCTGTTACGCGCAAGTCCACTTCTGGCTTACCAAAGATGGTGGTGAATGCCGAGTTTTGCCCGCCCGGAATTTGGTAATTTAATGAAAATCCGCTTCCACGGCGAGATTGACGCTGTTCTGTACGTTGTGAAGATAATGTCCGAAAATTCTGCTCAAGGAGTTCTTGCCGCCTTGAGGTAAGAAAAGTCCCCAATTCCGCACGGGTGGTGTAGCGTACCTCCTGATTTCCCACCACGTCGCGAACCAAGAAACTCTGGCTAAGAGAATCCAACTGCACATCATGTTTCCAAGTGGTTGGGATTGGTGCAGAGAATGGGCGATTTCGACGGAACCTCGGATCGGCCATAAGCCCTAAACGTGGTTTAGCGGTGATATAGCGTGGAACCAATCTTAGGGTATCCAAGGCCGTTCGCATCGAGTCCGGCAAGACCTTGTCGGTACTATCTGGCTTTACGACCTGCTTGATGGTATCTTTAGCCGTTGGACTGATCACAGGCGCAGGTAGGTCTTTGGGCAGACGTACTTTCACGGTGTCGGTATCGGAGCGGGAAATGCGTCTTTTTACTAAAGGTGCATTTAAATTAGGCAGGGGCGCTTGGAGGTTCTTAGGCCCGAAAGCAGGCAATTTCGGCGCTGCTTTGATCAGTCGAGCCTTCCCATGGGCAGTTGTAAGAATATACCAGCCATTTTCGGGCGTCATGGTTTTGCCCGCCAAAGGCGGCGGCATACTGGCTGCAATGCACAAAAACAAAAAGCTACCGATACCAAGGGCAGACAATAAAAAGTTTAAAAACCGGATGGGGGTTGGCATGTACACTAAGATTTTCGGTTCAGTTTCACAACACATCGTGGCCGTATGCTGACACCTTTGTTAACAATGATGGTGCTGAAGGTGGACGCTGATGCAACAACTGTAACGGGAATAACGATAGGCAAATCTCCGATCTATTAAGGTGTTGGCCGAAAGTTAGTGATTATGGGGGAACAAATTTGTTATTTTGTACATTACCGAGACATCGTTAACGGTTATGAAACATTTTTGTTCTGAATAACATTATTTTTTTCCGCATCGCTACCTTACCTTAACATTCCTCAGGCTTCTCAAAAAGAGGGCTATACTACATGTCTGATCTGGGATTACACAACAAAACCGTTGTCATTACAGGCGCTGGAACCCCATTGGGTAGGGTGTTGGTGGCGCATTTTGCAAAAACAGACGCCACTTTGGTCGCTGTCTTCGATACAATAGACGAGGCATACGAGCGGTTTCCACAACATCTTGAAGGCTGGGTTCTGGCTGCAGACCTTACCGACGAGGCCGCAGCACAGTCTTGCTTCCGTAAAATTGCCGAGAAATTCGAGCACCTCGATGTCCTTATTCATGCGGTAAACGAGTGGGATCGGAGACCGATTGGCCAAATGTCTTTTGACGACTGGGATCGGGTGATCCGTAAAAACCTTTATGCGGCCTTCTTAAGTTTTCGGGAAGCCCTGAATATGATGAAAACAGGACCGGGCCGCCTGATCGTTATTACGAGCCAGCAAGGAGCCGATAAAGCACGTGCGCAAATGGGGGCATATGCAGCAGCACAAGCGGGCTTAATTCGCTTGGTTGAAGCAACCGCCGCCGAGTATGTGAAGTTGGACATTGCCGCTTTTGCAATAGCGCCTTCCATTGTCTTAACCGAAGCAGAGGGCAAGCACGGTGTTTGGGCGGAAGATATCGCAGAACTTTGCGTGCATCTTTGTCGCCCAGAAAGTAAAGCCCTCACCGGATCCGTTCTTCGAGCCTATGGCACGGTTCAGTAAGTCAAAGCACCAAATAGTTTGTATCAAATCCCGTTCCAATCCACAACTGTAGGTGGATAAATGGCTTATTTTTGTTTGAAGGCCAATGTAATGGGCACGCCACCAAAGCCAAATTTTTCGCGCAGCTTGTTTTCAAGGTATCTTCTATAATTCTCGGCCACGCCGTCTGGGTGATTTACGAAGAAAGCAAAAACCGGCGGGTTCTCCCGCACTTGGGTGACGTATTTAATCTTAACATAGTTTCCGCGATATGCTGGTGGATGCACGGCACGGATCGCTTCTTGCATATAATCGTTCAGCGCCGAGGTTGGGATTCTTCGTTTGCGCTCGGCAGCAATGGCCACCACCTTTTCCATCATATTGTAGAGGCGTTGCTTGGTTAGGGCCGATATAAAGATGATGGGCACGTAGTCCATCGTTTGTAAACGCTCATAAATCTTTGCGATGTAGTCGCGTGCCGTATTGGTTTCTTTTTGCATCAAGTCCCATTTGTTTACGGCAATTAACAAGCCTTTATTCATGTCTTCGGCCTGTTTCAAAACCCGAATATCTTGCGCTTCCAGTCCTTGCGTAGCGTCTAAGATGAGAACTGCCACATCCGCCTCTTGTATGGCGCGTTCGGTGCGTAGGAGGGAATAAAACTCAACGTTTTCCTTGACTTTTGCCCGTTTCCGCAGGCCGGCCGTATCCACCAAGACCAATTCCTCGCCATGAAATTTGTAGGTGGCATGTACCGAATCGCGGGTTGTTCCAGCTATTTCGGTGACAATGGAGCGGTTTTCGCCTAAGAGGGCATTGGTAATCGAAGATTTCCCGACGTTTGGTTTTCCGATCAACGAGACCCTTGTTCGGGTATCTTCTTGTTGCGGAGATTGGTCGGGGAGCGATGCCACAACGGCATCCAGAAAATCGCCCGTCCCCATTCCAGAAATAGAAGAAATGGGATAGACCTCCCCCAAGCCAAATTCATAAAAATCAGCCGTGTCCCATCGTCTCTTTTCGTTGTCGGACTTGTTTGCAACCACCAATACGGGTTTTGTGGTGCGCCGGAGTTTTTCGGCAATTTCAAGATCAATGTCCGTAATACCTGTGGCTGCATCCACCATAAAAAGGATGACATCGGTTTCTTCGAGGGCAATTTCTACCTGTTCCCGAATTGCGGCCTCAAACAGTTCGGTACCACCCGGAACCAAACCGCCCGTATCTACGACATCGAACGTTACACCATTCCACAAGACGGAGCCGTAGTGACGATCGCGGGTAACGCCCGGTTCGTTATGCACAATAGCTTCTCGTGCTTCTATTAATCGGTTAAATAAAGTTGACTTGCCCACATTCGGGCGGCCAACAATGGCTACAAGCGACATACGCTACTCCTGCTGCTCTCAAGCACGGTTAATGATAAACATTTAAAATACAAAACAAGACACCCGCGTTTAATCAAGATATATCCGATGGCAGATGAAAACGGTGTGAGCGTATAGCGGCCATGCTCAGGATGCGATATAAATCGGGGTAGGACTAAAACAAAGCACAAAAAGCACAATCCCAAGCCATGCCAGTGCTTTACGTCCGGTCGTGAGGGGTTCTGGAGACTGCACGGGCGGGTGATCCACGCCAATAAAACGGACAATCAGGAAAGACCACAGCAACCAAGACGTATAACCCCAATCGGTGATGGCCTTTCCAACCATTTGTAGTCCATTTGTATCCGATGACGCAAGGGCTACGGGAATGGAGGTGAGTGCCGCAACCAATAAAAAAACGGGCGCAACGAAACGAAATTCTTTGTTAAAGGTTTGGTTGAGGAGGAAAAACTGGAGACCAAAGACGATGAACCACCCGATAAGAACAATAAAAATGGGGTATTCCCGAAAATCGGAATGGTAGTAAATCAGGAAATCGCCGATTGCAGGGATAAATTCAACCGCAAAGCCAATCGAACCTGAAAGAATGAGGAGCGTTGTAAAAATACGTGCTGCAACACGATGTACGTTTGCGCCAAAAAGAGCGTACCAAACATGCCCACCATCCAACTGCCCGACAGGCATCATATTGAGTGCCGTAAAAAACAGTCCCAGCCAGCCCGCAAGAAGAATAGGGTAATGATACATTTCGTACATGGGCGGAACGTGGTCGAAAAATTGGGATAAGAACCAAAAAAGCAAGGTTTGGCCCATCATTGGTGCGCCAGTAAGATCAATCTCTGTTCCATTGGGGTAGCGTCCAAATTGTTGGATAAAGGCTTGTACCTCTTCGTGGCCGGACAAGTGCATGATGTAGGTAGGCGGCGGCAAGGTGAAAAGGGCATAAAGCAAAACCCCGAATGCCACAAGAAAGCCCGCAATGGGGCCTGCTATTCCTACATCAAACAATTGCCGGGTACGGGGGATCACTTGGCGAATCCTAATAACAGCGCCAAAAGTACCAATGCTGAAGGGCAAGCCAAGCAACATAAGCGGAGCCGGAATAAAAAAGGGCAAGGAAGTCTGAATATTGTGGTGGCGTGCCGCAAAGTAATGCCCAAACTCGTGCGTGGTCAAAAATCCAATAAAAGGAATGGCGTACATGAGACCCGCAATAATCCACCCATGCCAATTTTGAACACCCGTAAAAAGCGGGTATTGTCCCGTTGCTTGTTCTGCACCTGCCCAAGTGACCGAGATAAACGTGAGGACAAACCAGAAAAAATGTAAAAAGTACCGCTCTTTGATGGGTTTGGAAACCACGTCAAGGTCTTGCGGCGAAGAGGTGAAGCGAGAATCGGACATAAAAGGGCTGTCGCGTAAACGGATTTAAGGTGATTGAACGAGGCAACAAGCAAAGATAATAGGCTTTGGGATGTTGAGATATTGCAAATTTTACCGCTCAAGGTGCTGTTTTTCTCGAAGGGCATTCAAAACCACGCTTGGTACATAGGGCGTAACATCCCCGCCCCATCGCCAAATCTCCCTGACCAACGAGGAGGACGTCACCAAATGGCTTGGATCGGGGATGAGTACGACGGTTACAATTTCTGGGGAAAGCCTCCGGTTGGCAACCGCCATCCGAAACTCGTAATCAAAATCACTCATCTGGCGGATGCCCCGAATCAAGGCTGTTGCCCCCAAACGGTTGGCATGGTCAACCAAAAGTCCCTCGAAAAAATTCACTTCAACACCTTGCAAGTGCGAGGTTGCCGCCTGAATGAGCCTGCACCTTTCTTCCGAAGTGAAAAGAGACGTTTTGGTGCTATTAACGGCTACCGTTACGCATACCTTATCAAATACCTTGAGGGCTTGCTCCAAGACATCTAAGTGTCCAAGTGTGAAAGGATCGAAACTTCCGGCATATAACGCCAAGGATGACATCGCGCTTGTGATCTTCGGGTGATAAAATACATGGTTTGGTCACATACATGGTTTGGTCACATACATGGTTTGGTCACATACATGGTTTGGTCACATACATGGTTTGGTCACATACATGGTTTGGTCTGAACATTGTAAACCTTTCGGTGGTTACAAGCCAACCAAACTAACGTCCGTAAAGACTTTTTCCTACAGCTTCGTATTTATCGCCTTGTACCCAGAAAGGCCGCTCCTCTCGATTGGCAATATATCGCGCTACTCGGGCATAGGTTTGGCAATATTTTAGCAGATAAGCGAAATCGAAGTTTTCGTCTGGCTGGTCAATGGCTTGATGATAATATTTCATGATTTGCTCGTCGAAGGCAGTAAATCCGGCACTAAAAGTGGGTGCGGGGATTCCTTTTGCAGCAAAGCTAACATTATCGGATCTGTCAAAAAGCCCTTGTTCTCCGGCGGGATCATCAATCACCCGAAGCCCAAAATCAGTAACACCCCGCTTAATATCCGCCGCTGCTGTTGTTCGCTCCAAGCCTATGACGGTAATTAAGCCCGTATCATTCCAGCCCCCATTATCAATATTGAGGTTGAAAACAATGTTATTAAGTGGGATAACTGGGTGATCGGCGAGGTAGCGACTTCCAACAAGCCCCATCTCTTCGGCGGTAAGTGCAACAATCAAGACCGAGCGCTTTGGCCGCTGCGTTGCGAGTGCTTTCGCTGCTGTAATAATGGCCACCGTTCCCATACCGTTATCACGCGCACCATTATAGATACTATCTGCTTTTACAACGGGGTGAGGTCTTCCTACGCCCACATGGTCGTAGTGCGCTGTGAGCAAAATGTATTCGTTCTTGAGTTTGGGATCGCTACCTTCAACAATCCCCATGACATTGTAGCTTGGGAAGCCATGAAAAACAACTCCCGGACTGCTAATCTGGGCAGTCAGCATAGAAGTGCTTTGTTGTAAGAAAGCCGTTGCATCATCGGGTTTTATCCAAAAATGCGGGAACCGAATCCCATCGTCCACCGTGGCTTGTCGCCTTCCTACAAAGTTTTTCGCGTTGTTCCACGGGAATGCCAAGTCGTACACCTCGATTAGGGCAAGTGCGCCACGTTCTTTTGCAAATTGTTTTTTCTTTTTCCCCGCATTAAATGCTGCACCAGGGCTTGCATCGTTGGGCGTTCCCATTTTGACCACCACAATTTTGCCCCGCACATCTATGTTTTTAAAATCATCCAACCCCGCTTTTTCGTCCACCCAGCCGTAACCTGCAAAGACGACGGGAGCGCTCAATTCCGTTTTAAGGCCATCCCGCGCCAAGAGGTTTTCTCCTTGTGTAAAGGTTTTTCCGTTTAGCGAGATGGTTCCGGATTGGGGTGGAATGGCCGTAGCAAAGGGTACGGTTTGGAACCAGCCATCCACACCAGAAACTTGTCTAAGGCCATACGCTTCGAAATGATGGGCAATGTAGCGTGCCGCAATATCAATCCCCGGCGTTCCGGGCTTCCGCCCACGCAAATCGTCGGAGGCAATAAACTGAATATGATCCGTCACTTCGTCAAGGGTCAAGGCTTCTTCTGCGGATTGTGCGATCAATAAAAGTGGGGTAAATAAATACGCCCATACGAGAAGTTGTTTTTTCATTGCGGATGTAAGGCTCTAAATTCAAAAAAAGCATT
>Ga0058866_1041215_pt1 | contig 10477 bp, 7 predicted proteins | sample TNRReaAerobicRNA_3_FD_61084 | JGI IMG/M metagenome (GOLD analysis project Ga0058866, IMG submission 61084) | Wastewater treatment Type I Accumulibacter community from EBPR Bioreactor in Madison, WI, USA - TNR Reactor, Time D- 0min-Aerobic_ RNA... | ecosystem: Engineered > Bioreactor > EBPR >...
AAAAAAGCGCTCCTGAGCAGACAAAACCTGCCCCCAAAAAGAGAAGCCCCTTCCCTACCCGCCTGATATGGTCCATGCTGAAAAACCTGCCCCGCGCCTTCCGGATCAAGCGTTTTCGCGTCAACTGGGACACCGGCGATTTTATCAGAAATGCCCACCTGTATCCGTTGTTTTACTTGTGGAGCAACCGGCGCATGCAGTTGGGTATCAACTTCATAGGGCAGCAGGAAGTAGCCATTTTCGTGCAAACGCGCTTGTTCAGCTTAGCGCAGGCGTTTTTGCGCGCTTATTTTTCATATAAATTCAAGTAGCCATGAAATCGAATTTTGATGAAGTGCTTGGCAAAGTCACGGAATTCCTGACCAATGAAGCCCGCACGGAAACAGTAGTTGGTAAAGAATTCAAACTCGGCGAATTCACCTGCGTACCCGTTATCCGCGTTGGTTTAGGCTTCGGATTCGGCGGCGGCGAGGGCGGCGATGAAAAACAAGGACACGGCTTTGGCAGCGCCAGCGGTGGCGGCGTAGGCATGGAACCCCTCGGCTTTTTGGTAAGCAGGGGCGCTGAAATTTCTTTCATCCCCTCCAGGGTTAGCAAAGGACTGTATGCAGCAATGGAAAAAGTACCCGATGTGTTGGAGAAATTCCTGGTTAATAAGGAAAAAGAAACGGCACACGCTAATTAGTGTCCGTCTTTATAGTCCGATAGCTGCGTTACGCTCGCCCCCAAAATCGGTCATTTACGCGGGTAAACTCCCGTTTTTGGGGGCTTCGCGTGCCTTGCTCTCGAACTCTAAAGAGCAGACACTCGACTAAATGGACAGACACTAATTAACGCAACACAGGGCGCCTCACAAGTCTAACTAACTTGGGTCCTTCTATTCCGACTTATGAGGCGTCCATTAAATGTTAGCATTATGCTTCGCTGGTTTTTGATTCTATTGCTCGTGTTTTTATCCGCGGGTGCGTTTTACGGCGGCATTTCCATGCTGCTCGATCCAAGCGGCCGGTTATTGCAAGCCTCTACCGACATGCTGCAAGGATCTCCTTTCCGCAATTTTTTAGTTCCCGGCATCGTCCTCTTGCTATTTAACGGCGTCATTCCCCTTGTCGCCGCCGTCGGACTAATCCTGAGAAAACCGGCGGCTCCCCTACCCTGGTTGCCTTTGTTCAAAACCCGTCACTGGGCCTGGACGCTCGCCCTGGCCTCGGGGATCATACTCAGCACCTGGATCGCCGTACAAATAGCGATGATAGGATATTGGAGCGAGTTTCCTATACAGGGCTTTTATGGGGGGCTGGGGCTGGTGATAATAGTATTGTGCGGGCTAACTTACCATACCAACGTGGCCACTCCCTGGGGAGGTACCGAGTAGCGACTTGGAGACTGTACGACTGTACGACTATACGACCGTACGAATTGGGAAACATTCCGTTCTCCAGCGACCAGAATATCAACTTCATTTCCATCCTGGTCATAATGCTTTTTATCATCTACCTTTTCAATATTACCCTCTCCGTCAACTTTATAGGTTTCTTCTTTTCGTCCATCAGGATCGATCAATCGGATAGGATTTCCAAGCACATAGTTATAAGGAGACCATGAAAGGCTTCTTTCCGCCAACGGATCCACTGCCCACCACCGCCCCGCCGCCGGGTCTTGCCACCTGGCGCCGTAGTCGTACCAATGCAACCCAAAGTCTTCATTCAGATCTTTGGCGTTGTACTGGTATTTGTTTCTGGGGCCGATGGCGCCGTACCACAGGCCTTCGTGGTTGAGACAGAAGAACTTGCGCGACTATGCGACTGTGCTATCTTTGCAGGTCGTTGAGCGGAGTCGAAACGCGACTTTGCGACGTATCAAAGCTAAACATAGCCGGCGTCACTTTTTACGATCTGGCTGGGTACCCCGACATTCGGTTTCTTTTGCAGGCAAAACCTGCCTGCTGTCGGGATTGATCTTCACGCCGGGGCATTTAGCCTGTTTTTTTTTGACAGCGTGAAGATCAAAATTAAGAAATTATAGCTAATAGTCAAGTCCTTGTGCGGGTCGATATTCATATTCCCATCTGCAATATCAAGCCACTGCTGCAAGGTAATTTTTGTATGTCTAAAATAGAAACGGGTCATACCCAGGATAATGATCATACCCAGATTGATACCAAACATAGTATGCCCATAACTCCCATAAAATCCCTAGTGAAGTGACCCCAAAAACCACCCATGTTATACGTGAGTACTGCCTGTCAGGCTTGTTTAGTAATGAAAAAGCACATATTCCTGTGCTTAAAAACAAAATCGCAAGAACAATTCTCCATATCTTGTATAAAAGTATAGAGGTAAATTGCAGGTGGTCACTATTAGAGCCAATTCCATAGATTCTAATAAAATCATCTGGATTTTCGTAAAAAGTAAGTAGATCCAAAAAATTGGCGCCTGCCTCCAAACAGCAGTATAGTCCACAAAAGATTAACATTAATCGCATAACTATTATACAATAGAGGACAACGAACTGAGCTTTATTCCGAGCCTATATCATGCCCAAAACTTGGCGGTGCGAAGAAAAAAATGCCTTACTCTGCGGGCCTCGCGGTTTTACCACACCAACGTGACCACCCCCTGAGGCGGTACCGAATAATCGAACCTCTTATTACCCTGATTAACAGAAAAAGTAGTGTACGTGGAGCCGTAATTACACACCACCATAGCTTTTGTACCATCCGTATTTTGGAAGGCTACAGCTTCCACATTGCTCAGCGTTTGCGGCACTTCGGCAGCAATGCGCACGGCGCCCGGCCTGACAAATTTGGAGAAGTGGGCGATAGCGTAATATTCTTCGTTGTAGGTCACTTGCCCGCTCACGGTATTTACGGTGATCACACCCCGGCAATTGCCGCAGCCGCCGTTTTGGGGGCCGTAACCCTGATCGAGCGCCAGGTTCCAGAGCAAAGCCGTTTTCGACCAGTTTAAGGCCGTGCCGATGAAGATGTTTTTCATGTTCCACATCAGGTTGTCGGAAAAGTTGGTGGCCCAGGCGCCGCCGGAGATTTCGGTGAAGTACAAACCCTTGTCGGGGTGGGCATTGTGCACCACGCTCATGGCCGATACCTGTCCGCCGTAAGCGTGAAACGCCGAGCCGGCCACATAATTCCTGGCTTCCTGGTCGTTCAGGATGGAAATGGCGTAGTCGGTATTGTCCCAGTTGTGGTCGTAGACGATGATTTTGGTGTTCAATCCCGCCGCCGTAAACTTTGGTCCGAGGTAAGATTTGATAAACAGCAATTGCTCGCCGCTCTGCATTTCCATACAGGGATAATTGGCCGTAAAATACAAGGGTTCGTTTTGCGGCGTGACGGCATCAATGGTGATTCCCTCTTGCTGCATTTGCTCCACGTATTTTACAAAATAATTGGCGTACACCTCGTAGCAGTTGGCTTTGAGTTTGCCGCCTTTCAGATTGCCGTTGGTTTTCATCCAGGCCGGCGGACTCCAGGGCGTGCCCATGAGCTTGATGTCGGGCGAAATGGCGATGATGTCTTTGAGTACGGGGATCACATCCTGGCGATCCTGGCCCAAGGAGAATTGTTGAAGGCTGAAATCGGTTTGCCCGGCCGGCATGTCGTTATACGTAAAATCAGACAGGGAAAAGTCGGAGGCGCCCATGGTAAGGCGCAAATACGAAATACCGATGCCCTCTTCCGGATCGAACAGTGCTTCGAGCGTTTTTTGACGGGTTACGGCGTCCATTTCCTGATTAAACAACCAGGCAGAGGAGCCGGTCAACGCCGCGCCGTAACCTTCTACTGTTTGATAAGTGACAGCAGTATCGACTTCAATTACCGACCAGTTAGACGGCGAAACGGGTTTAATCAAGATATCTGCTTCTTTATTAAAAAGCTTGACTTTGTCGCCCCGGGTCAGCCAGGCCTGGGCTTTGCCGATCGAAGTGGTATCGGGGATATTGACGTCGTCGTCGTTGTCTTTTTTACAGGAGGAGACGCTGCTTAATACGAAGGCGAGCGCGAGCAGCAGAAGGGCACGGTAGTTGATTAAATTTGATAGGTTCATGGCGGTATATGTTATTTATTTTACCACAGAGGACACAGAGTTACACAGAGTTTCCACAGAGCGAGCGTTTCTATGACTCTGTGATCCCTCTGTGTAACTCTGTGAAACTCTGTGGTTAAAAATTCCAGGCCCAAATCTAGTACCCCGGATTCTGGATCAATTTCGTGTTTTTATCCAATTCTGCCTGCGGTATAGGCCAAAGCAGTCTATCCTGATTCAGCATATAACCCAGGTTAACGCCCCCTACGCCCGTAGCATTATTCATCACCTCAATGGCCCTGCCGGTGCGCTTGAGGTCGTACCAGCGGTGCCCCTCGTAAGCCAGCTCAAGCCGTCGTTCTTTTTCTATAGCCAGACGCATGGCTGCCTGTGTGGTGGCGGTAGTATTGGGCAAATTCACACGGGTTCTGATTTGGTTGACCAATGCTGCAGCGCCCGGCGTATCGCCCAGTTCATTCAACGCTTCCGCTTTGAGCAGCAAGATGTCCGCCAGGCGGATGAAGATATAGTTCTGGTTGCTGCCTTCGTTGAAATTGCGGTATTTGTTGATAAAAGGATACATCGTTTGCGGCCAATGCGCGTCGGACCATCTGCCCGATACATCGAGGAAGACGATCGAGGCATTTTTCCGGATCAGGTCGTTTTCGTCGTCGAAGGCTTTGACCAGGTCGTTTGACGGCAGGTTGAACTTTTTCCAATCTAAACCCCGGAATATCTTGGTACCCCAGTTGCCGTCGGTAATGCCGCCGTTGTAGTTGATCTCAAATATAGCTTCCGAAGAGTTTTCGTGCAGGTTGTCCCACAAATGGTCATAACTCGACAGCAGGCTATACGGGCCGGCAATGACGGCGTCGCAGTATTGCTTCACTTTGTTCCAATCGTGGGGCTCTTTCGTGGCGTATACTTTGGCCAGCATAGCATTGACGGCGCCCGTGGTCGCAAAGCCTTTATGCAAGGCCGTGGGCTTCACATTGGCCAGAGCTACCTCAAGGTCCGTTATTATTTGGGCATACACTTCTTCTTTCGGCATCCGCGGCGGGAAAAGGATAGGATAAATATCAGGCAAGATATCTACGCTGATGGTTCTGATCTCCGTGAGTTGCAGCGGCACGTCGCCCCACAGTTGTACCAGTTGGAAATACATGAAAGCCCGGATAAACGAGGCTTCGCCGAGTATTTCGTTTTTGCGGGCAGCCGTCAGAGCCGGGTCGTCCACTGCGTTTACGTTGTTGATCACCGTATTGGCTTTGCCGATGGTCGAATACAGATAAGCCCAGTCCCGGCTCACATTGGTATTGGTGGCGTCGAGCTTATAGTCGTCGATTTGAAAGTTGGCGGGGTTGTCGCCGCCGGCATAAGCGTCGTCCGACTGGGCGTCGCCATTTACGAAGTAGTCGAGCTGATAATATTCGTTTTTAAAATCGGCGTATACCCCCGCCAGGGCCGCTTCTACCTCTTGTGCAGTGTGGTACAACACCGAATCGGTAGACGTATTATCTACTGCAATACCCTGAGCTACCGGCTCCAGTTCGAGAAAATCATCGCACGACTGGAAGGAAAAGGCCAGGAGTATGGTGGTCAGAAAAAGGATTGTTTTTTTCATCGGAACGTTTTTTTTAAAATTCCACATTAAAGCCTACCGTCACGGTTATCGCCTGCGGATAAGTGCCGTAGTCAATACCCAATTCGGTGGCGCTCCTGCCAAAAGCGTTTACTTCAGGGTCAAATCCGCTGTATTTGGTAAAGGTAAGCAGATTTTGACCGGTAGCATACACGGATACTTGCTGCAACCCTGTAGGTTTTTGTCTCCGCTCAATAAGTCTGTAGAGCAATGTCACAGACTTTAAGCGCACATAAGAACCGTCTTCCACGAAACGGGTGGAGTTGCGCACATTGTCTACTCTGCCGCCGCCGACAGCCCTCGGAATATCGGTATCCCGGTTATCGGGCGTCCAGCGTCGCAATACGGCTACCGACTGGTTTTTGCTGTCAAACATGCCTTCGAGGTCTATGCGGGTGGCGTTGTAGATATCGTTGCCGTAACTTCCCTGGAAGAAGAAGTTGAAGTCGAAACGCTTGTACGTAAACGAATTCGTAAGACCGAACACAAAATCGGGTTGCGCATTGCCGATCACAGTGCGGTCGCCGGTATCAAAAACGCCGTTGCCGTTGACGTCTCTGTATTTCAAATCGCCCGTTTCGGGGTCTACGCCGTCCGACACATAGCCGAAGAATGAGCCCAATGACAAGCCTTCCCGCACGATGGCCACATCCTGGTTGTTGCTGTATATGCGGCCGAAGTAGTACACGTCGGTGTAATCCAGCGAAATGACTTTATTTTTATTAAAAGAAATATTAAAATCGGTATTCCACCTCAGCTTTCTGTCTGTATTGACCGTGGAGATGTTAAATTCAATACCCTTGTTTTCAATCTGTCCGGCATTGGTCTGAATGGTCGTAATAGGCAGTGAATTAGACAATTGCACATCCAACAGTACGTCGTCCGTTTTTTTGATATACGCGTCGATATTGAAGTTGACCCGGTAGTTCAGAATAGAAAGGTCGATACCGATATTGGACTGCGAGGTGGTTTCCCAGCGCAGGTCGGGGTTGCCGTAAGATACCTGTACGGCAGCCGGCCCCGATAGCGGGTTGGTAGACGTCCTGCGGTAATACGAGATCAACCCGTAGCGCGCATAGTTGGAAATGCCTTCCTGGTTGCCGTTTTTACCCCAGCCGCCGCGCAACTTCAAATCGTCGATAAACGACAGGTTTTGCATAAAAGGTTCTGCCGAAAGACGCCATGCCACAGAGAACGACGGCATCGTGCCCCAGTGCTGCGCCAATTTGGAGGAACCGTCCCGGCGCAAGCTGGCCGTCAGGTAATATTTATTATTAAAATCGTACGTAGCGCGGCCAAAAAACGAGGCCAGCGACCATTCCTGGATATTTGTGCTGGCGGTGATATTATTGGCGGCATTCAGGGTAGTGACCGACACATTATCGGGAAAGTCGTTTCCTTCGATATAGGAGTCATTCCAGCGTTGTTTCTGGAGACTGCTGCCTGCAAGGACTGAAAAATTGCTCCTGCCGATCGATTTGACATAGTTGAGCGTATTTTCCCACAGCCAGGTCGAGGTATTACTTTTGTCAGCGCGGCCTATTCCGTTTTGGCTGCGGCCAAACGTAGTGCGGAAAGGATCCAGGTAGTAATCCCATTGGTGTGCATTGAGGTCGATGCCCACATTGGTTTTAAATGTCAATCCTTCCAAAAGTTTTACATCGGCCGTCACGTTGCCAAACAGGCGATTGTCCAGTGCTTGTTGTTTGGGGCCTTCCATGTATGCCACGGGGTTTTCCCAGGAGGGTTGGAAGGGGTTCGGATCAAATTGCCCGCTGCCGTCGTCATTATAGATATTGAGGAACGGCGGCGTATTGAGCGCACTCATAATCACGCCTCCCCTGCCCGAACTGGCGTTGTCGGGAGTGTCTTTGGTCTTTGAATGCAAGGCATTTATACTGGCGCCTATCTTCAGCCAGGGCTTCAGGTCGTTGTCCAGGTTTAGTCTGAAAGAATACCTGTCGAAGCGGGCGGGGCGCACGATGCCTTCATTATTCAAATAACCTGCGGATAAAAAGTAGCGCGATTTGTCATTGCCACCGGAATAAGAGAGCTGGTAAGACTGGTTTTTACCGGTGCCGAAAACTTCTTTGCTCCAGTCGTTAAAATCAGTTTGAGAAGGGTCGAGTGCGCCTGGGATGATTTCATCCATCAAGTCGCGGTATCCTTTTGTTGATAGTACTTCAACCGTTTTTCTCAACCGGGAAATACCGGCGTAAGCATCGAGGCGAATCACCGGCGTATTTTCCTTGCCTCGCTTCGTCGTAATGAGTACAACGCCGTTTGCTGCCCGGGCGCCGTAGATAGCCGCCGAAGAGGCGTCTTTGAGTACGCTCATCGTGGCAATATCGGTAGGGTTCAGCCCGCGAATATCGGTAGTCGGCACTCCGTCTACCACGTAGAGGGGTTCGTTGCCTGCCAGCACCGAAGTAGAGCCACGCACACGAACAGAAAGGTCAGCGCCTGGTTTGCCCGAAGGTTGTACCACTTGCACGCCTGCCGCTTTGCCTTGCAAGGCTTCAGCCGCTGATACCAAAGGTCTTTCTTTTATGGCATCTTCGTCAATAGTGACCACGGCTGTTGACAAGTCTTTTTTCTTTTGTGTGCCGTAGCCGATTACCACTACTTGTTCGAGCAGTTGGGCTTCTTCCAGCAGAATCACATTGATAGTTGATTGTCCTGCTATCGCAACATCCTGGGATGCAAATCCAACGTAACTAAACCGGAGGGTACCCTCATCGGCAGATAACTGATAGTTCCCGTCAAAATCCGTCACAGTGCCGGTGGAAGTGCCGACCAATTGTACGGTAACGCCGGGCAGTTCAAGGCCGGCGGCGTCGGTGACTTTTCCTGAAATAAGCCTGCCTTGTGCAACGGCGGCAAAAGACAGCGCCGTAAAGACGAGCAGGACAAAGAGTCTGGTCATAATCCTGAATTTTTAAACGTGTTTACGATACAGGTATCATAGCCGTTGGGCAAGCGAAAAAAAAACAGGAGCGGGGCAGTTTCCCGCTCTCGCTCCTGTCCTGTCGAAAAATGAAAATGAGCTGTTAACGCTCCAGTACCATTGACCAGGCGGCGCCGCCGCTGTGATCAGTCGAGATGTCAACAGAAACGAACAAATATTCTTTGGTTGGGCTTTTTGCATAGCCGATTACTTCGTACTTGTTGGTTGTGTTGCCACCGTTGGGCGGGTTAGCGCCGTTACTATTTTCGCCTCCGTAATAACCTTTATAGAAGCCGAGGAAGGCTGCTTTATTGGGCGCGCCGTTAGTCAGCGTAATAACGGCCCTGTCGCTGCCGGAAGCCGGTGTAAACACATAAGAGTGGATTGCAGAGCCGAAAGCCGCGCCGTTACCACTGAGTGCCAATTCGGCGTCGGAGATACAGCCGTTGCTGAAGCCTGTCATATAGCCGTCGTTGCGGGCGTCGCCGTTTGTTTTGTATTGGTATATACCGCTCGCAGCGAAAATAAATTCGTCGTTGACGATACATGACCAGTCGTCGCCGCCGGTAGAAGAACCATCCAGGAAGTTGGCGGGTACTTTCCACCAGCTATTACTGCCGAGACCAGGGCCTACAAAAATTGAATTCTCTGCATTGCGAATCTTCCAGGCGCCGCCTTGAAGCAGGGCATCGGTCAACGCTACTGCTGAAGTAAAGGCTTCTTGCGTAGCAGAGCTACTGCCCGAATTGTTGGTAGCTGTAAGTTTGATATTATACACGCCGCCCGTAGCATAGGTATGCGTCGGGCTAGTAGCGGTTGACGTATTGCCGTCGCCAAATTCCCACAAATAAGACAAACCGTTCTCTGATGTATTCGTCAGCGTTACCGTGAGGCCGTCAACTACTGCGCTAAATCCGGCAATCGGAGAAGGCAATGGAATCGGCGGCGTTTGCGCTGCATTGTCGTAGTGTACAAGTACTATACGCCAGTATGCATCGTCAGTTGGGTTAGCCGCGTCAAATTTGTAGGCAGATTCGAGGATCAGGGTATCAACTGCCCCGTCGGAGAGTTTGATGATATCATACGTAACAGATTGTTGCGGAACTTTAACCTCGGTGTCCGTACCAATTTTGGGCAAGCCTACGAAAGCGCCCAAACCACTTACAGTAAGCTTGTTGCCTAGTGTAAAAGTGTGAGTGCCATCGCCAAATGCAGAGAGATCTATGCCGCCCGGACCTACCAGGTTGGTGGCATTGGTTTCCTGGCAAAGGTTGGCAGGTTCGAATACGCCGCCTTCAGCCCAGAAGTCGCCTTTAGAATCGTATTTCATCGAGCCGTCGCGGCCAAATGTCCACTCGTCATTGAGGATACAGGGGCGAAGCGCCAGTTCGTCGTTGTTCAAACCCTGCGCCCACCAGATCGTACTTCTGTCGATAGGGCCTACTTCCAGCGGGTAACGGCCAGTGCCGACTTCGCGAAGTAGAATCCATGTTTTGGAAACATCGCCCACCAGCTTAGTCAACTCCGCATTGGGGTCGGAAAGTACTAATTCCTGTTCAAACACATCGGTATTTTTCCCGTTCAGCGATGTAGCCGTCAGGGTAACCGTATAAGTGCCTATTGAAGCGTACACGTGCACAGGGTTTTCTTCAGTAGAAATCGCTGAGTTGTCGCCAAAATCCCATTCCAACTTGGAGTAATTCTGAGCCTCATTCGTAAATCAATAGTTCGGTAAGTTTATAGAACATTTGGATAAAACGAAAGGAAGCACCAAATTAGTGGTATGCGACTACCTACTAACGATGCTTCCAGCAAAAGCAGAGCTCTTGCGGAGACGATACT
>Ga0058866_1068176_pt1 | contig 10477 bp, 9 predicted proteins | sample TNRReaAerobicRNA_3_FD_61084 | JGI IMG/M metagenome (GOLD analysis project Ga0058866, IMG submission 61084) | Wastewater treatment Type I Accumulibacter community from EBPR Bioreactor in Madison, WI, USA - TNR Reactor, Time D- 0min-Aerobic_ RNA... | ecosystem: Engineered > Bioreactor > EBPR >...
CACCTCACGAGCCTCGTCTCTGTAACGATCCACAATAACTGAACTTTAGAATAAGTTAATCGGCAAATATAACGAATCTTTTTTCAGTTTCACTACCAAGTGCTAAGAAAATTCTAAGCAATGCTTCCAAAACCTCCTTAGATAACAGTGTACACATTACAAAGCCTTGTGAAAATCATTCTCCCGAAAGCTAATCGGAAGGGCTTATCTTTGCATCACTTTTTTGAGCAAGGCATGAAAACAGTCGTCATCACCGGCAGTAACGGACTTTTAGGTCAAAAATTAACCAACTTACTCACCAAGCGGAATGCCTGTCGGGTAATCGCTACGGGTTTGGGGGCGAATCGTAACCCGACGCCGAACTCCTGTGAATATGTCAATTTAGACGTTACGTCCTTTGAGGACTTAAAAGCCCTTTTTCATAAGTACCGCCCGACGGAAGTTATCAACACCGCCGCGATGACTAATGTGGATGCCTGCGAACTCAACCCCGATGCCTGCCAAGCCCTAAATGTTACCGCAGTGCGCTACCTCTGCGGGCTTTGTTTGGAATATGAAAGCCGACTGATTCACCTTTCTACGGATTTTATTTTTGATGGCAAGAATGGTCCCTATAAAGAAGAAGACCAACCCAACCCGCTGTCCATCTATGGGCAGTCTAAGTTGGATGCTGAAAATCTGATCGTGGATTCGGGGGTCAAAAATGCGCTGATCCGAACCATCTTGCTTTACGGGGTTGTGCCGAATATGTCTCGCTCCAACATCGTTTTGTGGATTAAAGATTCGTTGACGAATAAGCAGACTATCAAATTAGTGGAAGATCAGATTCGTACCCCTACGTTAGCAGAAGATTTAGCGGATGGCATCGCGTCAGTAGTCTTTAAAGATAAAACGGGTATCTACCACCTTTCGGGTTCTGAACTGATGAGTATTTATCAATTAGGGCAACGGGTAGCTGATTTCTGGCAATTAGATAGCTCACTGATCGAACCTGTAACCACTGATTCTTTAACCCAACCCGCTAAACGTCCTCCCAAAACGGGTTTCATTATTCTAAAAGCGCAAACCGATTTAGGTTACAAACCGAATCCCTTAGAGCGCGGCCTGGAAATCGTAGATCGTCAGCTTAAAGCCCTTCAATCATAGTTTTTAAATCTGTGATGATCGGATGTTCCGCATCATATTCAAAATCATTGATGCAATAAATCGGTTGAATACCTTGTATCACATTGGTAGTGAAGCAGGCTTCATATTCCAATAAGGAGGAAATCGTAACGGGGCTTTCTTCTGCGTTTTCTTTCAGAGTTTGTAAAACTTTTTTGCGCATCACACCGGCTATCGCACCTTCACTGATAGGGGGAGTGATGACTTGTTCATCTTGTCGGATGAAAAAAATGTTGGCGTTGAATGTTTCCACCAACCGGCGATGAATATTGAGAAATATGTCGGGCTTTTTACGTTCGACGTATCCCCAAACGTTGGGTAATTTGTAGAGGGTTTTGATTGCCGTTAGTGCTGAAGGGGCGATTAAATATTCATCCCAGATGTGTAATTTCAAGGGATGTTCCGGCACAATAACCGGAAAATGGATTTCAAGAATGAAGATTATATCATTTTGAATCGGTTGATAGAAACCTGCACCGTTTCTAATCAGGCTTAGGCGTAAGCGAAAAGCGGGTTCTTGGCACTTTTGGAGAGCATAGTCTAATAATCCGACAATCAGCCCTGCAAACGTAAACTCATCCCCCATGTTTAATTTTAATACTTGACAACCGGCTATCAATCGTTCGATATGCTCGTCTAAGAAACGAATTTGCCCCTCTTTTATGCCGATGGTTTCAAAGATACCATCACCGTATTTCATTCCTCGATTGACGAGGTGGCTCATTGTCAGGTTAGTTTCGATACATTCATCTTGGATGAAGAGCGCGTAAGGTTTATCGGTGAAGGTAGTCATACGGCGAAAAAAGGTCTCCTAAATTAACTTTTTCGCCTCCTTCAAAACGATAAAAGTTACCCACCGACGTGTAATAACCTGTCTCGGCAGTAGCATCCGGTGTATTGATGGGGGCTACTTGTCCCGTACAGGCTAAGATATTTAAGCCTGTTTTTCGGCTGATTTTTTCGGCTATTTTACCGCCACTACACGTCAGCCATAATTGTTGGGCTTTGGGGTGAAAGCGTATTTTTCGGTCATTAAAAGCGTTGACCCACTCGGAAAGTAAGGCTTTTTTGCCTTTTAGTCCGTAAAAACGCTTCCAATATCGGCGGGTTAGTACCTTATCGTCATACAAACCCTGATCGGTATCGAAAAACATCCCCAATGAATCCCCATGAGCAATGATAATCACATTTCCCAGCATCCCTGACTTACTCGACAGTTGCTCCAAAGTGGAGAGCAAACCTTGCCCCGAAGTGATCTCGGTATATCCGTAGCCTAATTGCTTTGCCAACTTCTTACCCCTCTTTTGAAAAGCACGATTATCTTTAGTCCGTTGGGGGTTAAGGGTGTTGATGCCCACGATGATTTGCCCCTGCGGGATATCCTTTTTAGGGATCACACAATCGGTATAGTAAGCATCGTTTGGGGCTTTCAATAGGGTTGGCAGGAGCAAAAAAATGCTGATAATCAACCCCTGCGCTATTATGATAGGCTTCATAAAATCTCCGTTTATCTATGAGGGGGCAAAAATCCAACAGGAGCTTTTACCGTTTTCTTAATTATCGTCAAAGGAATGGTTAAGAATGCTGAGGAATGTAAGTTTATACCACACTTTTTCTGTTTACATCTAAGTAGTTTAGATGATTATTTTCAAAGATTTGTTCCAAAGAGTCAACGCCATATTTCTTTTTAAGGGCTAATTCTTCAGGAGTGATGGGTAAGAGCCAATAAAAGCCAACTTGTATGTTTTCGGGCTGATACGTAAAAATCTCTAACATAGGATCATCTAAATAGGGAAACGAAATTAATCCATACGAACATTTTGATTGATATTGCCAAGGTTTACCAAAATTTACCGTATGATTTAATCCAAGATTGGTGGTATGAATATGATAAAAAGCTATTGCAGTTAAAAGCACGATTAGTTCAGCGTTCCTTGTACTTGAAAAGAGGTGTAGCTCTATCGGATTGTATTGATTTGGATTCGACATACAGCAAGTTGCATACGTCCACATATCACGGGCAACTGACGGTTCAAATTCTAAAATGCAAAAATCATCACCTAATAATTCGATAGGACCTTGTGCACATTTAACCAAATTATAATTTCCATGCCAACATGATTGATAATGTTTGATAATAGCATCTTTGTAAGTCATGACTGAATTAAAATAAAACCGGTCGGTAAGATTTTCACCTCACCGACCGGTTGGTTGATATATGAAGTAGATAACTTATTCTTTGTTGAACTTGCCCGTCTTTTCCAATTTAACGGCATCGGGCATCAGGGAACAGGCTTTTTTGAACGTTTCATCCATCGACAAGGTAACGGGGTAAAAACCGTCATCGTTATACATGGCTCGTCCGATCATTGATTTGATGTTGAGGCGAATGTATTTCATGGATTTGTTATAGTCTTTCTCCACGAAGGTAGCCCCTTTTTCCGTAGCGTGGGTTGTAAAGTCCTTCAACATGGCATCCGTAACTTCAAACTTCTTAGCGTACTCGAAGCCGTCCTTGTACTGCGTTTTGATTTGGGGGTGAGACTCCGCATACCGGAAAGCAAAGGTACGAAAGACGTTTTTGATGAATAAAGTGGTTAAATAGGTGCTTGTACCCGAAGTATCTGCCGGCACAAAAATATCCGGCATGATGCCACCGCCGCCGTAAACGATTCTACCGCTTTGCGTTTTGAACTTCAATGAATCGGGGAATTTCACTTTGGCAGGGTCAAAGAGTTCGCCACTTTCGTAGCGGTCGGAAACTTCATCTTCATAGTCTTTACTACCTTTGGTGTAGGGTTTTTGGATACATCTGCCCGCCGGTGTATAATATCTGGAGATCACCACCCGAATGGCACTTCCGTCATTAAGGGCGTATTGCTGTTGCACCAATCCTTTACCAAAGGAGCGCGTACCGACGATGATACCCCGATCCCAATCTTGAACCGCACCCGACACGATCTCACTGGCTGAAGCTGAACCTTGATTAATCAAAACGATTAAACCGCCTTTTTCAAAATCCTGAATCGTAGGTGTGGTGCGGTATTCATGGTTGCTGGAGGGGATGCGTCCTTTCGTGTAAACGATGAGTTTGTCATGCGTTAGGAACATATCCGCCATGATTCGGGCTTTATCTAAATAACCACCCGGATTATTTCTTAAATCCAAGATCAGGTTTTCCAGACCTTTTGATTTGAGTTTCGATAGATGTTCAGCAAATTCATCAATAGTTGTTTCGGCAAAACGTCCTACTTTGATGTATCCCGTCTTATTATCCACCATATAGGAATAATCCACACTATTGATCGGAATATCATCACGGATAATGTCAAAATCCAACAGCGATTTGAGCGACTGCCGTTTGATGGAGACTTTTACTTTTGTTCCTTTTGCACCGCGTAATTTTTTGAAAACGTCGTTATTCGAGATATTTACGCCGGCTACGGTTTGGTCGTCAATCTTAACGATGCGGTCGCCGGGTTGAATGCCTAATTTTTCGCTGGGTCCGCCGGTGATGGGCGAAACGACGTAGATGGTATCCTCCAAAATGTTAAATTCGATACCGATGCCTTGAAATTTGCCCGTCATCTGTTCGTTGACCTGCTTGAATTCTTCGGCGGGAATGTAAAACGTATGCGGGTCTAAACCCTTCAACATGCCTACGATGGCATCATCAATCATCTTATCGGACTTAACATCCTCAAAATAATTGGCAGATACCAAACGGATCACATCTTGAAATTTATTCAAGTTAGAAGAAAAACTGAGCGCGGAATTGCCCGCGATGGAACTTTTGATGGTAAAACCTACCAGCATCCCGATCATCACCAAGCCTGCCGCGATGAAGGGATATAAAAGCTGTTTTGACATACGTTTAGCCGATTGCATCATATATTCTACGGGAACAAAAATAATACCTAAATGATTCAGTGCTAATTTTGACGGTGGAAAAAGCACTGCATTCCTAATACACTACGTAGGTATTGGCTAACTTATCGTGTAGCCCCTGTTTGTCTTTGTCAAAAAGGATCATAATGAAGCCAATCAAAAGAATGATCGCACTCAAGATTTTAGCGAAATAACGTATTGTGGCTCGTTTGAAGGAAATCCTTTCTCCCGAAGTAGAAACGACACGAATATTCATCGCTTTCTTGCCTAAGGTAGCTTGGGTAGGCGAAGATTCTAAATAGGCGAAATAGAGCCAATTCAGGGCTAAAACAAAGGGGATGTAAATTACAAAGTACGTAATAGATCCTTCTTCCAATAGTTGTTTGAATATGAATTCACAAATTCCTTGGACTACAGCAAGTATGATACTGTCAATGATGTAAGCCAAGAATCTACGTCCGGGATCAGCATATTCTAATTTTTCTTCTAATTCAAAGATGCTTTTTTCTTCTTGCATGGTTGAAAACGATTAATTAAGGCAAAGATAAAGACTATGCTGCGGTACGCAAAAAATATTTGTCGTTGCTTAAATATGGTTGGAGTATTAGATTTACCGTTGGATCACGACCTTAAAGTGCTGTACTGCTTGCTTGGCAGTCATTATTTTTACGCTGTAAATGCCGTTATTCCAGTCAGTTGTAGGCAGTGTGAGGATGCCCGTTGGTGCGGAGACGATTACATTTTCAACCCTCCTGCCCATCATATCATAAACTTGGATAGTGGCTTCAATTTCAGATAACGGCAGTCGGTAACGGATGTTGATTTCATCCTTAGCCGGGTTGGGATAGAGGACGGCATGAATCGCCTCCGCCGGCATTTCCTCTAAACTTACGTTTTGGGCATCTAAAAGGTAAACGCCCTGCCCGTTCGTACCCGCCAGCAGTTCATCTTTCCCGTTCAGAGCCAGCGTTAATATCTTAGCGGAAGGCAAACCCGTGTTGAGTTCTTTCCATGTTTTGCCGTTATCTCGCGAATAGATGATTCCCGATTGATTCATAGATGCGATCAGATGCCCTTTTTTGTTGGCAACCAATCCTGTTATCAAGTTACCGAAGGGTAGGCGATAACGTCTTTGCCACTGCCCGTTAACAAGTTGGTGGATGCCTTCATTATTGGCGCAGAACATCGCTTTGGTGGCATTATTCGAGAGTAAAGCCGTGATTTGGAAACTTTCTAAACCCGTAATCAAGCCTTCCCATTGGCGGTTATTGGCATTCCATCGCCGAACCCCTGCTCCCCGCGTCCCAGCCCAAAGGGTTGTACCGTCCGAGATAGCGATAGATTGTACGTTGGGTGTGCCTAAACCCGCCGTATCCATGCGTGTCCAATTATTTCCGCGATCATCCGATAGATAAATGCCATCCGTAACCGTACCGATGTATAGGCGATCATTTCGATCTTTAGCGAAGCACTGACCACCGAAAGAATTGATTTCCTCACCCGTAACCTGCCAATCCAAACCCGATGCCGTACTGCGCACGACGACCCCACCCCCCGTTAGGGCGCAAAGGATGGTATCCTTTCCCCAACCGTACAGCGATTGCACTTGGTAGTTAATTAGTCCGCGATTGACGGCGCGCCAGCTTGTTCCTCTGTCAATGGTTAAAGCGATGCCGGTATTCAGCATTCCCGCTAAAGCATTGTCGCCTCCCGCCCACGTCAGCGCATTAACCGAAGTGGCGGGAAGGTTGTCGGCATCGGTTGTCCAAGCGTTGGCTTTGAGGTCTAAAAACACGAAACCGAATTGCCCCACCCCCCAACAGATGGTATCTGGCTTTTGATATAAAACTTTATTTACTTTTTCCTGAATTGGTAGGGCATGAACGCTTTTCCAAGTAACGCCCGCATCGGTTGACTCATAGAATACGCCTGCTTCATCGGTAACGATGATTCGATTACCGGGCGCAATAGTGATGGTAGATAAGGCTTTTCCGCGCGCAGGCGTTACCTTACGAACGAAGTTAACTTTACCTAAAGAAATATTTACGATAGTGCCGGCATTGGTTGCTCCCCATAAACTGCCTTGCCCATCATATAAAGATGTAATGATCGTATCTGCACGAAAAGGCAGAGGAATTGTCCGTGAAATATTACTTATAAAAATAAGCAAATTCGTATCGGGTGTACTAATGTACAACCCATCAGTATCGGTATATAGGAGACAAGCTGTCCGAGTAATATTGATGCCTTTATCAAGTTTCCCCCAAGTATCTGATCCTTCGCGTTTACTCCATATCCCGTTATTGGAAGTAGCGACAATCAAGGCTTTCCCTTCATTATGGTAGACCATCTCTTTGATTTCATCTGGGTCTAAATTGTAATTAGCCGGCGACCAAGAAGAAGCGTTCAGGGATTGATAGATACCTTTATCGGTTGCCGCCCAATAGATACCGTCGAGCGTTTTAACGATCCGATAAATATTATCGGCATTCAGCCCTGATACTGAGGCAGATTCCCAGAGGTTGCTACCATAGTTTCGTTTCCAGACTCCGCCTTTGGTGGCAACCAGCTCATTACGTTGACCATTATTCCATTCTTCCATATAATCATAGACCGTACCACCACCGGGACCGTTCCACGATTGCCAGATTTGTCCCCAAGCGGTCATTCCGCTACCTAAAATTATGAAAGCAAGAGCGAGTAAGAAACGAGAGAAAAACATCATTTACTATTTTCCGCTAAGATAAATAAAAATGCGGTACGTGATTTACTCCGTTGCCTAAGCCGTCAAAAGTTAGCATTTTGCGGTAGGAATTATGAAAAGAACGATAACCGATGGGCATCGGGTAGCTTGGTTTCTGATAGCCCTGATTATTCAAATGATGGCTTTTGCTACCGTTGACCTCCATGCCAAAAAAGCCTATGATTGGCTGAGCCTAAGCTATTGCCTAATCCTGACGGCGGGACCTTTTACAGTCGTTAAGGAGCGTAAGAAACTCATCCTAACCGTAATATGGGCATCGGTAACGTTGCTGTTTCATCAGTTAGCTTACTTTTTGCCCTACATTCCACCCATTCAAGTGATGAGTGCAGGCATGTGGGTGAGTTTTAACATGCTTTCGGCGTATTGGTTTTTCTACTTTGTGCAACGTTCCACCCGCGTGGGTAATGCGCAAATCTTTGCCGCAATCTGTGTGTATATTCTCATTGCATTAGGTTATGCGGCGATATATGCCCAGCTTCAGTTTCAAAATCCCCAAGCCTTTACCCTCAACTTTGATTCGGATGAAAATTTAGCCTCCGGTTGGGCAACTTTTGTCTATTTCAGCTTTACGACTCTTACGACCGTTGGTTTTGGGGACATTACACCTAAAAGTATGGTTGCCCGCTACCTCACGATTTCGGAAGCAGTGATCGGCGTGTTTTATGTAGCTATCTTGATTTCTCGCTTGATAAGCCTGCAAATGATGCACCGAGAAAAAGAATCCCATCACGACTAAAAGCGAAACGCCTCAATCCAGTTGGGTCGAGGCGTTTCGCTTATGTTGGATAGGCAATATTAGCGTTGGAGGATCACTCTTTGGCTGGCGTTTCCTTGATCGGTGATTAATTGAACGGTATAGATACCGTTAGCTAATCCACTGAAGTCAGCCAATACATTGCCGGCAACCGTTTCATAGCTTACTTTAACGGATTGTCCAACGCCGTTGGTAACAATCAAGTTTTGGAGGTTCACGTTTTCCGGTAAAGTTAAGCGAACCGTCCCTTGTGTCGGGTTGGGATACATTTTAACTTTTTCCAGAACCATCGGTTTCGGTGCGGAAACAAACGGATCGTTATCCAAAATGATGACGCGCGTCTCCATCATTTCTAAGGCATCTTGGGCGTTAATTGAAAGACCTTCGATACGTAAAATGAAAGTTTCCGTATGTTCTACCGTTTCATCATTATTGATCGGAACAGAAATGTAGGCAATCGTATCGTGAGGATGGGCGATGACTTCCTGATCTATCGTTACATAGTCTCCACCATTACTGTAAGCGTCATTGACATCACCTTTTGCGGATTCATTATACGATTTCACGTGGATACGGATGGGTTGTGCAATCGGGTAAGAGATGCGAATGGGAATGGTAAATACGTTTCCGGGTTCGTTGGTGGCTTCGGGGGTGGAAATTTCAGGCGTAAAGAAGCGCACATTTGGACGGAAATCATCATCCTGAATCCAGATGCGAACCGTATCACTGATACCGATACGTACATTACGCGAAATACGACCGATGCGCAATACGAAGGAGCGTCTGCCCTGATTGTAATCGTTGTTAATGATTTGAATGGGGATAAATGACTTGGTTTGATTCGGTAACAAGGTTACGGAAGAAACAAAACGCACATAATCACTATCCGCAATGGCAGTACGATCCAACGTTTCCATCGAAATTTCAACGGAATCTGTTAAAGGCTTAGAAATGCTCAGCGGCATGTAAACAATAGCGGAATCTTCCCGAATGGTGGTATCCGTCATGGAAAAATACATGACCGGAACATCATCATCCAAAATTTGGAACAGATAGCGATTCACCGTGCCGATTTTAGCATTTGGGGTGATGGTTTCTAAACCTAATGCGAAGTATTTATCATCTTCGATTAATGAATCGTCCAAGATAGCCACTTCCACTAATTTGTAGGTTTCGCCGGGTTCAAAGGTTAAAGAGCCATTGTTAATTGGAACGAAATCCACATTGGGGATGGCTTCTGGTGCGGGATAGTAGGTATTGATCTTAACCGTAACCGGTGTTTCGGAGGGTTGCGTTAAGATGACCGGTACTTTGACTACGCCTACATTTTCAGAGATATTCATGCGAAGTGCGCCGAAGTTACAGGTAACCTTGAACGTATCAATTAGGAACGCACCATAGATTGCATTAGGTTCGCTACCATCATAAATCATGGTAACGACCTCCCAAGGTTTATTGGGTACATACCATGAATATTGCGTAGGATTGATTCGACGGAGTTCGTAGGCTTCGATGAAGAAACCGTTATTTAAGTAAAGGCTGTCTACTTCCTCAATATCCTTGCGAACGCGGATCACCGACGGATAATAATGAGATGGCGTAGATAATTTGCCCTGTCCGTCGCATTGAATCGTCGTTTTTACATGACGAACCACACGGAAGGTATCCACACGGTTACCCCGAATGCGTCCGCCCCAATAGTCCTGTTGCACTTCTTGCACCGGAAGGCGGTCGCCGTACTTCATCCCGAACGGTAACACCAAGCGGGATTGTAAATGATACGGGGCAGACTCTTTCAAAAAGACGAATGTATCGCCGTTGGCAGTGGTATTGTAGGTAAAGTCATTGAAGTTACCCAAAATCTTCAGCCCCTCTTCATCAACCGATAGGTAAGAAGTTTCAAAAAA
>Ga0058866_1022748_pt1 | contig 10343 bp, 5 predicted proteins | sample TNRReaAerobicRNA_3_FD_61084 | JGI IMG/M metagenome (GOLD analysis project Ga0058866, IMG submission 61084) | Wastewater treatment Type I Accumulibacter community from EBPR Bioreactor in Madison, WI, USA - TNR Reactor, Time D- 0min-Aerobic_ RNA... | ecosystem: Engineered > Bioreactor > EBPR >...
GAAAAAATCATCATAATCGGTTCTGGAAGATACACTTTAATTGTATTTTACATAAACAAAAAGTCGTATTGAAATCATTTTCATATGGAAATAAAAAAGGTGAATTATGAACAATGAATTTGAACCCATCATCTTAAATGCCCCTCAAAAAATCGAAAACAAGATATTTCCGTACTTAAGTTTTCCTTTAACTAAGTTCTGTCAGTTTAAATGCTTGTACTGTGGTGTTGGTGGCGAAACAACTGCTAGTTACGAGTCTATTACAACGGCAAGCTTTGTTATTCAAAGAGCAGAAATAGGATACGCACATGGTGTTAGAAAGTTTCGCTTAACGGGTGGAGAGCCCTTGTCTCACCCAGAGTTTGAAAAAATTGTGGACTCACTTTCAAGGCTTGAAAATTCTTCTTTATTAATTAATACCAATGGTGATTTATTATCAAAGAAAAGCAGCTGGTTGAATACTGTCTCAAGTAATGTTCGTTTTGCAGTAAGTCTCGACTCTTTGGAACCAAGTAAATTTGATTGGATAACAGGTTCTAAGGGGCATTTTGATCGTGTTATAGCAGGAATAAGACTTTTGGCAAGTAAAAAATTACTGACCCGTTTAAACCTAGTTGTTACAAAGCATAATGTGGATGAAGTTTTTTCTGTAATTGACTTCTGTAAAGAGTTAGGTTGTAATTTAAAGTTACTGGAAGTGTGTTCCGTTCCAATCCCTTATAGTAATTGGGAAGATTTTCATGTAAAACTTGATGACATCGAACGCCAACTTGTTGAGAAATCTAAAAGTGTAGCCCCTCATGAATACTCTAAGAGCTTTGGGATTCCAATGCCAGTATACAATGTCGATGGGGTTAATGTTACAGTTAAATCATCTTTGTATGGATCAAGATACGATGCAGAAGGAATTTGTAAGGGATGTAATTATTTCCCCTGTCACGAAGGACTTTATGATATGTATCTTCTTCCTGATGATAGACTTTGTGGTTGTCGTTGGAGTGATACTAGTGTGGCACAAAATCAGGATTTTCGCGAGACCCTTGATTTTATGGTAAACGTGTTCCAGCGCGCTGAATGGCAAAAGATCGAGAAGATTCAGCCAATGAAGCCTCTGCCTTCGTTTGTATGTCATAATCTAAAAAAGGACTGATTCGGAACGAATAACTACGAAAATAGGAGCTGAAAAATGAATTACAACAATAAAATCTTCATTAATGGTTCATTTGTTGAGCCTAAATCTCGGGATATGTTTAATGTAATTAATCCCGCCAGTGGGCAAGTCGTAAGTACCTATATTAATTCTTCTGAACTTGATGTAGATTATGCTGTCGTCGAGGCTGAAAAAGGTTTTGATGTTTGGCGTCATACTTCGACTTCTGCGCGTGCAGAAATTATGCATCGGGCTGCAGCGTTAGTTCGAGAACGTACCCAAGAAATTTCACATGCAATTACTCAAGAAATGGGAAAAACCATAAAGCAAGCGAAATCAGAGACGACAGGTGTAGCCGAACTCCTCGATTATTTTGCGGAAGAGGGGTTAAGGGTGTATGGCGATATTCCAAAATTAGATTTGTCCAATGAACTTCCTTTTGTGTTGAAAGAACCAATTGGAGTTGTTGGTGCTATTACACCATTTAATTATCCAATAGCTCTTCTGGTTTGGAAACTGGGTCCCGCACTCATAACAGGCTGTAGTTTGGTTGCAAAGCCGGATGAAAAATCCCCAACTGCTACTATGCTATTGGCTAAGATACTAGTGGATGCCGGGCTTCCTGGAAATGTCTTCAATGTTGTTACTGGCGGAGCTGAAACAGGCAGAGCCTTGGTTTCTCACCCAAAAGTTCGTAAAATTGCATTTACTGGTAGTGTTGAAGTCGGTCAAGAAGTAGGATCAATTGCGTCGCGAACTGGAAAACGGGTTACGCTTGAATTAGGCGGACAATGCCCTGCCATTATTGATGAGGGGGCAGATATTAAAAGCGTTATACCTGATTTTGTTACACATGCATTCAATAATGCTGGTCAATACTGTTATCGAATTAATCGTGCCTATGTCTTGGATACTGTATATGATAAATTTATTGAACAACTAATTTCCCAGGTTCAAAAAATAAAGGTGGGACCTGGTGAGAACGAGAAATCAGATATGGGTCCACTCACATCGGAGGATATCTACAATCGAACCTTGAAGCATATTTCTGATGCGCTTTCAAAAGGCGGAAAGATACTTTGTGGCGGAAAAAGATTGAAGGGTGACGAATATGATAATGGTTTTTTCTTTGAGCCAACCATCATAGAAAATGCCAATCATGAGATGTTGGTGATGCAAGAAGAAACATTTGGTCCAGTTGTTGGAATTAAAAAAATCTCAAGTATTCGCGAAGGTATAAAATTAGCAAATGATACTCGCTACGGTTTAGCCGCCTACGTGTTTACTGGAGATACTGGGAAAGGCATTCAAATTGCTCGTGAAATAGAAGCTGGCTCAGTTTGGGTAAACAAAGTTAAAAAAGCATACCTCCTTTGTCCATTCGGTGGTATGAAGCAGAGTGGACAGGGTAGGGAAAAATCTAAATATGGCTTGGATGAATATTTAGAATTAAAAACAGTTTATTTGGCTCTACCTGAATTGGAGTAATTGAAAAATTCAAAGCATTTTCTTAACTCAATTAGAGAGATTGTTTCTGTCTAATTGAGTTAAGAATTCTTTACAAGAGTATTCACGCATTACTAACAATCAGGCTCAGGAAGTGCCAATCTCTTAATGGTGTCGCGAATTTGGTGGAGAAAATATTTTGTAAGGTCAGATATAAATAATAATTTAATATATTATCTTTGGATATCAAATGAGTAGGCACAATATCATAGTAAAAGGATAATTCGGTGAAAGAAGTAACCGTCAATAAACCAGACCCTTTTCATCTTATCAGCTTAGCTGAAGATATGGCGCGGCAACAAAACTATCATGATGCTTTAAAGTTTTATATTCGAGCAGGACTTCAATTACTTGATCACGAGTGGGAATTTTTAACAGGATTAAAAATCAGGGGATTAGATATAGCAGATATCAATGGAGATGGTGAAGATGAAATATTAGTTGCATCTGAGGATTGCCATGTCTATGTTCTTGACAAAAACGGTCATGAATTATGGAAATCCAAAATGCAAAGCTGGGCAATGTCTGTAAGTGCCATCGATTTAAATAACGATGGCTACAAAGAAGTCGTAGTTGGTTCTGAAAAAATTTACATCTTTAATCATACAGGGGAAGTGATCAATTCATTCTCGGCAGGCGCAACAGATGTATCAAGTCTCTGCATTAAGAAGAAAATCTTCGAGGGTGATTTTATAAAAATAATCGCAGGACATGATGATGGGACAATATCTGCATGGGATAATGAAGGGAAGATTTTATGGCAATACAAATGTCCTAGGCGCATAATATGTATGCTTGCAGAGGATATTAATCAAGATGGTAGGGTTGAGGTAATCGCCGGTTGCGAGGACCAAAATGTTTACATTCTAAATGATGAAGGTGGTCTTAAGGATATATTTAAGTCAAACCATTGGATATTAAATGTGGGAGCTGCGGATATTTACAATGAAGGATATCCAAGACTAGTAATTGCTTCATTTGAGGGAGACGTGCATGTTTATAAATATGCAAAATCCGCAACGTTGAAAATCAGTCAACACGGCATCTTAGGTTTGCACTTAGCTAAACTATTACCCGAGTCCTCGGGATATCAAGTAATTCTTGGTTCATCCGACAAGGGTGTATCAATTCTTGATTTAAATGGCAAGTTGTTATGGAGATTTAACACTAGTTATGGACATCGTGTTCTCATGGCAGCTCCTGACCAATCAGGGGAAAACTTAGTAACAATAATTGTGGGATCCGAAGATGGAACAGTTCACAAATACAAAGTCCATCTAATTCCTGGTTTAGTGGAATGGATACAACAAACATACTCTAAGGTTACCTCTGCTAGAATACATCGAATAGGACTTTCATCTGAAGAGATGAAATTGCTAAGTACATTTGTTCATATTGATCCAATAAACAAAGATGCTACTATACATAATGCGAACTTCAGCTTGGATCATCACAATGTTTACGATGCAATTGAGCTGTCTATGGAGTTGTGGCGTAATAATGTTGAGTATTTATGGGATCATAAAACAGGTGGGAGAATCTATGCTTTGTCAACTGCAAGTTTGGAAGAAATAAAACGTAAATGTGTGTTTGCTGGTTCGGAGGATGGAAAGGCGTACGCAATTGATATTGAAAATGGCTCAATCCTATGGGAGTTTAAAGCCGGTGGTGGAGTGCGCGGAATTGATGTATCACAAATATCTGTAAATGAAGATATTAAAAAAATTGCAGTAGGCTCTGTAGACGGGAATGTCTATTTATTAAACACAGAAGGAAAACCCGAGTGGAATTTTCAAACCCAGAATTGGGTGTTATTCACTCATATGCAATGTATTAATGGTGATGGCAAAAAGGAAATTATTTATGGGTCTGATGGACATTACGTAGGAGCGACCGATATCTTTGGAAGACACTTATGGAAATTTAAAACAAAAGACCGGGTGAGGGCAGTCACAAGTGCTGACATCAACAATGATGGCTTGTTTGAAGTTATTGCTGGTTCGGATGACCAGAATGTTTACATCATCAATAATTTAGGGGAGGTGATTTTCTCCTTCCCTGCACCTCATTGGGTTTTAGCGATCCATGCTGATGATATTAATAATGATGGGATAACAGAAATACTAATTGGTACTGAAGATGGTGGTCTTTACGTATACAATCCACAAGGGACTTTGTTGTGGAAGTATGAAACTGGTCATTGGATTGCAGCTCTTTACACTCAAAGGGGAGCTATAAAAGATGAGAAAAACATCGTAGTTGGCTCAGCTGATAGGTTTCTTTATTGCTTATCTAATAATGGAGTCCTTAAATGGAGTTTTGAAACATCCGCAAGAGTAAGGACGCTAACTACCATTGAACTTTCTGATAAAGATGATGGTGTATTATTTGGCTCATATGATCAAAGCGTTTATTTATTCAAGGTAATTCGCCAAGATGAAATCAATAGTACATTCGAAAGCATAATTAGGAAATTAGAATCAAGCCCAAGCTTCAATTGGCAAGAACTAGTTAATAGTACTAATGATATACATAGAGCGTTCGCTTATTTACATAATAAACGTCAGGATACTTTACTGGCTGGCATTAGTGATCCTTCAAGTTTTGTGCATACTGCGCTTTGTTGCTCTGTGTTGTCTATCAATAAGGATTTATTATCAGAAGAAAGCATTATTAATTTACTCGGAAAGCAAATATTTTATGAGGAAAATCATCAACATCGGCTCTTAATTCACAATCATATAAGAGAATTAAGAAAAGAAGAAGCGATTAATTTACTTAAAGAATTATCTGTATCTATAAAACCAACAATTGAAACAAAAAACCTTATCGAGTACCTACAACAGATCAAGCATTTTAAGGCAGGTCGTGAACCTTGGACTAAAAATATTGTTCTTATCCTCTCTTCAAGCACAAATAAATGGCTTCAATTAGAGTTGAAATCGTTGATTGCAGATCAAGGATAATACTATGCAACAATTTGGTACACCGAAGATTAGTCAGAAACTATATGAAAAGATACGTGACTTTTTACTTAGACCTGAACTTAGACTTGCGGATAAAGGTAGACGAAAAAACTTACTTGTTGATGCGTTTAAGTATTGGCACCCCCCTATTCTAAACATTATTGATCTAGAAGGGGCACCACAGGATTTTGTGATCCATCTAATTGAAAAAATGATTGATACAGGTTGTGTTGAAGGCAAACATTGTCTAGCAAAATTATTCGAGTCATTTTCGATTGGAGAAAGCGCCGATACAGTTGCATATATCAATCAGCTTGTAAATGAGTTGAACATGGAGTTTCCATGCAAAGACAAATATGTGTCAGAATCGGCAAGTCTCAAAAATAATTTAAATTCAATAAAAACTCTCAATGAGAAATATCAACTATTAGATGTGATTTGCGAAACCCCTTGTTCTGTGTATTACAAGGCGATTGATCTAAACAGCAAGACTAATCGATTTGTAAACTTCATTCAATTTAATGATATTCCACAAAACAACAAAAACAAGGTTAAATCTTCCATTAAGAGCATTGCCCAATTAGAGCACCCACATATACTACCCATCTATGATTGGGATCAAGTAAATTTAGATTACATAATCACCAAGTGGGCAGACGGCGAATCTTTGCAGGAGAGGTTAAGTAAACCTATATCCAGAAAAATAGTTTCAGATTATATAAGTCAGATTTGCGTTGCATTGTCGTATTCTCACGCGTTTGGGGTTGTTCACGGAGATATATCACCGAAAAATATTTTCTTTGATAAAAAAATTGATCATATTTATTTGGTGGGCTTCACTTCTACATCACAAAGTGCCCTTGAATATTTACAACGACCCAAACGAGATAAAAATTCCCCAGATTATTATGCTCCTGAGCATCTGGAACGCGGGGAGGTTACCCCGGAGACAGATCAATATATGGTCGCTTTGTTAAGTTGGAGAATGCTTACAGGAGAGTACCCGTTTAGTGATGATGCAGATAGGGGGAAATACGCAAAAAACGGAAAATCTTTGCCACCAAACCCAACATATGTTTCCGATGCTCTATACAAGGTTATAAATCGGGCATGTTCGGGAAATCCGCAGAATCGTTTTAGTAGTGTTGTGGCATTTGCAGATGCTTTTAAGACTGCTATTGATCATAATGTTTCCCCAACTAATTTGCGCGATCACGAACAAAGTTACTTAGACTTGGTTGTCAAAGATTCAACAGAGGCTATACGTGGTTACGTTAGCCTTAAAGGCATGTCCATTTCAGGTGCAGAAAGAACAAGGTCAGATATCTTAACCGGTGTGGCGAAAGCTGCTGTTCGCCATCCAATAATGTATAAAATCAATCAACCAAGTGAAAAGACTCTAGAAGAAGTAACGGAAGATATTAGAGATACGATAACTAAATCACCTAAGGTAGTTTTACTGGGAGAGCCTGGCTCAGGAAAAACTACAACATTAATTCAGTTGTCTCTTGAGCTAAGTCAAGAGGCCCAAGTCAACCCCGATGCACCATTGCCGATTTTAGTTCCACTTCATTCATTTAACGAGCAAAAAGGGTTTAAGGAATTTATACGTGAACAAATGCCTCAAATAGGTGAAAATCTTGATGAATACCTATCGAAGCCTGGAAAAATGATTTTGCTTTTTGATGGCTTGAATGAGACAACCCTCGAGTTAAGACCACAAGTTGTAGACTTCCTGAAATCGCTTGACAGGTTTGTTGTGTCATGTAGAGTAAAGGACTATCGTCAGGAGTTTAGTTCAACTAAGGACATTACAACAATTACTATAATGGATTTAGATCCACCGCGAATTCGACAAGCTATGTCGCTAATTCTGCAACCCCAACTTGGTGATGCTCTATGGAACGAGTTGGGTGGTAATGATTTAGTATTACGATTTTGGAATAAGTTGGTTAAGAATAATGACGAAAGAACATTTTGGTTCTTTGGTGAAGTTCCAAGCTATACTCACAGCGATGAAGATCAGGCATGGCAAAAAATGCACGAGAAGGCACTTTTGCCATTATGTCGCAATCCTTTTATGCTTAATATGGTTTGTAACCTTTATGAAGGTAAAGGGGAATTACCAGATAATAGAGGTGCATTATTTCGTGATTTTGTTAACATTCTCACTCAACGAGAAATTGAAAGGATTGCTAAAGTTGAAGGATGGGAAGATTTAAGGGATGTTCAAAAAACAGAACGTCAAGGCTTTGTGTATTCTGTTTTAATTCTTCTAGCTAGCACGATTCAAGAAAAATACATGGGCGCTGGAATTGAGGAAAGTCTCGCTATTAAATTGCTCAACGAAAAAATGCCGGACACTGATGTTTCTCTGGCATTAAATATAGCCCGGGATTCAAACTTAATTCATTTTGAAAGTGGTACTATTGTTTTTACACATCAACTGATTCAGGAGTTCTTTGCTTCAGAAATAATGGGGAGAGAACTTGACCGTGATCCTTCTACACCATCCGCATACTTTTTTAATCAGAGTAATTGGTGGGAAACACAAGGTTGGGAGGAAACAGCGGTAATACTTGCTGGGGTTCGTGGCTTGAAAGAATTAAATAAAGTGGTTCTGTGGCTAGCATCCTCACAGCCTGAGGTCTCTGTTCGTTGCATATTAGAGTCGGGAATTCCAAATATTGGAATAGAAAATATGGATCGAAGTGTGATGGATCAAATTCGCACTTTATGGGTAAATAGACTAAAGACAAAAGAACATCCTAAAGCCCGAGCAGCAATAGGAAGAGCTTTAGGTACCATCGGTGATCCTAGGAAAGGGACCGGGATCACCACTCAGAATTCAAAGACTTTGCCAGATATAGAATGGTGCGTAATTGATAAATTAAATATATCCATGTCAAAGTACCCGATAACAGAGCTTCAATTTAAGCTATTTATAGAAGATACTGAAAATGGTTACTCCCACAACAAATGGTGGAATGAAGAGGCAAAAGAGTGGAAACGCAATGGTGGGCAGCCGTATGAAGGTCAACTATCACTTTACAATCATCCTAGATGTTTTGTGAATTGGTATGAAGCTACTGCTTTTTGTAAATGGCTAAGCTGGAAAACTGATACGTCAATTCGGTTGCCAACAGAAGAAGAATGGCTGCTTGTTGCAAATAGTGACGCTAATTTTGAGGATGTCAATATTTTTTTTCCTGGCAGCGATTTATCTCTAAATAAAGTTTGTGCGGTTGGGCTATATTCACATACACCAACAAGGTATGGAGTGGAAGATCTGTTTGGCAATGTATGGGAATATTGTCAAGATACATTTGACTCAATTTCGAAAGATGTTGAAATATCTTCTCAAAGAATTTCAACCAGAGTTTTACATGGCGGATCGTGGAAAAGTACTCCTAATTTCGTGAGCATACATTACAGGTATTGGGTTTATCCCGATTACAGAAGTGATGAAGTAGGGTTTCGGGTAGTTTCGGAAAATTAAAGCAATTCATTTAAATACGAGATGGATAAGCTAAAACAAAAAGTCAGTAATGTAATAAGAGTATTTAATAAAAACAAGAATTTATCTGCCCAAGCGTTAATTGCAGCTTTCGCGGTAACAAGCATTGTGTATTTTGCAAAAGTGGCTGGGGCAAACGGCTTGCCTGAGGCTATTACACTTTACATTGCCTCTGGGGTTGGAATAGAGTCTTTAGGAATAGTGCTGGGAAAATTACTGGAAAAAAAACAAGTTGCTGTTGAAGACAATGATGTACTATTAGTATTGGAAAACGCTTATCGCAATGGCGAATTAGATAAATTCGCCAGCTCACTATCTACAAAGCAGGATTTGCAAATCGAAATAAGTAACCTTATGAATCAATTAGGAGTGTTGGAGTATGTATTAATTGATGCAATGAAAGATCAAGAGAACTCTATCGTGGAGAGAACACTTCTAGGTTTTAAGATATTTAATAGTATGCTTACTGAGGATATCAATGAAACCTTGGAGAAAATCTCTCTTAATGCAACAAATTTAGCTACGAAGTCCCAAGCTGCTAGTATACTTTCCGAAATTGAGGAAATAAAAAAACTATTAAAAGACCCTACAATAAAGAATGAAGATTTATTATTGTTTCCATCAAGCAACAAGGCATATTTGTCTGATGAGGAAAACAGAAAACTAAACAAAATCTTAAGAAACTTGCCCTCTCTCTTCGATACGAAACGGAGAGTGAACTTTATTGACAGTGCTGGTTTAATGAATTTTGTAGACAGATTGGAGTTTGAAGGCACTTCATACGATTTTGCTCAACAATTAGTAAGAGTTTTGTACGACTATGGGAGAATGCCAAATGGAAGGCTTGCTATTTGTAATCTCCTTACTTTTCTACTTGAACTCATTGAAGGGCAAGAAGAGAATGTTGCATTTGTAAAATCCCTATCATCCAAATTTAACTGTTAGTTTTTTATCTTTTTATTTATAACTTACAAACGCTTGCTGTTCCAATCTTCATATTCTGCGTAAGCATCGAGCAAAATCTCACTGCCATATTCAACCCAACACAACTCTAGGGCATCATTCAAAGACATCCATTCATGCTTTGAATGTTCTCGATTGTCAACAGAAACTTCTCCTCCGAGATAGAAAAAAACGAAAGTGCTTTTATTAACCCATGAATAGTTTTTATTTCTGTATCTGACATCAACTTGGTATATCTTGG
>Ga0058866_1058558_pt1 | contig 10336 bp, 3 predicted proteins | sample TNRReaAerobicRNA_3_FD_61084 | JGI IMG/M metagenome (GOLD analysis project Ga0058866, IMG submission 61084) | Wastewater treatment Type I Accumulibacter community from EBPR Bioreactor in Madison, WI, USA - TNR Reactor, Time D- 0min-Aerobic_ RNA... | ecosystem: Engineered > Bioreactor > EBPR >...
TTTTTTGCACGCCGACGAGAAACGGCGAGGAATCCACCGAAGCATCAACGAAATGCTTGACGATTTGCCTTCAAAATCGGGCCTTAAGTCGGACGGGCTAGATCCGCTAATTGAGATGTTGAAAAACACCCCCGGTGGAGAGTGTTATGTTACTTGCGCCAATTGGTTGCGGACTTTATCTCCTCTAAATCTTCAGACAACGACTAATGGCGGAAAAAACATGGAGAGTGATGAGCCGGCATCTGCACAGTGGTCAGTGCTCGTCGAACGATTGGTTGAACTGTCACTCAAGATGCAGAAAGTGGCTGATCCGGTGCTGGTTGATGCATTGCACATGATCTGTTCGGAGTTCGACGCCCTAGTACCACTTCTACCTGCGAGAGTCCATGAGCTTAGAAGTAAATTCAGCGGAAATCTTGCCTCGGTTCTGGATGCTGTCCGTACCTATGGTGGGAACCCTCAACTGCGTTGGATTGATAGCATGGCCGTTTCGCAGATTGCGGCACGATGGCAAATTGCTGCCGCTAACGTCGATGAGAGCACTGACGGAATTGAGCGCCTAACGCAGGAATTGGAACGTGCGGAAATGGAAGGTCAACGACTCGTTGATCAATACAAAGCTGACATGACGAACTTGGCTTCAGTTAGGGGCGAGCGAGCGGACCTTGAGAGTCAACTTGAAGAGAAAGTCACCCTGGCTCAGCGGCCTGCTCTGCATCGACAACTGACAGAAAAGTGCAAGGAGGAGGATGACCTCAAGGGATCACTCTCAAACAAAGAGGCGGAGATACTCTCGGCTATTTCACCGTTCGGAGAGCAATTCGACTTTGAAGTTGATTACGTCGCCCTAGCCTCAGGAACAGCGCAGCGAGGATGTGCACCATGTGAATCTGAGCGCGCCGACGGCGAACTGGCCGTGAAAGAGAAGTTGGTCGTTTTTGGAAACGATGCGCCATCACACAGCGATAATGGTGTGGCCTATGAAGAGCTGCGACCCGAGGCCGCACACGAGGGAGATTCCGTAGCCACCAGCCCGCCCAAAGACGCTGCCACAAACGTGGACGCGGAGATTGCCGAGACCAACTCAACAGACGAAGACATCGTTGAAGGCAGATCCACCGAAGAAGTCGGCTCGCTACCAAGCTCGGGTCGTGGCGTCGTTGGACCTAATCACGACCTAGCCAAAGCTGGAGAGCCTTCAATTGCTAGTGCAAAACCCAGTCGCAATTCAGACGAGTCTTATTCTGACGCCGCCACGGTCATCGATCGGACTGAGGGACGCACCGAGGCCCATTCTCCCGCGCTGATCACGACGCTGAAGCAAGAGATCTCGAGTTTCGAAAATTTCTGTGCGGCGTATTGGATTGACGGCACTGGAGCCGTGGTTCCCACCCCTTGGGCAGACCAACAATTTCAAGAGAAAATGTTAGCCGCCGCCGACGTGTCACTTGCAGAGAAGCTTTATGGCAGAGCGTATGTGTATTCCCTGGCCTGCGAAAAGCTCGCCCTACCGGCGCATGTTTCTGCTGCAGATTATAGGGATTTCGCGAGTCACTTCGTAAGCCAAAGTCATTTGGCAACAGCGGAAGATGAAGCGCGTATGAATCGATTAAAGGATTCCTATCTGTCGCCGGAAAAGAAGCTTGGGTTCAAGCTGACCTTGTTCTTGCAGGCTGTACAGACATCACCAGAGTTCGTTGTGGGCCAAGCGGACTGGGATAGATACGTCACCTTCGCCGATTTCCATGACCGCGGACTTCAGCATGTAGTGCTGGCTCTATTGCAAGGACACGCCAGTGGCGAAAGCCCCCTTGACGACTTTCGCCAGCAACTTGGTACCAGTATTCCAGAGAATAGAGATGTTCTGGAGCGGAAACTCGCCGAAGAGCGTGCAAGGTTCCGCGCGGATGTAACCGAGTTGTGGAGTGCGGCGGGGGGAAGAATCGCCCATACGCACTGCCGTATTGCGTGGAAGCGGTTCATGGAGGAGGCGATCAAACCGCTAAGTGAAGAACTGGCACCGAACAAGGCCAAGCAGAACGACTACCGCAAGTGGAACCTCGGTGCTCTACGAACACGAGAGCGCCGGTTGACAAAAACCTATGAGCGAATTGCCAATTCCAGTGGCGTAGGCAAACAGGACCGAAAAGTCGCTGACAAGGCTGCTTTGCACCTCGCCGCGCGAGTACGAAATATCTTGGAGTTGGCAGACCCTCTGGTAACCACGGCGAAGTCCGGGAAGAGACCCTTTGCCCTTGTGCCAACAGACGAGTTGCATATCCTCGTATCCGAAGAACCGATGGGTGACCCGATCGAAGAACTTTGTCGAGCCTTGTTCACTTTCTTAGTGCGCAAGACAGTGAAGTGCCTCAATCCGTTGCAGCTACTCCCTGCCGATTTAATAGCATGTCCCGACCTGCTGCGCCTCGTTGACACGGCATCAGTAGAATGGGAAATAGTTGGGCTTGAGGGGATATCCCCGACGTGTCTCAAGGATCCTCTACAGGCAGCTGCTTTACTCTTGGGCGCGCCCACAGGGACCCCATTGCCGATGCCGGAAACATTCCTGGAAGCCATCCGTCAGACGTTGGTTCAACTTGGGCGACCCGAGCTTCTGTCTGTCTTGGCTGGTACACGGGTGCTTGACTCCCAGGAGAAGACCCGTCTGCATCGGCAGTCCGGGGACCTCGCCGACGAGGCTTTTGTTGCTAGCGAGGCGCTGCTAAGGGACTGGCGTGACTGCGACGAGCTTATTGCGCCGGTGGCGGGTAATCTTGGGCAACTGGTAAAGAAAGCCCATGAAATTGCCGACAGTGAGGCGATTCTCCGGTCCATCGATCAAAACATGATGCTGCAGGCTTGGATTTCTGAACTGCGTAAAATTGCTGCCCAAGCCCGAGAGGAGGTACTTGAGGCCTATGCCTCACTCGCCAGCGTTAGGGGCGAGATGGTGACGAGACGCTTTAATGATTTGAAGGGGAATAGCGACTACCGCAAGATTCCAACGTTGTTCGACGAGCGCAGTAGCGGGGCCGACCCGGAACCGGCAGACAATACCGGTCGGCGCACGATCTGGAGGGTGGAAGCTCTCAACCGCTTTGGCAGTCCGATTAGTTTTTTAGCGGAACAACGGGAGAGGCTTGGGGCGGAGTTTGGGCAACTTTCCGATCTATGGTCGAAGCGTGCACTCGAGCCGACTGAGAAAGCCAAGATTCGAAGGCTCTTTTACGATTTTATCAGTGGCGAGGCAGGAGTGACTCGAGGGCGCCGTGCCCGTGTATTCCCTGAAGGACTGAAAGATGTCAGGAGCAGCAAGATTATCATTCGCTGTCCGGCTATAAGGAAGATGTTCAGAAAGGAACGGGCAAACCCGACATTTCTTCCGCAACTAGCGGACTTCGGCGAGATTGTCCTTCTTTCGGCACCGCCCTTAACTGCGCGCGCTACCGGAGTTGCGGCGGATTGGGTCAAGTCGGTCGCTGCGGAAAAAGAAGCGACCTCATTGATCGTCCTCTTGGCACCGGGACTGACATCGGCTCGGCGCGACGAAATCCTCCTGAGCTTCCGTCAACGAGGGTTGAGCGCAGCGATCATAGATGACGTCGATCTCTGTAGGCTAGCAGATGACGTAACCGGTCATGATTTCATCCCGTTTATGGAAGTGGTCTTGGAACAACTCGACCTCATTCGCACTTCTCCATTTTCGACGCAGGATGGACAGCACATTCGTCTGGAAATGTACGTCGGTCGTCAGCATCAGGGAGAGCTCTTAGCGTATCGCGCTGATTATACCCGCGTATTTTCGGGACGAAAGTTGGGCAAGAGCGCGTTGCTAAAATATGTCGCGGTTACTTATGATAGAACCGAGTTGCCGTCCGGCAACAAGCTCAACGTGCTTTTCATCACCATCGCGGGGGGCGACTCCGAAGATTGGGTCGTAGCTCAAATTATTGCTGAAATGGCTGACCGATTTAAGTTGACCGATCCGGAACAGGCCGCACCAATCACACCCGCCGATCGGTTCTCCAACTACGTCCGCACCTTCTTGGCCTCTCGTCCGACTGAAAGCCTCCTTATCATTTTGGACGAGGCAGATGCGTTCGTAGAGGGGCAACTCAGCCAATACGACTCTAATCCGGAGGGTACGCTCAGTTTTCGAATGATGAAAGAGCTACCAACCAAGGTAGACGGAAATGGCTTGCCACGCGTGAGGATCGTGTTTTCCGGATATCGGGTCACCAATACGCGAGAAGGCGTGTGGGCGAATGCGGGCGATGTCCTGCGTTTAAAGCCTTTGCAGGAACAAGAAGCTATACAATTCGTTAGTGAGGCACTTGCCAAAATAGGTGTTGACATTAGTGATCATGCTGCTTTTGTGGCACGTCGATGCGGATTTCAGCCCGCTGTATTGATCAGGTTTGGCGATTGTCTGTTGAAGCAACTAAAGCGACTTCATCCCGCGGCCAATCGCGAAACGCTGGCTGTAACCCAGGACGACATTGTAATCACCTATAACGATCCTGCTGTGATGGAGGAAATAAGGACGATCGTAAACAACAACTTCCAGGGTAATCGTGCCGGATTAGTCATTTTTTCTACCATGCTATTGGCGATCAAGGATTTGCCACCTGGATATATGTTAGAAGACGGATCCTCCCAAGTCCTAGCGAAACTTCGGGAGATAGATTCGAATACTGACTGGCTCGAACGTATCGACCCTGATCCTTATGCTGAAATTCAGCGCCATCTCCAGGACTTCATAGAGCGCGAACTGGTGGTTTCCGACGAAGAGCGTTTCTCGGCGAGACGGACTTATCGACTCCGTTTTCCGCACTTCCTTCCCGTCTTGACCCAGCATGCAGATCTAACGCAGCAGGTGCGCCAACACATTCAAACCTTACGCCAAGCTGATTGGGGCAGGCGGCATGTTGGGAGCATCCTCACTGACAGCGCGATGGAGGCAGTGCGATACTGTTTCTCGATGCGATCGGTCGATTTATGTCATGCCATAGTGGTAGCCGGACACTGGCACGAGGCAATTCAAAGCGAGAAAGCAGGAGTGGCAAACCGCCTCGGTTTGAGCGCTGATGAATACGTCAATTGCAATATTCCTGGAGCATTCGAAAGAATGGTATCCACGGGAGTGCGCGCGTTTTGCAACCCGTCAGACGGTCAATGTGATGATTTGGTCACTATCCAGCGGGAGCGGCCAGTGTTTGTTACTGGGGGGATTGAAGCACTGCGTTGGTTTATCACAACAGGCGTGTCGCGTCCGGAGATTTGCGTTGAGATAATTGGTTTGCTCCGATTGAATCAGTCGCGCATCGCATGGTGGCTCGAGGGTGTACGGGCGTTACATTTCGAGGCCACAGATGCAATTGAACGAGTCTTTGCGATAACTGGGGGGATTCCATTTTTATTATCTAAATTGGATGCCCTGCTCACGCAGGAACCAGGAAGCGGGGTTTCCGCTGAAGCGTTCCAAGATGTGTTAGCCACATTTGGCGACGGTTGGAAGGATTACGCAACGGACCTCACTGATGGTAGCGCTAACGTGAGACTAGCGCGGCGAGAGCTAGACTTGCTCTGCATGATCGGCACAATTGCGCGGAACGCGAGTGTCGAATTCGATATAGTGGAAGAGTTTTCAGAATATTGGGAGTTGTGCGCACCTGCGACGACGGGTTTCCTTGAACCTCCTTATGCTCTGGAAGGTGACCCTCAGGCGCTTCAGTTGCTTGAATTGGCGGGTATCATTCATGTTGTTCAGGGAGCCGATAAGAAAGTAATAGTTGTGGATCCAAATGGCCCACTGATGCGTCTCGTTGCAGAGTGGGGTTCCTAGTTGCTTTGCGAAGTTAGTCTCCATGGACACACAGGACTTTGGAGCTTTCCTGGCTCTTCAAATTTCAGTCGTTGGCTTAGCGAAACTCCGTGGCACGGAGCCGGTGGGTTTGCCGTATTGAGAAGCAACGCCGGACGGGTTAGGGATGTGATGATTGATGCCGTGCAGAAGGCGGCTTATGGCGCAAACGGGCCAAATGGTGAACTCAGGGCGGTAGTGCTTACGCGTGACGACATTGAGGTGCCACCGCTGACTGCTCTTATGCAAGCAGTCGGCGTTGACGCTCATGCAGGACACTTCAGCGCTATGAGGGCATTGGCGAAGGCTGTCCGAGACAGGCGCAGCTACCTGTTTATTGCTACCACGGCTTTGAGTGACAAGCCTGTGTGGTGGGATGAAGTTCGAGACATAGTGGAAAATTGCGGAAAGACCGTGCCACCCGCGCCGATCGGCGTCGTTACCATAGATACGCATTACATGGCGGACTGGACGCCTGAATTTGACTTTTCTGTTGGCTGGCCTACCGACTCAATTCTGGACTGTTTAGACTCCGGATGTTCAAATTTGTGGCGAACGTATGTCCATCACAGGATAGCCTGGGAATCCGCTGGAAACGTAGGCACTGCACAGGACCTCGATGAATTCGTCGGTGACCTGGCTGTTGGAGACGACGAAGGACTGGACAGGCAGTTCGGTGAGTTTGCAAAGGGGTGTTTTACGAATCACTCTCATGCGAGAATCCTGGTCGAGTACGTTTGCCGGTCAGATATGCCGGTTCGCCGCCGCGACCCTCACGTCGGCGAGCTCCGTGATGAGCTCCTTGCAGCCGGCCTCCTCTGGAGGCCGCCATCAGCCACGTCGCCAAGGGTGGTTCCCTGGGCTGCCAGAGAAATCCTCCGTGTCGAAAACCTTGGCCGTAATGTTTGGCAGCTGCGCGCAAATCTCGTCTGTGCCTCGCTTGCCGCGGAGACCATGCGGTTTTGTCTGCAAGGGGAGAGTGACATTCGGTCCGCATTATCCGAATCAACGCCGTTCCGCGCTCCCGCTGAAGACACTAAGAGAAATTTTGAAAGATTCAGGCACGGAGATAGCAAATTTGTTCAATATCCTCAACGATATCCACGTCCGCCAACGAGTGATAACGATGTTTGGGGTTTTGCTTCCCTTGGAGAACTGCTCGGCGCCCATCCTTCCGAAGTTACATTGGATGGATATAGAGAGCTTCTTCATTTGCGCAATGCGGTCGCTCACGGTCACTACGTGACTTGGCAGCACGTGTTAGGTGCTCAGAGACTACGGCAAGTGCTGCGTTGAGGGTTTAGGTCGTTTCGTGTGGAACGGGTCGCCAACAGCGCGCCAAATCGTTGCTTGTCGCCTCGCGGTGCTTCGATCGACTTGGACCTTGGCGCCAGGTTGTGCGCGGGGCAATCTCAACCGCAGAGTGTTTTGGTTGGCGTACGTTCTGGCCCGCCAGGAACGTCGCAGCAAAGCTCTGCGACAAAAACGATCACCCCGCCGGACGCCATGTTCTGCGGGGTTTTTCGTTTATACCTGTTGACCTCGTCACCACACAAACGTCATTTCTGCGTTCTTACGGGCCGTTTCTCTCGAAACCTCGTGACTTCAGGAACGGATGACAACAGCGCGGCTGGAACACGTTCAGTCCTTCTGGATGCCAATTTCGCGCTCGTCAACTATGGCTGGATTGTTCCGAACTTCGATTGTGCCAATTCGCACCCGTGCCATAACGGCACGGTATTCATCGTCGGAGGGAATGTGGGGGCCGTGCCGCGGCTCTTCATCTCCACCACCGGCGTGGGCACCTGGTCGGAACAAGCCGTCCCAGCTGGCGTTTCCCACATCTACGGGATCTGTGCCTTCGGATCATCGTTGCTGATGGCGGCATTCGACCAGAGCACCCGCACGGGCAAAGTGGCCGTATCGACCGATTCGGGTGTCAGCTGGAGCGCATGGGTAAATCTGCCGCCTTCTCTCGGATCGGGCGGATGGCGAAATCCGAACTGGAACGGCGCTGAATTCTTCCTCTGCGAACGCGCAACCTCGCAGTGGGCGATGAGCCCGGACGGCGTGAACTCGGAGGCGCACACGACAACCGCCGGCCTGCCGGCCCACCGGCCGGACTCGTTCCAGAAAGGCTGGAACGGGCCGGCTTGGGGATCCTTCAGCCATGAAGTCGGTGGGGCATTTCTGCTCACCGCTGCGACAAGCGGCATCACGCCGAGCGATACGTCGCTGGGCGCCATCGTTTCTGCCGAGTGCCTGAAATCGGCCCTGCTGCGCAGCGGCGACATCAATGTTGCATCGCTGACTCAATCGGTGCGCGGTTACCGCGTCGGCAGCATCGGGGCGATCCGGGCGGCGCTCGAACCATTGCAGGCGGCCTGGCCGTTCGACGTGGTGCCGCACGGCTACAAAATCCGGTTTGTGGTGCGCGGTGGGGCGTCCGTCGTCACGATTCCTGCGGCGGACCTGGACGCGCGGGGCGAAGGCGACGCGCCGGGGGTGCAAATCACGACCAGCCGGAAGATGGATTCGCAGCTGCCGCGACGGGTCACGGTGCAGCATCTCGATTACGACCGTGAGCACAACGCCGGCACGCAGTACGCCGAGCGTCTCAACACGGCGGCGATCAACGCCCTGGCGCTCGATCTGCCGATCGTGCTGACGGCGACGGAGGCGACCGGCAAGGCGGAAGTGCTGCTCTACCTGTACTGGCTGGAGCGCAACGACGTTTCCATCACCCTGCCGCCGACGTACAACCAGTTGGAGCCCGGTGACGTGGTGACGCTGGTCACGCCCGAGGGCAGCGTCAGCCTGCGCCTGACGGCGATCCATTACACCAGCGACGGGCGGATTGCGTGCCAGGCGAAGTATGCCAGCGCTGCGATCTACACGCCGACGGCGGTCGGTGCTTCGCCGGCGGTCAGCGGGACGACGACGATTACGCCAGTGGGTGCCTCGGTGAATGTGCTGATGGACGTGCCGATGGTCAGTAGCGCGCAGTCGGTGCCGTCGTTCCTGGTGGCGATGACCGGCGCGCTGGCGGGATGGCGAGGCGGGGTGCTGATGCAGTCGACCGATGCCGGCTCGTCTTGGGCAAGCATGCAGGATTTCGGGCCACCGGGGGCATCGCTGGGAACCTGCACCAACAGCATCGGGGTGGTCGAGCACCGGGTCATCGACAACGCCAGCGTGCTCGATGTGACCCTGACGCAAGGCGAACTATTCAGCGTGACGCAGCTGGCGATGCTCGGCGGGGCGAACCACTTTGCGTACGGGGCGAACGGGCGCTGGGAGATCATCGCGGCGCAGGATTGCACGCTGGTGAGCGGGACGAGCTACGTGCTGCAGAACCTGCTGCGCGGACGGTTCGGCAGCGAGTGGGCGATGGGGCTGCATGCGGTCGGCGATGCGCTGGTGCTGCTCGACACCGCCGATGTCGCAGCCATCGCCATAAGTTCTGGGTCGATCGGCCTGTCGTACTTATCGGCCTGTCGTACCTGTATCGCGGAGTGACCGTTGATCGGGACATGAGTACCGACGCCAACCGGGCCTTTGCGTACCAGGGAGTCAATCTCAAGCCGCTGGCTCCGATCGCGCTGACCGGGGACCGGGACCCAATAAGCAACGACTGGACGCTAGCCTGGATTCGGCGCACGTGCGATGGGGGCGAGTGGCGGGACTACGTCGACGCGTCGCTCGGTGATCGATGGCGCGTTGTGCCGCGGCTTGAACGGCGGCGATCACGAAGTCGGTCATGGTCCGCCCCTGAAGTTCAGCGGCGCGCTTGAGCATCGAATTCAGATCGGTGCTGATCCTGGCTTCGAGGCGGGCGGTAGAAATGGCTGCTGGCATAGTGTTGTCCTCCTAACGAGTAGCGTACGATCTTTTCTGTTTTCTGAGGCGACCCCTACGCGCTTCGCTCCCTGAGCCCCGCTGCGCGGGCTTCAGTTTCACCCTGTCCGGTGACGCTCCCGATCGCGAAATAAGGCGTGGCAGCTTCGCTCCCGCGTAAGCCAATCGTAGGCGCAGGATTCTCGCTTCGCGCGGACCCTGCGCCAAACTTTGCCGCCCCACGGCCCAGAGATCAAGGCTTTGCCGAACGACAACGTACTTCAACTCGTCCATCTCGGTTCGCACAGCGAACTTGGCCTCTGAGCAGCCGGACTTCGCGACAAGGAAATGAAGGATATGGCGAGCGGTATCATGAATGTGGAACGGGCAGGCACCACACGTTCCAAAGCGAAGGCAAGGTGATCGACCTGGACCTGGATGCGCTCGTGGCATGCCCGGAGTGGGGATGACGGAATTTTCGGCGATATGCAGAGTCCAGGAATATGAGGAGTATTCTTTCCTAGGGCGGCAGCATTTGCCTTGAAATCAGGTGGTTGCAGCGGTTTCTTTTGCCGGTTTTCTCGGCATATTACTGTCGTCCTTGAACGGTTGGTTAGCCAAAGGAGGACAGTATGC
>Ga0058866_1066274_pt1 | contig 10309 bp, 8 predicted proteins | sample TNRReaAerobicRNA_3_FD_61084 | JGI IMG/M metagenome (GOLD analysis project Ga0058866, IMG submission 61084) | Wastewater treatment Type I Accumulibacter community from EBPR Bioreactor in Madison, WI, USA - TNR Reactor, Time D- 0min-Aerobic_ RNA... | ecosystem: Engineered > Bioreactor > EBPR >...
CACCTCTACCAGATTCAGACCAAGTTCCGCGACGAAATCCGCCCGCGCTTCGGCGTCATGCGCGGCCGCGAGTTCCTGATGAAGGATGGTTATTCCTTTCATGCCTCACTGGAAGACCTCCAGCGGGAATACCGGAACATGCACGAAACCTACAGCCGCATCTTCACCCGGCTGGGTCTCACGTTCCGCGCGGTCGCCGCCGACACCGGCGCGATCGGCGGCACCGGCTCGCACGAGTTCCATGTCCTTGCCGAATCCGGCGAGGACGACATCGCCTACTGTCCCGACTCCGATTACGCCGCCAATGTCGAGCTCGCCGAGGCGCTGCCCCCCGCCTCCCCGCGCCCTGCCCCGTCAGCGCTTCTGACCAGGGTCGCCACGCCGGGCAGGACGGCCTGCGCGGACGTTGCCGAATTCCTGGGGATCGCTCTCGACAGGATCGTCAAGGCGATCGCCGTCGTCAGCGAGCAGGAAAATGGAGGCAGGAAGTTTTCTCTGCTCCTGCTGCGCGGCGACCACGAACTCAACGAAGTCAAGGCCGGCAAGATTGCCGGCATGGCGCCCTTCCGCTTTGCTGCGGAAGGCGAGGTCGAGGACTACCTCGGCTGCAAGCCCGGGTATATCGGACCGGTTGCGGTCGACGGCCAGAAAGTGGCAATTTTCGCCGACCGCGCGGTCGCGGCGATGAGCGACTTCATCTGCGGCGCCAACGACGCGGGATTCCACCTGAGCGGCGTCAATTTCGGCCGCGACCTGGCGGAACCGCAGGTTGCCGATCTTCGCAACGTCCTTCCTGGCGACCCGTCGCCGGATGGCAAGGGCAGACTGGAAATCCGCCGCGGAATCGAAGTCGGCCACATCTTCCAGTTGCGCCAGAAGTACGCCAAGGCGCTGAACTGCGCCTATCTCGACGAGAACGGCAAGAGCCAGATCATGGAGATGGGCTGTTACGGCATTGGCGTTTCCCGTATCGTCGGCGCCGCCATCGAGCAGGGCAATGACGCCAGGGGCATCATGCTGCCGGCAGCCATCGCCCCCTTCGCAGTCTGCATCGTGCCCATGGGCTACCACAAGAGTGAAGCCGTCAAGGCTGCCGCCGACGGGCTCCATGCCGAACTCGGGAAGCGTGGCGTCGATGTCCTGCTCGATGACCGCAACGAGCGCCCCGGCGTGATGTTCGCCGACATGGAGCTGATCGGCATCCCGCACCGGATCGTGATCGGCGAGCGCGGTTTGCACGAAGGCAAGCTAGAATACCGGTGCCGCCGCGACGCCGAGTCGACACTGGTCGACCAGGGCGGCGTCGTTGACCTGCTGCTGGAGAAACTGTGCGCCTCCTGATTGCCGTCCTGCTGCTGCTCGAGGCTTCCGCCGCGATTGCCGGCGCGCAGATTTACGAGCCGCTCTCGGCAAGTGTTCAGGCCGCCCTGCACAAGGCCGTTTCCGACTCGCGACCGCCGACGACCTCGTTCAGCAATCCGCTGGATGCGGTCGAATGGCTGGCCGAGATGTCGCCACGACTGGAAAAGCGAATCCCCAACCGGGAGTATCGTCTCGACCTGTTGCGCAGCATCCACTATGAGGCCACGCGCGCCGGACTGGACCCGCAACTGGTGCTCGGACTGATGCAGGTCGAGTCCGGCTTCCGGAAATATGCCGTTTCCTCGGCCGGCGCCCGCGGTTACATGCAGGTCATGCCGTTCTGGGTCAGGCTGATCGGCCGGCCGGACGACAGCCTGTTCGACCTGCGCACCAACCTCCGTTACGGCTGCACCATCCTGCGTCACTATCTGGACATCGAGAAGGGCGACCTCTTCCGCGCCCTCGGCCGTTACAACGGCAGCCTCGGCAAGCCGGAATACCCGAACATGGTGCGCGCGGCCTGGCAGAACCAGTGGAGTTACCGCAAGCCCGTCCGGCTGGCCCAGGCCGGCCGCTGATTTTTGCCCATTCCGGACGGTCGACCGCAGCAGGGCCGCCGTCGCCGCCCGGCCGGAGAATCTCAGCGCATGCCGGGGAGCATCCCCCTCATCCCGCGCATCAGTTTGCCCATCCCGCCTTTCGATACCATCTTCATCATCTTCTGCGACTGCTCGAACTGGTTGAGCAGCCGGTTCACGTCCTGCACCTGAACCCCGGCGCCCAGCGCGATACGCCGCTTGCGACTGGCCTTGAGGATCTCCGGCCGGGCGCGCTCGGCCGGCGTCATCGAGTTGATGATCCCCTCGACGCGTCCGACCATCTGGTTCTCGGCGCCGGCCGGCAACTGCCCCGCCGCCTGGGCGATCTGCGCCGGCATCTTGTCCAGCAGCGCCGACAGGCCGCCCATGCTGCGCATCTGGGCGATCTGTTCCTTGAAATCGTTGAGGTCGAAGCCCTTCCCGGATTTCAGTTTCCTGGCGAAGGCAACGGCCTTTTCCTCGTCCAGCCCCTTCTTGGCCTCCTCGATCAGCGACAGCACGTCGCCCATGCCGAGAATGCGCGACGCCATCCGCTCGGGGTGGAAAGCCTCCAGCCCGCCGAGTTTTTCGCCGACGCCGGCGAACTTGATCGGCTTGCCGGTGACATGGCGCACCGACAGTGCCGCACCGCCGCGCGCATCGCCGTCGAGCTTGGTCAGCACGACGCCGGTCAGCGGCAGCGCCTCGTTGAAGGCGCGGGCGGTATTGACCGCGTCCTGGCCGAGCATGGCATCGACGACGAACAGGGTTTCGACGGGATTGAGCGCCGCGTGCAGACGCTTGATTTCGGCCATCATTTCCGCGTCGACCGCAAGACGGCCGGCGGTATCGACGAGCAGCACGTCATGGTAGTGCCGCCTGGCCCAATCGACCGCCGCCAGGGCGATCGCCTCCGGCTTCTCGCTCGCGGTCGCCGGGAAGAAATCGACCCCGGCCTGCCCGGCGACCGTCTTCAACTGGTCGATGGCCGCCGGACGATAGACGTCACAGGAAACCACCAGCACCTTCTTCTTGTGGTTTTCCTTGAGGAACTTGCCGAGCTTGCCGACGGTGGTCGTCTTGCCCGCGCCTTGCAGGCCGGCCATGAGCACGACGACCGGCGGCCGGGCATTGAAGGCGATGCCTTGGTGCGCATCGCCCATGACCCGGGTCAGTTCGCGATGAACGACACCGACCAGCGCCTGGCCGGGACTCAGCGAGCCGATGACCTCCTCGCCGACCGCCTTCTCCCGGACCGCGGCGATGAAATCCTTGATCACCGGCAGCGCGACATCGGCCTCGAGCAGCGCCATGCGCACCTCGCGCAGGGCGTCGTTGATATTCGATTCGGTCAGGCGCGCTTCGCCCTTGACCGTCTTCATGACGCGGGCAAGGCGATTGGTCAGGTTGTCGAGCATGGCGGATGGGCTTCTAGTAGAATCGGCGAATGGCCGACATTGTAATTCAGCTTCTGCCCCATATCCTCGCCGCCCTGCTCTACGGCGCGCTCGGCCTCCATTTCTGGAACACGCGATGGCGCGAACATGAGGGACAAAGCATCGCCTCCCCCATGCTGCCGTGGGAGCGGCTGGCCATTGCCGCAGCCCTGCTGATCCACGCCGCCGGCCTCTACGGCGCCCTGTTCGGCCAGGCGGGCATGCGCTTCTCGTTCAGCTTCGCCCTGTCGCTGATGATGTGGCTTGCGGTCCTGATCTACTGGCTGGAAAGCTTCATGGCGCGCATGGAGGGGATGCAGCCGATGGTCCTGCCGCTGGCCGCGGTCTGCGCCGTGTCGCCGGTCGTCTTCCCGCAGGCGCATCTGGTCGCCAACGCCAACGCCACCGGCTTCAAGCTGCATTTTCTGGCGGCCATGCTGGCCTACAGCCTGCTCACGCTTTCGGCGCTGCACGCGATCTTCATGGGCTTTACCGAGAATGCCCTGCACAAGCGCCTGATGAAGCGCAGCCTGGCCAGCCTGCCGCCGCTTCTGACCATGGAGTCGCTGCTTTTCCGCATGCTTCTGCTCGGCTTCGTTCTGCTGACACTGACAGTCGGCAGCGGCGTGCTCTTCTCGGAGACGCTCTTCGGCAAGCCCCTGTCCTTCGACCACAAGACCCTGTTTGCCTTCGCTTCCTGGGGCATTTTCGCGACCCTGCTGGTCGGGCGGCACGCCTGGGGCTGGCGCGGCAAGCGCGCGTTGCGCTGGACGCTCGCCGGATTCTCCCTGCTGATCCTGGCCTATGTCGGCAGCCGCTTTGTCGCCGAGGTCATACTCGGCCGCGCATGAACCTTGGATGACGTTCCCCTATCCGCGCAGCTGATCGTTCTTGCCGTTCTGCTCGCCCTGTCGGCATTCTTTTCGCTCAGCGAAACGGCCATGATGGCCTCCAACCGTTACCGGCTGCGCCATCTCGCGCAGTCCGGAAATCGCGGGGCCGAGAAGTCCCTCGCCCTTCTCGACCAGACCGACAAGATGCTGGGTGTCATCCTGCTCGGCAACAACCTGGTCAATGCCGCGGCAGCAACCCTGGTCAGCGTCATCGCCATCAAGCTGTTCGGCGAGGAAAAGTGGGCATTGGCGGCGGGAACCCTGATCGTCACCTTTGCCATCCTGGTGTTCTCGGAGATCACCCCGAAGATCGTCGGCGCGACCTACGCCGATCGCATCGCACTCGTGCTCGCCCATATACTCGCACCGCTGCTTCGCCTCTTCTACCCGCTCGTCTGGTTCATCAACCTCTTCGCCAGCGGACTGCTGCGCTTGCTGCGCCTCTCGCCCAGACCATCGGCAGACACCGCCCGCCTCTCGCCGGAGGAACTGCGCAGCCTGGTGCTTGAATCATCGCACCGGATGCCGCAGAAGCACCGCGCCATCCTTGCCAGCCTTTTCGAACTCAACAACATCACGGTCGAGGACGTCATGACGCCGCGCGCCAGGATCGAGATTCTCGACATCGACCAACGCTGGGACGAGGTCAGAACCCAGTTGGCGGCCAGTCGCCACAGCCGGCTTCCGGTCTGCCGCGGATCGCTTGACCAGCCTCTGGGAATCCTGCCGCTGCGCCGGCTGCTCGGCCGCATCGGCGACGGTGAATTCGCCGAGGCGCAGATGCTCGAACAGTTGCAGCCTGCCTACTATATCCCGGCCAGGACGGGAGTGTTCTCGCAACTGTCCTTCTTCCAGGAGAACCGCCAGCGCATCGGATTCGTTGTCGATGAATACGGCGAGATTCTTGGTCTGTTGACGGTCGAGGACATCGTCGAAGAGTTCGTCGGCGAGTTCACCACCTCGGTGCCCGGCCCCGGTCGGTCGCTCGCCTGGGATGACCAGGGAAGCGCGATCGTCGAGGGATCTCGCCATTTGCGCGACATCAACCGCCTCCTTGGCCTGCAGTTCCCGCTGGCCGGACCGAAAACCCTCAATGGACTCATTCTTGAACACTTTCAGGACATTCCGGATGCCGGTGTGAGTATCCGCCTGACCGGGGTAGCCATCGAAATCCTCAAAACCGGGGAGCGCAACGTCGTCACCGTGCGCATGTTCAGGCCCGCCCGTCGCTGAGCCTGCCTTGTGCAGTCTTTACAAACGGGGGTCTCCGTAGCATCATCGCCGAATCTAAACGGCATCTGACGCGCAACCAATGTCCGCCCTACCCCAAGCAAGCCCCCTCAGCGGTCTCGCCCGCGCCCTGGTCCAGGCGGGACGGCTCAAGGAACCGGAAGCCGAACAGCTGATCAGCCAGGCTCATCACGAGCGGCACTCGCTGATCGAACAGATCATTGCCAGTCAGAAGATCTCGTCGCTCGATCTCGCCCGATTCGTCGCCGACACCTTTGGCTATCCGCTGCTCGATCTGGCGGTTTTCGATGAGGCGCACATTCCGGCGAACGCCATCGACCGCAAGCTGATCGCCGCGCATCGGGTCATTCCGCTGAACAAGCGGGGAAATCGCCTCTCGGTTGCCATTGCCGACCCGACCAACCTGCGGGCGCTGGACGAGATCCGCTTCCAGACCGGCCTGGGTGTCGACCCGGTCGTCGTCGAACACCCGAAGCTGGTTCCGCTGGTCGCCAAGTATGCCGAGTCCGCGGAAGATACGCTGAGGAGCCTCGCCACTGACGACATCAACCTCGATTTCCTCGACGACGATGCCGCCGGCAAGGCCGAGGATGTGGCTTCGCAGGAAATCGACGATGCGCCGGTCGTCCGTTTCATTCAGAAAATGCTGCTCGACGCCATCAACGATGGCGCATCGGACATCCATTTCGAACCCTACGAGAAGTACTACCGAATCCGCGTCCGCGTAGACGGCGTTCTGCGCGAGGTCGCGACGCCGCCGCTGGCGATCAAGGACAAGATCGCGTCGCGGATCAAGGTCATTTCGCGCCTGAACATCGCCGAAAAGCGGGTACCCCAGGATGGCCGGATGAAACTGGTCCTTTCGAAGAACCGCGCCATCGACTTCCGGGTGAGCACCCTGCCGACGCTGCAGGGCGAGAAGATTGTGATGCGTATTCTCGACCCGACCTCGGCGACCCTCGGGATTGAGTCCCTTGGTTATGAACCCGAACAGAAGGCGATCCTGCTCAATGCCATCAGCCGCCCCTACGGCATGGTTCTGGTGACCGGGCCGACCGGTTCGGGCAAGACGGTGTCCCTGTACACCTGCCTCAACATCCTGAACAAGACCGGCGTCAACATCTCGACTGCCGAGGATCCCGCCGAAATCAATCTGGCCGGCATCAACCAGGTCAATGTGGACGACAAGGCGGGGCTGACCTTCGCGGTTGCGCTGCGCGCCTTCCTGCGCCAGGACCCGGACATCATCATGGTCGGCGAGATTCGCGACCTGGAGACGGCGGAAATCGCCATCAAGGCCGCCCAGACCGGCCACATGGTCATGTCGACGCTGCACACCAACGATGCCCCGGCCACCCTGACCCGCCTGATGAACATGGGCGTGCCGACCTTCAACATCGCCTCGAGCGTCCTGCTCATCACCGCGCAGCGCCTGGCGCGCCGCCTGTGCAACTGCAAGAAGGCGATCGACGTACCGGCCAAGACCCTCCTCGACGCCGGCTTCAGCGAAGCGGACCTCGACGGTTCCTGGACGCTCTTCGGCCCCGGCGGTTGCGAGCGCTGCAAGGGTAGCGGTTACAAGGGCCGCGTCGGCATCTATCAGGTCATGCCCGTTTCCGAGGCCATCCAGCGCCTGATCATGAACGGCGCGGGCGAATTGGATCTGGCGGAACAGGCGGCGCGCGAGGGGGTGAGGAACCTGCGCGAATCCGGCCTGCTCAAGGTCAAGCAGGGCCTGACCTCGCTCGACGAGGTTCTGAGCACAACGAACGTATAACGGGGAAGGAAGACGGATGGCTACCGCCACAAGGGCTAGAACGCTTGCAGTCAGGGAATTCACTTTCGTCTGGGAAGGAAAGAACCGGGACGGCAAACCGGTTCGTGGCGAGATGCGGGCGGCGAGCGAGGCCGTCGTTCAGACCAGCCTGCGCCGCCAGGGGGTGATGAACGCGCGCGTCAAGAAGGCGCGCTTCAAGATGGGCGGCAAGGTCACCGAGAAGGAAATCGCCCTCTTCACGCGCCAGCTCGCCACGATGATGAAATCCGGCGTGCCGCTGCTCCAGGCGTTCGACATCGTCGGTCGCGGCCACGCCAACGGTGCGGTCGCCAAACTCCTGCTCGACATCAAGGCCGACGTCGAAACCGGCAGTTCGCTGTCGCAGGCGTTCCGCAAATATCCGCTGTATTTCGACGCCCTGTACTGCAATCTCGTCGCGGCCGGCGAACAGGCCGGGATCCTGGACACCCTGCTCGAGCGCCTCGCGACCTACAAGGAAAAGATCCTCGCCATCAAGAGCAAGATCAAGTCCGCGCTGTTCTACCCGATCTCCGTCATCGTCGTCGCCTTCATCATCACCGCCGTCATCATGATTTTCGTGATCCCGGCGTTCAAGGACGTGTTCAAGAGCTTCGGCGCCGACCTGCCGGCGCCGACCCTGCTGGTGATCGCCATCTCGGACTTCTTCGTCGCCTACTGGTGGGCCATTTTCGGCATCATCTTCGGCGGCCTCTACGCCTTTTTCGAGGCCTGGAAGCGCTCGGAGAAGGTGCAGATGGCGATGGACCGCCTCCTGCTCCGCCTGCCCATCTTCGGCGACATCATCCGCAAGGCGGTGATCGCCCGCTGGTCGCGCACGCTGTCGACGATGTTCGCCGCTGGCGTGCCACTGGTCGAGTCGCTGGATTCGGTGGGCGGCGCCGCCGGCAACTACGTCTACAAGGCCGCCACCAAGCAGATCCAGGGCGAGGTGTCGACCGGCACCAGCCTCACCAATGCGATGACCAACGTCAATCTGTTCCCCAACATGGTGACGCAGATGGTGGCGATCGGCGAGGAATCGGGCGCGCTCGACTCGATGCTCTCGAAGGTCGCCGACTTCTTCGAACAGGAAGTCGACGATGCCGTCGAGGCGATGTCCAGCCTGATGGAGCCGATCATCATGGTGGTCCTCGGGACGTTGATCGGCGGCATGGTCGTCGCGATGTACCTGCCGATCTTCAAGCTGGGCGCCGTCATCTGATGCCATTCGATTCACTGGGCGGCCTGGCTGGCGTGGCCGGGCTGCTCGGTCTGTGTGTCGGCAGTTTCCTCAACGTCGTGATTCACCGCCTGCCCCGGATGATGGAGCGGGACTGGCAGGTACAGTGCGCGGAATTGCGCGGTGAAACGCCGTCGACCGCGGAAGTCCTGTCGCTGGCGCGTCCCCGGTCCCGCTGTCCGTCCTGCGGCCACCAGATCACCGCGATCGAGAACATCCCGATCGTCAGTTACGTGCTGCTGCGCGGAAAGTGCTCGAAGTGCGCGGCGCCGATCTCCTTGCGCTACCCGGTCGTCGAGGCGCTGACCGGCCTGCTCTCGGCGTACGCCGCCTGGCACTTCGGACCGACGCTCCAGGCGGCCGGGGCGCTGCTCATGCTCTGGGCGCTGATCGCCCTGACCGCGATCGATTACGACACGCAACTGCTTCCGGATTCGATCACCCTGCCGCTGCTCTGGATCGGACTGGCGCTCAATCTCGCCGGCGCCTATGTCGACATCTCGTCGGCGGTCATCGGCGCCATGGTCGGCTATCTGACGCTGTGGTCGGTGTTCTGGCTGTTCAAGCTGGCGACCGGCAAGGAAGGCATGGGCTATGGCGACTTCAAGCTCCTTGCCGCGCTCGGCGCCTGGCTGGGCTGGCCAATGCTGCCGGTCATCATCCTGCTGTCGTCGATCGTCGGCGCCGTGGTCGGCATCGGCCTGATGGTCTTCGGTCGCCACGGGCGCAACACGCCCATCCCCTTTGGCCCCTATCTTGCCGCCGCCGGCATCATTGCCTTGTTCTGGGGGCCGCAACTGACCCGCGGCTATCTCGGGCTGATGACTTGAAAATTCCTGGCGGTATCGCCAATTGGGCGTGGCGTCTTCTCGTTTATAATTTCGGGTTTTGGAGGATCACCATGCCGATCTACGAATATCGCTGTGACTCCTGTGGCTTCCAGAAAGAGCATCTGCAGAAGATGAGCGAGCCACAGCTCACGACCTGCCCGGAATGCGGCAAGCAGAGCTACGGCAAATTGCTGTCGGCCGCCGGATTCCACCTCAAGGGCAACGGCTGGTATGCCACCGATTTCAAGGGCGGCGGCAAACCCGCGGCGAAGCCCGAAAGCGTCCCGCCCTGCCAGGGTGGAACCGGAGCATGCACTCCGTGCGCAGCCAGTTGATCAAACGCTACTTTCTTACCGGACTCCTGATCTGGGTGCCGCTGGTCATCACCGGCTGGGTGCTGTCGTTCATCGTCAGCACGCTGGACCAGTCCTTGCTTCTGCTTCCCGTAGCCATTCATCCGCAGACACTCTTCGGCTTTCCGATACCGGGTGTCGGGTCGCTCCTGACCCTGGCGATGATCCTGCTGACCGGCCTGCTGGCCACCAACTTCATCGGCCAGAAGCTGGTCGTCTGGTGGGAGATGCTTCTTGCCCGCATACCCTTCGTCAATTCGGTCTATCACAGCGTCAAGCAGGTTTCCGACACGCTCTTCTCGTCGAGTGGAAATGCGTTCCGCCGGGCCTTGCTCGTCCAGTATCCGCGTCCGGGCTGCTGGACGATCGCCTTCCTGACCGGCAAGCCCGGCGGCGATGTCGTCAATCATCTGCGGGGCGAGTACCTGAGCGTCTATGTGCCGACCACCCCGAACCCGACCTCCGGCTTCTTCCTGATGATGCCGGCGACCGATGTCATCGAACTTGAAATGACCGTCGACGAAGCGCTCAAGTACATCATCTCGATGGGCGTCGTGGCGCCGCCAGC
>Ga0058866_1024299_pt1 | contig 10281 bp, 10 predicted proteins | sample TNRReaAerobicRNA_3_FD_61084 | JGI IMG/M metagenome (GOLD analysis project Ga0058866, IMG submission 61084) | Wastewater treatment Type I Accumulibacter community from EBPR Bioreactor in Madison, WI, USA - TNR Reactor, Time D- 0min-Aerobic_ RNA... | ecosystem: Engineered > Bioreactor > EBPR >...
CGCGGATACCGATGACATCGGGCGGCGCGCAGGAAGGCCGGTTTAATTGGGTGGTCGGGGTTTTTGCCCTGGCGCATTCTTCGCCAACGTCAAAAAAGGGGTAATGCATGGCAGAGCAGAAGCTGGGTAATCCGGCGGTGGTCGGTCTGGCAGGTTTTGGCCTGACCACCATGGTGTTGCAGTTTCACAACGTCGGCTGGATCGGTTTGGGGCCAGTCGTCTGGCTGGGGCTGATCTTTGGCGGCCTGGCGCAAATGATTGCCGGGCTGCAGGAAATGAAGACAGGAAACAACTTCGGCTATTGCGCCTTCACCGGTTACGGGTGTTTCTGGATCGCCCTGACGCTGTTGCTGCTGGGCAACCATTACAACATCTACACCTCCAGCAAGACCGACGTCGGCTGGTTTCTGATCTCCTGGACGTTGTTCACAGTGATTCTGTGGATTGGTGCCATGCGCGTGAGTAGCGCTCTCGCACTGACCTTCACCTTGTTGCTGATCGGCTTCATTTTGCTCGATTTGGCGCACTTCGGTTATCCCGACCTGACGGTGGTCGCCGGCTACGAGCTGATGGTTACTGCAGCGATGGCGTGGTACATCATGGCGCACATCATCTATGCCGATCTGTTCGGCCGGGACATCCTTCCGGTGGGCAAGCCCTGGATCAGTTGAGACTTGCTGCGCCAGTGGCGGGACATGACAGAACGGGTGTGAGTTGGCGAGACCTGTGGACGGAACAATGAGGAGAAGCGTGTGATGAAGTTTGGAAAAACGATTGCTGTGATGGGGCTGCTACTGGCTTGTGGAGGCGTTCGCGCCGCAGCACCGAGCGAAGCGCAGGTAGCGAACGCTGAAGAGGTGGTGAACAAGGTAAGAGCCGCGGCGAGATTTCTCCACGACAAGGGGGCCTCTGGCTATTCCGAGTTCAACAACAAGGACGGCAAGTGGGTGTGGAAAGATAGTTACGTGTTCGTTTACGACTGTCGCAAGGACCGCATGATCGCTCACCCGATGCGGCCGGACCTGGTGGGCAAGCCGATCATGCAGGTGACCGACAACTCCGGAAAATACATTTTCAGGGAACTCTGCAAGGCCGGCAATGAAGCGCGCGGCGGCTGGGTCGAGTACAGTTGGCCGAAACCGGGCGCCGGACGACTGTCGCGCAAGATATCCTACGCCCTGGCAGCCGACATCTCCTTTGCCGCAGGTATTCAGGTCAGCGCCGGCATCTACGATGAAGGAATCACCCTTCCCGAACTGAGCCAGTTCCTCGAACGGATGTCCGATCCCGCCAAGTATCAGGCGTTGTGATCCTGTGATCCTTACGGCACTCGACGCCGCTGCCCCTCAGGGCTGTGTCTGCGACCTCCAGAGTGTGTGGGGGCCGGCGTGGTGTGCATGGTGGCTGGACGCGGCAGGAAATTCGCTGAGCTGACGCCCGAACGAGCTGCCCCGACGCTTTGCGGCAGCAGCCTTCCTGCGCCGAGGCCCGTTGCGGCAGGCCAATCAAGCTACTCGCCAATCCGGCGAACAGAGCCAACGAAACCGAGATCTCCGGCAGCCACTTGGCGACCTCCCGTACTCGCTCCGGGAGGTCGACAGACAATACCTGGCCGCAGAGACGCATGGTGCGGGACAGCTCTGGCGGCCGACGGAGTTGGACGTGTGCAAGGCTCAGCCCATGGATGGTGCCGGGCGCGTCGCGAGCCTCCTCCTCCAGGTGAGCGCGCCCTGTCGGGCGCATCATAAAAAGCGGGCGCCGTGCGCCCGCTTTTTGCCCGCAGGAAAATCCGCTCAGAAACTATGGCGGATGCCGGTGCCGAGCGTGTAGTTGCTCTCGCCGAGCGCGCCTATGCCAGTACCATCCCCTGCGACCTGTGTCTGAACAGCAACCGAGTTCCTGTCGTTGTCGAAATAGGTATAAGCAGCGTACAGAGCCGTGCGCTTCGAGAGCGGGTAGGTGTACATCGTGCCCCAACCCCAGCTATCCCCATCGGGTGCATTTCTCCGATCCATCGACAGCTTGCCGTAGCTCAGGCCAAGCGTGCCTGGTCCGATCGGCGCGCTCAAACCGACCGTCCAGATGTTGTTGGACTTAATATTGGAGAGGGCGATGTAGCCCGGTGTGACGTCGGCCGTTGCAACGTTGTTGTTGTTGTCCAGAGCCTGGTAGCTGGCATACAACTTCACCACCTGAAGATCGTAGCTACCGCCAACATACCACTCGTTGATACTCTTGCTGGTACCTGGCACTTTAAAAGGGCCCGCAGTCGCAGTGCAGCTCGGGAAATCGTCATCACCCGAGCAATTTGGCAGAGCCGCCGAGATGCGTGACTGCCAGACAGCGTCAAAGTTGATCGGACCATTGGCGTAGTTCAGGCCAAGACCGTACTGGCTGTTGTCGTAAGTGCTGGCGTTGTTGTAACCGCCGATGTCGCTCTCACCGAAGCCGTAGATCGCGCTGGCGGTGAAGCCAGCGAGGTTGTTACTCGTGTAGCTGATGGCATTGTTGTAACGCGCAGGACTGTTCGGAGTGATCGCGTTGCCGGCATAAACACTGAGGTCAGACTGAATACTCATATCCGTCGCCTCGAGTGCGTCGTTGTTGGCCGTTGCGTTGAAACCCGGAGCATACTGGCGACCGAGCGCGACGGTACCATAATTGCTCGCCAGACCGACGAACTGCTGACGTGCGTTCAGTCCGCCTGTGCCAACGCCTTCGTTGGTGTCCAGATTAAGTCCATACTCAAGCGTAAACACCGCCTTCAGACCGTTGCCCAAGGCCTCTTCGCCCTTGAAACCCAGACGGTTGCCCGCGGTAACGCCGCCGCCCGCAAGTCCGCTGAACTTGTTCGTACCGGACAGCTTGATGCCCTTGGGGTTGTAGCCCGCCTTGCCCTGGCTATAAACATAGCCCACGTCGGCGATGCCATAGACAGTCACGTTGGTCTGGGCCGCAACAACGCCCGACGCCAGACTGGTTACCGCCAGCGCAATCAGCTTCTTTTGCATGAAGGTCATCTCCTGTAGGTCTGTAAAAATAGTGCCCAGAAATCTCCATCCCCGACGCCTGCAGTGGGCCAAGGAAAACGCTATCGATTCTGGCAGATAGCAAGGACAGGGGCAAGCGAGTTCAGTGGGATTCACGTACTCGGAGAGAACTTGTGGCATCTGTGTCACAGGTTCCCCGTTTGGCGAAGGAATTCTGGCACAATCGCATTGGGGCGACTGGCAGAACGGCACGCACGGCGACCAATCGAAGACCTGCGGAACCGGGTTCCTCCCCCCCCGCCGGCAAATCCATCGACGATCGTCGCCCCGCCATTAAGCGCAGCGCGATACACCCCCTCGGGCGTTTGCTGGCCGAGCGACCGGTGGGGACGCTCGGCGTTATGAAAGGCGAAGTACTCGGTCAGGCCGAGCCTCAGCTCGTCCATCGTGGCAAAGCCCTTGAGAGACACGTGCTCGTGCTTGACGCTGCGCCACAGCCGCTCGGCGAATAGCTTGTCGAATACTCGTCCCCATCCTTCCTTGCTGATGACGATCACTGCACGGTTCAGGATGTTTGTGAAGGCTTGGCGGGTAAACCGCGCGCCTTGGTCGCTGTTGAAGATTTCCGGCTTGCCGTGAGTGCGCAGGGCCTCCTCCAGGCAATCGACACAGAACTCCGTTTCCAGGGTGTGGCTGAGCCGAAAATCGAGGGTTTTGCGGCTAGACCCGTCGCAGATCGCCACCAAGTACGCGAAGCCACACGCCAGGCGGATGTAGATAGCCCCCGTTAAGGGCGTTGCGCAGACCGCTGGCGAGGCGTCCGAGTGGTTTGCTCAGTGAGGCCCGCCCGTGTGTTGTTTCTCGACCATTGCCGTCGCCGCGACCAAACCGCCGCTGCTGTGCCGACTCGCCGCATCGACTGCGGCCGAAATGGCGTCGTGAGCCGTTCGGATGAGCCGCGCCGGCCCGGAAACCAGTGGAATTCGGCGCACGATGTTGAACGACTTGTCGGCAATCGCCCTGCGCATCTTCTTGACGCGCAGGGTGGTTTCCTGCACCGCGATCCGCGCCAGGTGGCTGTAACCGGTTCGCGGTGCTCGGCCGCTGTTTTCCTGCTTGCGCTGGGGCATGTTTGCGCCCCGAGTCAGTGATCGTCGGTGCCGGATCGCTCGGTTATTGGACGATCGCCGGCGATCTGACGCGGAATCGTGGCGCTGCTGCTCTACGAAAACCCGCTCAAATTGCACAGCCACGCGACCAGCCGCGCAACATTTCATCCGACCGCAGACTAAAAGCAACTAGGCGAGCACCGCGGCGCTTGGCCGCAGTCCGGACGTTGCGAAACCGCCAAACGGGCAAAATTCAAAACGCCCTCTCAGCGCCTGCGGCGTTTGCTCGTGCGGATAGCGTGCAAGTCCCCGTGACCTAGTTCATAACCGCCTGCCGCTGTCTGAGCGAAACTCTGATCCGAAGCCGGGTCGGGTATCTGAATCCCTTTTCCAAAACTTGCCAGGCCGCGCAGCTTGGCAAGTGAATGGGAAACGTTCGGCGGTGCATTTCTGGCTTGCAGGGCAGCAATTGACGGTCATTTCCCTGATCGACCCGTGCCGACCGAACAAGGACCTTTGGCAGGCAAACAACTAACCAACGACGGAATCCTATCATGAAACAATCTCTTCGCCAGCCCTTCAATTACTGCCGCGAAACCTCCTCAACTTCGGCAGCGCCCTCCAGCATCGCGAAAGGCATCTCGTCGGCGTTGTTGTGCATCCTGGTCAGTCTGCCGCTGAGCATCTCGGACGCAGGTGCGGGCACGCTCTACAAGGGCTGGAACTACGCCATCGATTCGTTTACCGATGGCTCTGGCGGACCGAGTTACGAGGAACGAGGACTGGCCTTTCGTCAGGATGGATCGACCGGCTACTTTGCGATCACTGGCGGCATGCCCTTGGCCGGGATCAGTAATGGCAACGCCAGGAACGGGAACATCGCTCGGGGTGATTTGTTCCTCAACTTCTCGAACCACAATCTCGACACGCCGGCCGAGTTCACTGATCCACAACACGTATTGGGGATTCGTTTTTCCCCCGTCAACGACTCACTGGAGAACGTCAGCAGTCCCGGCCTTGGGCTCTATCGGGATCTGCAGGTGATCAGCTATACAACAGAGAATAATGGCTACGCCAGGCTCGATGAGTACTGGAGTCGCGGATTCAGCAAGCCGGCCCGGATGGGCGATCTTGAGACTGAAGTTGCTGTAACTACGTATCTGGGGAATGGCAGGATGTATCCGAACATCTTTACCGGGACCTATCTGGCACCGATCACGCTGCTCAGCGAGGCCCAACTTACCGCCCCGGAGTTGGGGCTGGACTTTACTCGCTGGGGTGCCGCGCCCGCGGGGAGCACCACTTTCGGCTTCTCGTTCAACCTTTCGGCGCTGCCTTCCGGACACTTCACGGCGCATTTTTTTGAGGAATGCATCAACGACGGCATCGCTCTGCGCGGCGTGGTCCCCGAGCCGGCGACTCTCGCGCTGCTCGGACTGGCTTTCGCCGGCCTGCCACTCGGCCGTCGTCGTTAGGCTGCCGGGCAGCGGGTCAAAGCGGGCTCAGGGACATACCCCCGGATTCCAGTGGCTGACGGCAGCCCTCTGGCGCAGGCGCCCTAGCAGAGCCGGCTGCCGCTGCGCGGGCCGGAGTTCGGCAAACACGCGCGTCGCCTTGTGCTGCTGGAACAGCAGGCTCCACCAACGAGCCCTGTCGGGGCGTCGGCTAGCTGTTACCACTGTCGAGAAAGCTGCGCAACTTGTCGGAACGTGATGGGTGCCTCAGCTTGCGGAGTGCCTTGGCTTCAATCTGACGAATTCGCTCACGCGTCACGTCGAACTGCTTGCCGACTTCCTCCAGGGTATGATCGGTATTCATTTCTATGCCGAAGCGCATGCGCAGCACCTTGGCTTCGCGCGGCGTCAGCGTGTCCAGCACATCCTTGGTGATGAAGCGCAAGCTGGAATACAGGGCGGCTTCGGTGGGCGCAAGCGTCGCCTGATCCTCGATGAAGTCACCCAGGTGCGAGTCGTCGTCGTCGCCGATCGGCGTTTCCATCGAGATCGGTTCCTTGCTGATCTTCAGGATCTTGCGGATTTTCTCCTCGGGCATCTCCATCTTCTTGGCCAGGGTTGCCGGATCGGCTTCGAGGCCGGTTTCCTGCAGAATCTGGCGGGAGATGCGGTTCATCTTGTTGATCGTCTCGATCATGTGCACCGGGATGCGAATGGTGCGTGCCTGATCGGCGATGGAACGTGTGATCGCCTGGCGAATCCACCACGTGGCGTAGGTCGAAAACTTGTAGCCGCGGCGGTATTCGAACTTATCTACGGCCTTCATCAGGCCGATGTTGCCCTCCTGGATCAGGTCGAGGAACTGCAGGCCACGATTGGTGTATTTCTTGGCAATCGAGATCACCAGGCGCAGATTGGCTTCGGTCATCTCCCGCTTGGCACGGCGGGCCTTCGCTTCACCGGTGGACATCTGCTTGTTGATGTCCTTCAATTCGCGCAACGGGATGCCGATTCGGTCCTGGAGAGCGAGCAGCTTTTTCTGCTCTTCCTTGATGTTCGGCGCGTTGCGTGCCAGGACCGCAGCATAGGTTTTACCGGCGGCGGCGATTTCGGCGTCCACCCAGTCGATGTTGAGCTCGTTGCCGGGGAATACCTTGATGAAATGCGCACGCGGCATGCGCACCGCGTCTACACAGATCCGTTGAATCTTCCGCTCGCAGGCGCGCGCTTCCTCGACCATGGCGCGTACCGAGTCGCACAAACGCTCGATGGTCTTCGAGGTGAAGCGTATGCCCATCATCTCTTCCGAGATCTGCTGCTGCAGCTTGAGGTAAGCCCTGTCCTGCGAGCCCCTTCTGGGCAGAACGGCATGCGCTTTGGTGTAGTGCGTCCTGATCAATTCAAGACGGTGCAGTCCGTCGGTCTTGAGCTTGAGCAGCGAAGCGGCTACCGCCGCACCCTCGATGGCTTCTGCACTTTCCTCGTCTTCTTCGTCCGCATCCTCCGCCACTACCTCAGCCAGTTCTTCCAGCGAACCGTCCGTTTCCGGGTCAATCAGCCCGTCGATCAACTCGTCGATGCGCATTTCATCGTTGGCGATCTTGTCGGCACAGTTGAGGATTTCGGCAATCGTCGTCGGACAGGCGGAGATCGCCTGGATCATGTGCTTGAGGCCGTCCTCGATGCGCTTGGCAATTTCAATTTCGCCTTCGCGGGTCAGCAGCTCGACCGAACCCATTTCGCGCATGTACATGCGCACCGGATCAGTGGTCCTGCCGAACTCGGAGTCGACGGTGGATAGCGCTTGTTCCGCCTGCTCTTCAACGTCTGCGTCGTCGGCGCCGGCCGCCGGTGTCGCATCCGACATGAGCAGGGTTTCGGCATCGGGCGCCTCGTCGTAGACCTGGATGCCCATGTCGTTGAAGGTGCTGATGATGCTTTCTATCTGTTCCGCATCGACCACATCGTCCGGCAGATGGTCATTGATTTCGGCGTAAGTCAGAAACCCACGTTCCTTGCCGAGCTTGATCAGCGTTTTCAGACGCATCTTGCGCGTCTCGTCATCTACCGGTACCGGCTGGCTCGCGGCCTGCGCCAATAGGTCTGCCGCTGCCTTGGCTTTCGCCGCCTTCGTAGTTGCCGCCTTTTCCCTTACCATGACCATTTCCCGAATAGCGTTAGACTGGAAAAAACTCTCGATTATAGTACATCCTGATCCACCCCGCCGCCTCTCCCGCCCGCACAGAGCGCGGCCAGGTACTGCTGCTTTTCTTCACTCGACAGTCCGCTGACGCCGAGCTTCTGCACCTTTTCCTGCAGCACGGCGAAAGCTCTTTTGTGCTCGCCTTCCAGAAGTCGTCTGACGGCGCCGTCAAATTCGGCATCGATGCCGTCTTCGGCAAAAGGCCGTTGCATTAGTTCAGCCGCCGCGGCGCGCAGGCTGTCCTCGCATTCGCTGCCTCTGAGCTTCTCGATCAGCGCTGGATAAGTCAGCAACTTTTCGTCGGCAGCGCCTATCGTTTCACACAACAAACGCACTGCGCGCGCTTCGATCGACTGCTTCGGCAGCAGGTCGAGCGGCAGGCGTGATGCCAACTGCGGCTTCTGGAGCAGCAGCCGCAACAAGGGCCGCAGCAGCGATGGCGCCTGGCGTGGCACCCTGGCCGGAGCTGGCCGGACAGCGGAACGAAGCGCGCACGACTGTTCCACCTCGGCCTGCGAAAACCCGCTGGCCTGGGCCAGGCGCTTTACCAACTGCAGCCGCAGCAGTGAGCTCTGCAGGCGGCCAAGCAGCGGCTTGGCGTCCGCGACCAGCTTGGCCCTTCCTTCGGCGCTGGCCAGGTCGCAGCGTCCCACCAGTTCGCGCAGCAGAAAATCGGACAGCGGGGTTGCCTGGCTGATCAACCGATCGACAGCCTCGCCACCGTGTTTGCGTACGAAACTGTCGGGGTCATCACGCTCGGGAAGAAACGCAAAGGCAATGCTCTTCTGTTCGCTGAGCACCTCGAGACTGTTCTCCAGTGCGCGCCAGGCTGCCTTGCGTCCGGCGGAGTCGCCGTCAAAGCAGAAAACGATGCGCTCAGCCTGGCGGAAAAGCTTCTGCACGTGCGTCACGGTGGTCGCCGTACCGAGCGTCGCAATGGCGTTACTGACTCCATGCTGCGCCAGCGCCACGACGTCCAGATAACCTTCGACGACAATCGCCGTTCCGCTGGCGCGGATGCCTGTTCGTGCCTGCGGCAGGCCGAAGACTTCGCGCCCTTTCTCAAACAGCGGCGTTTCCGGAGAGTTCAAATACTTGGGCTCGCCTTGACCAAGCACGCGACCGCCAAAGGCGATCACTTCGCCCTGCTGGTCGACGATCGGAAACATCACCCGCTCACGGAAGCGGTCGTAGAGCCGGCCCTGCTCGTTCTTGACGACCAGACCGGCGAGCTGCAACTCCGGACTGCTGTAGTCATCGAACACCGCGCGCAGATTCTGCCACCCTGCCGGGGCGTAACCCAGGCCGAAGCGACGGGCGATTTCACCGCTGACCCCCCGTTCCTTGAGATAACGGACCGCCCCTTCCGAACTCTTGAGTTGTTCGCAGTAAAACCTTGCCGTCCGGGCCATGATTTCGCCGAGCGCCCGCAATTTCTGACCGGCTTGCGGAACGTGTCCCTGATCCTCGGGCAACTGCATTGCGGCACGGGTAGCCAGTTCCTTGACGGCGTCAACGAAGCCGACACCGGAGTATTCCATGAGAAAACCGATGGCGTTGCCGTGTGCCCCGCAGCCGAAGCAATGGTAGAACTGTTTGCTTGGGCTCACCGTGAACGACGGCGACTTCTCGCTGTGGAACGGGCAGCACGCGGCGAAGTTGGCGCCCGTCTTCTTCAGGGGAACATGGCCATCGATCAGGTCAACCAGGTCGACACGATACAGTAGCTCCTGAATGAAAGAGTCCGGGATCAAGTCGCGTGCCTAGGAATATCGACCGCGAGCCGTGGCCAATGACTCAGGCATCCCTCCGGCGTATCCTCTCCCGAGGCCACCACTCGCTCATCCTTGCGTGACCGACCAGTTCGGGCCAAGGTCTGGTGGTGAGCACATCGCGAGGCTCCTTCCCGATCGACAGCGCGGCGGCAGGACGGGAAACGATCCGCTACCAACGGGTGCAGTTCCTCAAACGGCAACAGCCGCCCGTCGGCAAACGGGCGGCTGTCAAACCAATGGCAATCCGGTGTCAGTACAGCTTTGGCGGCAGAGTCTGGCTGCGCATCCGCTTGTGATGACGTTTCACCGCCGCGGCGAGCTTGCGCTTGCGCTCAGCAGTGGGCTTTTCATAAAACTCGCGCGCCCTCAACTCGGTCAGCAGACCGGTTTTCTCGACGGTTCTTTTGAAACGGCGGATGGCAACTTCGAACGGCTCATTTTCCTTGACACGGATAGCAGGCATCGACTCTTCCCAAGTTCAAAAAACGTCACAGTACAATTTAGCCGCGCATTATAACCACAGTTCTGGCGGAACTCCAAGCGTGTTTTTTGGCCGCGAGGTCTGCGCCTTTCGGTGAAGATCCGTCGTCGCGTGGCGACAGTCGGCGAGGCGCAATGACGACATGCTCATGACGCTGCACCGACGGTGGAGCGGGCTTAAGCTTATCTTAACCTCGCCGGCGCATGATGCCCGCGTCGCCAATCAAGGCACCAGGATCGAACGCGTGGCGATGACCTGCCCGGCCAGGG
>Ga0058866_1463232_pt1 | contig 10200 bp, 9 predicted proteins | sample TNRReaAerobicRNA_3_FD_61084 | JGI IMG/M metagenome (GOLD analysis project Ga0058866, IMG submission 61084) | Wastewater treatment Type I Accumulibacter community from EBPR Bioreactor in Madison, WI, USA - TNR Reactor, Time D- 0min-Aerobic_ RNA... | ecosystem: Engineered > Bioreactor > EBPR >...
GGCCATTTCTCAACATATCGCTTAAATGTGCAGTTAGCGTCTGCGGTCTCCACCACCGCTACGACGATCTCCACCACCACCTCGACGGTCGTCCCGGCGGTCATCTCTACGTGGAGGCCGTGGGGAGCGTTCCCGCTCTACATATCCTTCTGGTTTTTCGAGGAAGGGCTTACGAGAGAGACGCAATTTGCCATCGGGCAGAACATCAATCAATTTTACCTTCAGCACATCGCCCACTTTTACGACGTCTTCGACGTTTTTAACAAATTCATAACTCATTTCGGAAACGTGCAACAACGCTTCTTTGCCGGGCAAGATTTCGATCAATGGCCCAATTTCAAGAATCCGAGTGACGGGGCCTTCAAATTCATCCCCCACTTCTGGCTTAGAGGCAATCCCTTTCACGATTTGGGCGGCAGCAGCGGCTTTCACACCATCCACGGCGGCAATTGTGACATAACCTTTCCCGTTACGCTCGTCAATAGAGATCACCGTTCCAGTCTCACGTTGGATGCCCTGCACCACTTTTCCACCCGGCCCGATAACCGCCCCGATGAAGTCTGAATCTATCTCGATTACCGTTAAGCGCGGTGCAAACGGCTTCAGGTCTTCTCTTGGTTCCGAGATGGTTTCCCTCATTTTGTTCAGGATGTGCAAACGTCCCGCTTTGGCTTGGCTTAGTGCTGTAGCCATTGTTTCGCGGGAGAGGGACTTGATTTTGATGTCCATTTGGCAAGCGGTAATCCCGTCTTCGGTTCCGGTGATTTTAAAGTCCATATCTCCCAAATGGTCTTCTGTCCCCAAAATATCCGAAAGCACAGCAACGCGATCGTCCTCTGCAATAAGACCCATCGCAATACCCGCTACCATTTTCTTAACCGGAACGCCTGCATCCATCAAGGCCATCATACCGGAGCAAACCGAACCCATCGAAGACGAGCCATTGGATTCCAACACTTCACAAACAAGACGGATGGTGTAGGCGAAGTCATCAATGGAAGGCAATACATAGGATAGGGCACGCTCGGCCAATTTGCCATGACCAACCTCGCGGCGGCTCGTTCCACGGATGGGCTTCACCTCGCCCGTAGAATAGGGCGGGAAGTTATAATGTAAGAAGAACCTACGGTCTTGGTTTTCAAACAGTTGATCTATAGATTGCGCATCTTTGTCTGTTCCAAGTGTACAAGATGCCAAGACCTGTGTTTCGCCACGGGTAAAGATGGAGGAACCGTGTACGCGGGGCAAATAGCCAGCCTCGCACCAGATCGGACGGACATCGGTCAAAGAGCGGCCATCAATACGGCGACCGTCATTAAGGATGGCTTTCCGCATCACCTCTTTTTCCACCTCGTCCACAGCTTCTTTTATTTGTTTGGCCGTCCAACCTTCCTCGGTGGCTTCTGCCTGAACTGTTCCGGCTTCTTCGTCGGTTTTGCCCAGCATGACCTCTAAAACGTGGTCCCGGATGGTTGCGATACCGCCATAAAAATTGGCTTTGTTATAAGGCTGATTTAGGTGCTCGTCTATTTCTTTGGCACAATGTGTAGCCACCTTTTCTACCAAGCCTTCTGGCAAGAGGTTTAACGAATAGGTTCTTGGCTCAATCTCACCCACTTGCGCCACCAAGTCTAATTGGGCTTGTACCACGCTGCGGATAACACCATGGCCAAAATCGAGAGCGGCCATCATATCCTCTTCACTCACCTCTTTCATCTCCCCTTCCACCATCACCACAGAATCGGCGGTTCCGGCCACAACCAAATCTATATCGCTCATAGTGAGTTGAGAAATGGTAGGATACGCCACAAATTCCCCGCCAACCCGTGCTACGCGCACCTGCGCTACAGGGCCATGGAACGGAGCGCCCGTCAACATCAGTGCTGCCGAAGCACCCGTTGCCGCAATGACATCCGAGTCATTCTCGCCATCTGCCGAAAGCACGGTCAACATAATCTGTACTTCGTCTTGATACCCATCCGTGAACATAGGACGGATGCTCCGGTCGGAGAGGCGTGCCGATAGAATTTCCTTTTCACTTGGACGGCCTTCCCGCTTGATGAAGCCCCCCGGAATTTTCCCACCAGCCGAGAAGCCTTCGCGGTACTCAACAGTTAAAGGGAAGAAGTTCAATCCTTCGCGTGGTGGGCCAACCACTACGGTACAAAGCACCATTGTATCGCCTAAGCGAACAACCACCGATCCATCCGCTTGTTTGGCCAAGCGTCCGGTTTCAAAAATCAATTCTCGGCCATCACCGAGGTCAAGGGTTTGGTAAATACCATTCATGTTTTTTCCTTCGCGCGTTCACAACATAGAGGGCACAAGCGTAAGCCTGGGATACATCAACATTACAACGCAGCTTGTTTAGTGATTCAACTAAACGGGCCTTTACCCGTCCATTGGGCATGAGCATCCATGAGAAATGACGGACAAGAAGGGCCGTTTTAAAAGAAAGACAGCGACTTCCACCAAGAAGCCGCTGCCATTTTGGGTTTCGATTATTTCCGAATACCGAGTTCTTTCAGAATTTGGCGGTATTGCTCAACGTCTTTTTTGTGGAGATAATCCAGCATATTCCGACGCTTACCTACCAATTGAATAAGGCCACGACGTGCGGCATGGTCCTTTTTATTGCGCTGAAGATGTTCGGTAATTTCTGCAATGCGTTTGGTGTAGATGGCAATTTGAACTTGGGTTTTCCCCGTATTGTTCTCCGAGCCGCCATAGGTTTTTACCACCTCGGCAATTTGTTCTTTGGTCATTTGGGTCTCCGATTTCCGAATCGTACATCCGGAAATAGATTTTTAATTTAAACAATAAATATAGATCAATTAAGATAAGGCGGAAAAATAGGCTTTGCAATCGGCTTGGTCTTTCTTCAACGCTTCTTGTAACAAGGCTAATGAAGGAAAACGTTCATCGTGCCGGATGAAGGTGTAAAATTGGACGGTGATGGGTTGACCATACAAATTGTCCTTAAAGTCAAAGATATTTACTTCCAGCCCCCGCCTTCCGTTCGGCATCACGGAAGGTCTTTCGCCCACATACGCCATTCCTTCGTGGCGGGTTCCTTTATCGGTGGTTATCCGAACGGCATAACTACCATTCATCGGAAGGATTTTGCGCGGGTGTAGCGGTAAGACATTTGCGGTTGGAAACCCGAGTTTACGGCCTAATTTTTGGCCAGATTGGACGGTTCCAACCACCTCGTAAGGTCTTCCAAGGAGCGTAGCCGCCTCGTCCACCTGCCCTTTTGCCAAATAATGGCGAATGGCTGTAGAAGACACCACCTCATCCGAAACCATCTGAGCGGGTATTTCGTGCGTCTTGAACCCAAATTCAGTTCCTTTTTCGCGCAAAAGACCAAAACCACCCATACGGTTATGACCAAACCGATGGTCATGCCCGATAACAAACACCTTTAACCCAATACGCTCGACCAAGTATTTCTGGATGTAAGGCTCTGGCAGTGTATCGGCGAAGTCTTTTGTAAACGGCACAACCACCAAGCGCGACAGACCCAAAGCCGCTAAATAAGCAGAACGCTCCTTTATATCTGTCAGTAATCCTTGCGGTTTGCCCAGGAGAACCTCCCTTGGGTGAGGATCGAACGTGACAACCGTGCTAACCCCTTTTTCCTGTGCTGCTATATGGTTCAAAAACCGAATGATGGCTGCATGTCCGAGGTGTACCCCATCAAAGGTTCCTACCGTCAACACACTGTTCGCATTTGGACGAATATTTTCCCAGCCTTCCTCTATTGTCATACCGAAAGATTACTTATTTTGAAGGATTGTACAAGGACAACAAAATTAACCTTTACCCAAGACCTTAAAGCGGCATTAACGGATAATTCTGAATCATTAACGGATAATTCAGAATTCCGAAGCCCCAAATGACCTCAAATTGGGAGTCGGATGCGCTATCTCTCAAAAAAAATCATCACCACTACTTGCATCCCCCCCTATATTTATTGCTAATTTAGGAGATATTCTTCCGAGTGTATTGGCAAACGGTCTTGAAGACCCATGTTTCACCAAACGAAGGACTTGACCTTCTCCAACTTTGGACGACCCTTACCCTATTTCTAATTTGGACTGGGGCTTCTTCTCCCTCCAAACCTCGTGGTTTCTTTTTTTTGAAACTGCTGCCTTTTTAACGCTTCTATTTGTTTCTGCGTTGTTATCGGGTGCGGAAATTGCTTTTTTATCCCTTTCGGATCGGGAAAAACGCCGATTAACCGAGTCGCCCTCGGCTACACATCGCCGCATCCTGCATCTGGCCACAACCCCCGGTGTAACGCTCACTTCGATTCTCACCATGAATACGCTTGCCAACGTCACGTTGGTGCTTCTTGGAACGGAAATCACCCGACAAATGGCGACCTCTTATGGACTTCCTACCCGTTGGAGTTTATTGGTAGAGGGTATCTTGCTAACATTCTTTTTAGTCTCTTTTGCAGAGATTATTCCCAAGATGCTGGCACACCACTATGCGCACACCTATTGCCGCTTCATGTCTTTACCCGTTTATTGGGTGGTTCGGCTGAGTGCGCCTTTTGCCCGTTTATTGGCGCCCCTTTCTTCTCGTATTAATGAACGGATAGATGCCTATAGCGGTGGCTTAACCGCCGAAGACCTAAAATACTTGGCCGATATCGGCGAAAAGCATGGCTCCATCCAAGCAATGGAGCGAGATATGATCCATTCGATCGCAGAATTTAATGAAACCACCGTTCGAGAAGTCATGACCAGTCGGGTAGATGTGGTTGCACTTTCCACCACGCTAAGTTTCTCGGAAGTCCTGCACCTCATCCGCGAACATGGCTATTCCAGATACCCCCTTTTCGAGTCCCATTTAGACCAAATCATCGGCTTGGTTTATGCAAAAGACTTTTTACCTTTTATGGATCAAGTCCCCTTACCAACAACCATTGATTGGCAAAAAGTGGTACGCCCAGAGCCACTTTATGTACCGGAATCCAAAAAAATCAGTGACTTATTGGAGGAATTTCGTCAAAAACGACTACACATGGCCATTGTCATTGATGAGCATGGCGGTACAGAAGGCTTGGTGACCATGGAGGACATTCTGGAAGAAATTGTGGGCGATATCCGCGACGAGTTGGACGACGAGGAGGAATTCCTCTTCCGCAAAATGGACGAACAGGTGTATTTGGTGAGTGGACGGATGCACATTGATGATCTTCAGGCCCAACTCCCCTTCGCGTTTCAGGCGGAGGACGAAGAAATTCAGACCGTTGCCGGACTGTTTCTGCACCTTTATGGCGATTTCCCACAAGAAGGCGATACCATTGCCTTGGACGATTTGAACTTAACCGCCCGTAAAATCACCCAGCACCGCATAGAAGAAGTACTCATTGAGCGATCAACACCAAATGACCCTAACGAATAACATGCAAGCGAATAAAACCCCAAACACATTCCCAGCCATGTTTACGATCTTGGAATGGACGGTGGTCTTATTCCTCTTAATTCCCTTCCGTGCCGAGGCGCAAACCGTGCAGCAAAAGCAATCTGCAAACGAAGCAAACCTTGTAGCAGATTACCGGAGCCTCTTAGAAAATCATGCAACGCCCCAACAAGTATTGAACGCAAGGTTCATGTCCTATGGCATTGCACCGGATAGCATCAAAAGACCGAAAGACCCTTGGCTGGGCTTCGATAAAGTGCAACATTTCACCTTTAGCACCCTTTTGGTATTAAGCCAACAATACATTTTGGTGAATAAACTATCGGCTTCCGAAAAAGATGCCTTAAAATTTTCGGTTAGTTCTACCGCATTTATCGGATTGTTCAAGGAAATTTACGATCTAAAGAGGAGCAAGTCGCGCTATTTTAGCAAACGGGATTTGGTAGCTGATGCAGCGGGAATCCTATTGGCCGCGGGCCTTATCCAACTAAAATCACGACCATAATCCAACCAAATTTATTTATATGTGTGGTATTTTCGGAATTATTAACGCGGCCGATGCAGCCCGAAAAACGTATTACGGCCTACATGCACTCCAGCACCGAGGTCAAGAGTCTGCAGGGATTGTTACTGCTTCTAACGACGAGAAACGTAACCGAGCTATCATGCCAGCGTTTCGTAATTTTGGCTTGGTGACCGATGTTTTCAGAGATGAATCAGTTTTCGGACAGAAACTTAACGGGTATATGGCCATTGGCCACAACCGATACTCCACCAGTGGCTCGGCGACCAATGCCTCAAACATTCAACCCTTTGTAGTGCATTACCGAAATGGAAATTTGGCTATCGCCCATAACGGAAATCTATCCAATGCCTCTCGACTTCGGCGGTTGTTTGACCAAAATGGAACCCTTTTCCAGACCACTTCCGACACCGAGGTCATTTTACACCTCATCGCACAAAGCCGACAGTTTAGACAAAGAGATCAGATTTTGGATGCGCTTTCACAGATTGAGGGCGCATTTTCTTTGATCCTCATGACCGACGACAAACTGATTGCTGTACGAGACCCACATGGGTTCCGCCCACTGATGTTGGGCAAAATTCCAAACGCCAACCCGGATGGTAGCCCTGCATGGTGCGTGGCAAGTGAGTCTTGTGCCTTTGACTTGCTCGGCGCAACATACATCCGTGAAATACAACCGGGCGAAATGTTGGTGATGGAAAAAGAAGCTTGCACAACGGGCAACTTTGAATCTTACCAACTTAAGCCATCGTCCCTAACGGCGCAATGTATTTTTGAATACGTCTATTTTTCTCGGCCAGATTCCCGCATCTTTGGCGAAATGGTGGATAAGGTGCGGCGGAAATTTGGCAAAATCCTTGCTCATGAAGCCCCAGCCCCTTTTGACACCAATGGCAAGAGAACCATCGTAATTCCAGTGCCCGACTCTTCGAACACTTCAGCGATGGGTTATGCCACCGAATTGAACAAAATTTATGCCGCTAAAGGACAACGAGACCACTTCCGATTTGAGTTCGGACTGATTCGGAATCACTACGTTGGTCGGACGTTTATCTCCCCCGGGCAAGATACCAGAGAACTCAAGGTGCGGCTAAAGTTCAACACCGTTGAGGGTATCCTAAAAGACCGTATTGTGGTGATGGTGGATGACTCCATTGTTCGCGGAACCACTTGTCGGCAATTGGTGAAAATGGTGCGTGATGCTGGTGCAAAAGAGGTTCATTTCCGTGTAACCTCCCCTCCGGTCATTAGCCCTTGTTATTATGGAATGGATTTCCCAACGCCCGATGAGTTGTTTGCCAACCAATTTGATGATCTTTCCGGCATGGCAGAATGGCTTGGCGTGGATTCTTTGGCCTATTTATCCGAAGAAGGGCTGTTAGAGGCTGTACGCGAGACCAATTCCATTCCTCCAAATTATTGCACGGCATGTTTCACCAATAAATACCCCGTTCCTGTAAAAAAACCAGAGGAAACCCTGAAAGAGGCTTACGAGTTTGTCTAATCCATTCATTCATGGAAAAAGATACACATTACACCTTCATACAATGGTATTTGTCCCCACTTTTCGAAAAATGGCACACCAGAATTTTTTGCCCGATTCGTCATACGCATAAGGGGATTCTGCTACGGCCCAACCATATTGTTGAAAGAACATCATAAGCCCAATTGCAGTAAAGGACACCGTTTGGGACTGGCCGTTTTGATGCACACCGCCTTCATTTGCCGCAGGTACACAGACGTACATCCACCCGCCTTCCACCAATACCTTCTGCAAAGCAACCAACTGCTTGGCCATTTTGTCCTCGTCAGTACACGTATCGAAGGTTCGATGTGCCACGATCCATGCAAATGTTCCTTCCGGATTTGGGGTATCTTCAGGATTCCAAGAAAGTACTGTGGAAGCGTTTTCCGAATGAAATCCAAGGCTGTTGGTCTCCTCTGGCGCTTGACAAACCGTTACCGAAAAACCGAGTTCTACGAGCGGTACAAAGACTTTTAACGAAATAGGGGACGCATCCAGCACGTTTATACCGGTGGGCACTGCCGCTAAAGTCCGGAGGAGGTTGGGGTTGAACATGGATTAACTCGCTTGACGCAATGGTGTGATGGTTGGTTTGTTCTTTCCCCAAGATTGCACCCAAATGGTTTTTCCTTCGTGCTGCCGTAGCACCCAATCATCAGGACGGTAGGGCTGTTTGTGTTTTTCGAGGGAAGTTATTTTTCGAGCTACCATGTCTCCTAATGCTTCTAAAAGCAAGGGATTACCTTGAGGCGAGTAGCTCACTTCGAATTGAGCAATCCCGCTATCATGTGCAATTGTACGAAGGACGTTATCTAAAAAATAAGAGACCTCGAACCGTTCGGTGATAAACGAAATTGGAATGACCAACACGCTCCGCTTGCCCTTACTGGCAAGTTCCGTTATCAATTGTTTCACCCCCAATAGACCAGATTTTTTGACGCCAGACAATATTTCCGACATACAGGAAAGGTGATGCTCATTTTCGATGTGATTTTGACCCAAAAGCGCAGAAATGGTCTCTTGGATAAGTACAAGTGCGGGATCGTTTGGTAGGTGATTTGCGGTTCTGCAACCAAAAGCCGCAAAAACGAGTTGCACATCTTCGCGAATGTGTTTCGGAAAACGCGAAAGCCCCTCCATTATCCGGTCTGCCAAAGCTTGTACATACTGTGGATGACGTGCATATTCATGCACCAAAGAGATGTTGAATTGAGCTTGTACGGTTTCTACAGCTTTTTGGAAATGAGCCAAAACCACACCTGTTGTGGCTTGGCTAAAATGTGGATACATTGGGATGAGGATTACGTCTTCTATCCCCTTTTCCTTTATTTTGCTGGCTACGGCCTCGTGCGAAGAATCGCCATAGGAATTGGCAATAAAAACGCTAAAAGAATGCTTTTGTCTAAGGCTTTCTTGATGGTTAAGGTGTTCTTCGAGCATGAAGCGCAGATCGCGACGGATACGCGAATAAGACGCCCCGCCTCCCATTTCTTCTAAACCCAATAACCAATTGCGTAGTTCTTTACGGATGCGCTGTTTGTAAAAAAACTTCTTAAAAGAAGACATCCTACCCACATAACGGCTATTGACCAAAAAGTCCTCCACTTCTTCGGTGGAACGCGGTTCTCCCAAGCTTAGCAATACCACAGCCACCGACTTTCCTGATGGAACATCAATCGGTCGGATGGAAAATATAGCGCCATGCCTTTGATATAGGCTGATTTGTTCGGTAAAATTGCTCAAAGGTTTATCGTGGGCTAAAGTTTTAACCATAATAACGCCATTCAGCAAGTCATTTGTATAACAACCCTTGAAAAAAAGGCAAACGAACGTTGAAGATTTCCCCCATAAAAAGCGCTTTCAAAAACAATTCGCACGCCCTTCACTAAAGATTGGCGAAGAGGCGAATGACCGACCGGATCATCTTTTTTTGCATTTCCAAGTGGCCATGTTCTGCTTCCACATTGATATAGGGTACGCCAAAGTTGCCACAAAAAACGGAGAAGGAGCCATCGTCGGTTACGGTGGCATTGTTCTGTAGGGCCACATTAAACCCCTCGGCCTTTAGACGCTGAAAATGTAAAGGATTCGTGACGAAGAAAAAATCATCTGCATCGCTTCCACTCTCATAATGAACAGAAACAGCATCACGCGCATACGTTCCCCGTGGCAGATAATCTTTCACGGTATAATTATCGGGCGTATTGTTATGGAGCGCAACCACCAAATCTCCACGGTTAAGGCCAAAATCATTGACCAAAGCATTCGAGAAGGCTTCTACTTCGGCGGCAGCCTCGGCATGGTAGCGGCTATTGGTTTCCAATGTTTTTTTGATTCCTAAGGGTGTAAAGATGCGATTGGGATCTACCACGTACTTTTTACCTTGAAGGTTGAATGAGAGGTTGCGTTCGCCCGTATGTTGTAACTCGACCAATTTGCCGCCGGATTCCCTCAATGTTTGCCATCCGGCTTGTGCAGAAGTATTCTCATTGTCGTGCATATTAAAGTAGATTAGTTTAGTACCCGTTTTTTGAGCATAAACCACCCGTATTTGTGCATCACCCAAATAATAATTGTTGGTGACTTTCGGAATGATTTTTCCCGATTCGAGCAGGACTTGAACAGAGTCTTGCGCCCAAGCCGGAACAAGTATGCCTAATAACAAAAGAAACACCAAAAAAACAAACAAACAACTAAAAAAGAGAAAAAAAAA
>Ga0058866_1039180_pt1 | contig 10171 bp, 6 predicted proteins | sample TNRReaAerobicRNA_3_FD_61084 | JGI IMG/M metagenome (GOLD analysis project Ga0058866, IMG submission 61084) | Wastewater treatment Type I Accumulibacter community from EBPR Bioreactor in Madison, WI, USA - TNR Reactor, Time D- 0min-Aerobic_ RNA... | ecosystem: Engineered > Bioreactor > EBPR >...
TTCCTCTCTACCTCGGCTTCTTCGAGTTCGTTCACAACGCCAAAAATCGCGGAAAGCGACTTCTCGAATCCCTCTTGGGGTTGCTCCTCAGCTAACAACCCGAAACACATAATGAGCCAAAATGGTTACAAAAAGCCAAGAGATGAAATGAGCTTCAATGCCAACGTTATCAGTATCCGGGAGCTAGGATTCGTAGGCAATGAATCGACCCAGGCGCGGTGAGGGTTTCTCAGCCATGGCTCTGGCCAAGTTCCGGACGCTGCGCATGTGGTCTCGCGTTCAGCGAGCGCGATGGGCCAAGGCCCTGCTGCACCGTCTTCGCGTGAGACTTCGGGCGGGCAAGGGACGGCCTCCGAGTGGCGAGCTAGTCGACGACCTTAACGCTGGCGCCGGCAAGACGCTGTGCGTCGGCAACCGCAAGAACGGCAAGCTGCTTCACATTTATGAGAAGGGAAGGCCACCAGAAAGCAAAAAGGCCAATCCGAAGGTGTGGCGATCCTCTTCGGCGGGTCAATCTTCGCGTGTCGGCATTGTCACAGGCTGGTCTATGCTTGCCAGCGCGAAGATGCTAACTATAGAGCGCTGCGGCGGTCGGACAGGATCCGGGATCGACTGGGCTGGCCTGCGGGCATTGCGAATCCCGACGGCGGCAAACCCAAGGGCATGCACTGGCGTACCTTCGAGCGATTGACTGCAGAACACGATACCTTTGTCCAGGTATCGCTGGCGGCAACGATTCGGCGGTTCGGGCTGAGGATGTGAACGGCGAGCTGAATCTGTTTCGCAAAATCGCCTTCCGCGTGCAAAGCTCATGCCAGTGGGGTGGATACGCTTGGTCCGTTGTCGTCCGCCGTGTAAAGTTCGCAACCTGTGCCATATGGCATCAATGCTCTGAAAAGACCGCTCATGGCCCTCAAGAAGTCCGACCTCTATTCCTCCCTCTGGGCCTCGTGCGATCAACTGCGCGGCGGCATGGATGCCAGCCAGTACAAGGACTACGTCCTGTTCATGCTGTTCATCAAGTACATCACCGACAAGTACGGCGACAGCGACGCATTCGCTCCCCCGGTGACCATCCCCACGGGGGCAAGCTTCAGGGACATGATCGCGCTCAAGGGCAAGAGCGACATCGGCGACAGGATCAACAAACAGATCATTGCGCCACTGGTCGACGCCAACGCCCGTTTGGCGAAAAGCGACTTCCCCGACTTCAACGACCCCAACAAGCTTGGTGAGGGCCAGGCGATGGTCGATCGCCTGAGCAACCTGATCGGCATCTTCCAGAAGCCAGAACTCGACTTCTCGCAGAATCGCGCCGAGCACGACGACATTCTTGGCGACGCCTACGAATACCTGATGCGCCACTTCGCCACCGAGAGCGGCAAGAGCAAGGGCCAGTTCTACACTCCCGCCGAGGTCAGCCGCATCATCGCCAAGGTGATCGGCATCGCGCCGAACAACACCAAGGCGTCCACCACCGCCTACGACCCGACCTGCGGATCGGGTTCGCTGCTCCTCAAGGTGGCCGCCCAGGCGGGCAAGCACATCACGCTCGAAGGGCAGGAGAAGGACGTGACCACCGCCGGCCTTGCGCGCATGAACATGATCCTGCACGACTTCCCGACGGCCAACATCCTCTCCGGAAACACCCTGGCCGCGCCCAAGTTCAAGGAGGGCGAGCAGCTTCGCAGCTACGACTACGTGGTCGCCAATCCGCCTTTCTCGGACAAGACCTGGACCATCGGCCTGACGCCGTCGAATGATCCCTACCAGCGCTTCGCCTGGGGCGAGCCGCCGGCCAAGCAAGGCGACTATGCCTATCTGCTGCACATCGTCCGATCGATGAAGGCTGCGGGCAAAGGCGCCTGCATCCTGCCGCACGGCGTACTTTTTCGCGGCAACGCCGAGGCCACGATCCGCAAGCAGCTCGTCCGCTCGGGCATTCTCAAAGGCATCATCGGCCTGCCCGCCAACCTCTTCTTCGGGACCGGCATCCCGGCCTGCATCCTGGTGCTGGACAAGGAGAACGCCGCCGGCCGCAAGGGCGTGTTCATGATCGATGCCGCGAAAGGCTTCATCAAGGACGGCAACAAGAACCGCCTGCGCGAGCAGGACATCCACCGCATCGTCGACACCTTCACCAGACAGGCCGATGTCCCTCGCTACGCCCGCATGGTGCCGCTGGCCGAAATCGTCGACGCCAAGAACGACTTCAACCTCAATCTGCCGCGCTACATCGACAGCGGCGAAGCCGAGGACCTGCAGGACATCGACGCGCACCTCAATGGCGGTATCCCCGAGCGCGATCTCGACGCCTTCGCCGACTACTGGCAGGTGCTGCCCGGCGTGCGCGCCACCCTGTTCGAGTCGGCCGGCCGCCCCGGCTACGCTCGCCTCAAGCTGCCTCTGGCCGAGGTCAAGCCGGCCATCTTCGGCCACGCAGAATTCACCGCCTTCAACCAGACCGCGACCCGCCGCTTTGCCGACTGGCGCGCTGCCGTCGGCTCGCAGCTCACCGGCTTCGCCAAGGATGGCCACCCCAAGGCGCTCATCGAGAGCCTCGCCGAGGCGCTGCTCGCCACCTTCAAAGAGGTCCCGCTGCTCGACGCCTACGACATCTACCAGCACCTGATGGACTACTGGGCTGAGACCATGCAGGACGACGCCTATCTGATTTCCGCCGACGGCTGGGTGGCGAAAGCCGTCCGCATCATGGAGAGCGACAAAAAGGGCAAGGCCAGGGACAAGGGCTGGGCCTGCGAGCTGATCCCGAAATCACTCATCGTCGCCCGCTACTTCGCCAGGGAACAGGCGGGCATAGCCGCCAGGCAGGTCGAACTGGAAGCGGCCAGCGCCAGCCTTGCCGAACTGGAGGAGGAGCACGGCGGCGAGGAGGCTGTGTTCGCCGGCTTCGAGAGCATCACTGCCGCCACGGTGAAGGAGCGCATCCGCGAAATCGGTGGCGACCCGGACGGGGCCGCCGAGTTGGCGGTCTTGACGCAGTGGCTAGGCTTGAGCAACGACATAACGGCGCTGAAGAAGCAGGTTCGTGAAGCTGACGCCGCACTGGACTCGCTGGCCTACGACAAGTACCCCAAGCTCACCGAGGCCGAGATCAAGACGCTGGTCGTGGACGAGAAGTGGATGGCGCGGCTGTCAGCCGCCGTGCAGGGCGAGCTGGATCGCGTCTCACAGACGCTCACCGGGCGCATCCGCGAGCTGGCCGAGCGCTACGCCACGCCGCTGCCGCAGCTTACCGACGAGGTGGCGACGCTCGCGGCCCGCGTGGAGGAACACCTCAAGAAGATGGGGGCGGTGTGGAAGTGACGCCCGGATACAAACAGACAGAACTAGGCGTCATCCCTGAAGAATGGGGCGTAAAGCCGCTCAAGGATATTTCGCCGCGGCAATCTGTTGGTCTAGTAATTAATCCATCGACCTACTTCGACAAAGCCGGAACTGTCCCCATGTTGGTGGGTTCGGATGTCAGTGAAAACTCGATCAACTGGGAATCAGCCAAGCGGATCACCACAGCCAGCAATCACAGACTTCCAGCTTCCAGGCTATGTGCGGCAGATCTGGTCATGGTTCGTGTCGGTGAACCCGGAACTACTGCGGTGATTCCAAAAGAATTTGACGGGTGCAATTGTGCTTCGATGATGATTATTCGAAAGCATCCTTCTTTCGATTCTGAATGGCTTTGTTTCGCCATGAACTCACCGTTGGGGCGAGCCCGTGTTGCATGCGTGCAATACGGCACAGCACAAAAGCAGTTCAACATCAGCGATGCGGTCGATTTCCTTTACCCAGTCCCGCTCCTCCCCGAACAACGCGCCATCGCGGCGGCGTTGAGCGATGTGGATGCGCTGCTGGGCGGGCTGGAGCGGCTCATTGCCAAGAAGCGCGACCTCAAACAGACCGCCATGCAGCAACTCCTCACCGGCCAAACCCGCCTGCCGGGTTTTAGCGGGGAGTGGGACGTGAAGACGCTCTTTGATTTGGCGGAGCGAAAAAAGGAACTGTTCGATGACGGTGATTGGATTGAGTCCGAGCACATAGCGACAGAGGGTGTCCGGTTGATACAGACCGGAAACATCGGGGTTGGCTGCTTCGTCGAAAAGGAAGTAAGGAAGTTCATCTACGAGGAATCGTTTACGTCGCTTCGTTGCAAGCAGCTGAAGACGGGGGATCTGCTTGTTTGTCGATTGGCTGACCCCGCCGGTCGTGCCTGTGTGCTGCCGGATATCGGTGAAGAGCGAATCGTCACATCTGTTGACGTCACGATCTTTCGCCCGCCAATCGGAATGGCAGATCGTGTCTATCTCGCAAATGTTTTTTCAACTCCGGAATGGTTCCGGGCCGTGAGCGACCGAAGCGGCGGCACTACGCATAAACGCATTTCACGCGGCGCACTCGGGAGAGTTTCGCTCAAGCTTCCACCACTCCCCGAACAAACCGCCATCGCCGCCGTCCTCTCCGACATGGACGCCGAGCTGTCCGCCCTCGAAGCCCGCCGCGACAAGACCCGTGCCCTCAAGCAGGCGATGATGCAGGAGTTGCTCACCGGCAGGACGCGGCTGGTCTGAGCGCGTCGAGCCCGCAGGGTGGCCCGACCGTCGCCGGGCGGCGGCGGTGCCGTTTCTGGATCTGGACAGACCCTCGCCGTCAACATCCGTCGGCTCGTCATCAAAGATAATTTTCGAAAAGGTATGAGCTAAGAGCCTGTTGTTATGGTAATAATTGCAGTCGATTAGAGATAACTTTTCAGCCGTCCCACAAAGAGCCCGATGCCTGCCTTTGTTCATCACGATTTGACTCTCCTCAACCCGGCGTTCGATTCGCCGCTGGTGGATGTGTTGACCGAGCTGGAGCATCTGCGCCGCCTGCAACTTCGGGGCACGACGCCGGCACCGATCTTCTTTCAGCTCAAGCACATTTTTCACATGCTCGAAAGCCTGGGGTCGGCGCGCATCGAGGGCAACCACACTACTCTGGCCGATTACGTGGAAAGCAAGCTAGGAGGTGCCCGCCAGCCGCCGTCTGATCAGCTGCGGGAAATGGAGAACATCGAGTCGGCGATGACTTACGTCGAGGAAAGCATTCAACCCGGCGATCGCCTGAGCGAACATTTCATCCGCGAACTGCACGCCATCACCGTCGGCGAGCTGGAGCGCGAGGGCGACGCCACGCCGGGGGCGTATCGGCAGCACCCGGTGCGCATTGCGCAGTCTGAGCACCTGCCGCCTGAATTCATCCAGGTACCGGAATACATGCAGGCGCTGGCGGCGTTCATCAACGAGAATCACCCGCCGAAATATGACCTGATCAAGGTGGCGCTGGCGCACCATCGTTTCGGCTGGATACACCCGTTTGGCAACGGCAATGGCCGGGTCGTACGCCTGCTGACCTATGCCTTGCTGATCAAGTACGGTTTCAACGTCAAGGCCGGCGGGCGGGTACTGAACCCCACTGCGGTTTTCTGCAATGATCGCGACCGCTATTACGCCATGCTGTCCAGCGCCGATAGCGGCACGCCGGGCGGTCTGGAAACGTGGTGCGTCTATGTGTTGCAGGGCATTCTGGACGAACTGCGCAAAGTGGATCGGCTGACCGATTTTGGTTACCTGAGCGACAAGGTGCTTGCGCCCGCCATTGCCTACGCGCGCGAACGGGAGTTGATCACGGCCAGCGAAGAGCGTGTTTTGCACATAGGCGCCAGGAGCGGCATCGCCAAGGCGGCCGATTTGGCGGTAGCGATGCCGGGCATGTCATTGCCACAGCGAACCTACCAGATCAGGAAGCTGGTCGAGCGCAAGATGTTGTTGCCGATCAAGGAAGGGGCGCGACAATACACCTTGGGGTTCAGCAACAGCTATCTGATGCGCGGGATCGTTCGTGCCTTGTCCGCCGAAGGCTTCATTCCGTCGACGCTTAACCGGGCGGACTAGTCGATGCCTGAAATTCCCCGCTCAGAACGTAAGACGCAAAACCGCGTGATAGACCTGTTTACCGACAGGACACTCGCCGATTCCCTCGGCTACCGTTACCTCGGCGAATGGAACAAGCGCGAGAACAATCGCCCAATCGAAACCGCGCTGCTGCGCGACAGGCTCGCCGCGCGGGGCTATTCGGCCGCTCATATCTCGGCGGCCCTGCAGAAGCTGGAGACCGCTGCCGATGCGACCGGCATCACGCTCTATCAGGCCAACCTGCGCACCTATCAGTTGCTGCGCTATGGCGTGCCGGTGCAGATCGCCGCCGGCAGGGCGCATGAGACGGTGCATCTGATCGACTGGGCCAATCCCGAGCAGAACGACTTTGGCCTCGCCGAGGAAGTGACGCTCAAGGGCGGCTACGAGCGGCGGCCGGACATCGTGCTCTACATCAACGGCATCGCCATCGCGGTGATCGAACTCAAGCGCAGCTCGGTGGAGGTGGCCGACGGGGTGCGGCAACTGATCACCAACCAGGAAGAGATTTTTAACAAGGGCTTCTTCACGACCGTGCAGTTGCTGCTGGCGGGCAGTGACGCACAGGGATTGCGCTACGGCACCACCGGCACGCCCGAGCAGTTTTTCGTGGAATGGAAGGACGAGGAAAAGGTCGGCGCTGGCGGGACTGCGCTACCCGAGGCAGGTGCCTTGCTCGACCGGCCGCTGGCGCAACTGTGCAACAAGGCCCGGCTGCTCGACTTGATACGCCACTTCATCATCTTCGATGCCGGCCAGAAGAAAGTGCCGCGCCCGCATCAGTATGCCGGGGTGAAGGCGGCACAGGAGCGAATGGCCAGGCGCGAGGGCGGTGTCATCTGGCACACCCAGGGCAGCGGCAAGAGCATCCTCATGGTGCTGATTGCCAAGTGGCTGCTGGAGCACGACCCCGAGGCACGCATTCTCGTCATCACCGACCGCGACGAGCTAGACAAGCAGATCGTCGGCGTGATGAGGAATGCCGGGGTGATCGGCGACAGCTCGCCTTCACTGCGCATTAGCTCGCGGGCCGAGTTCGTCGACAAGCTGGCGGCGACCACGCCGCGCCTGCTGTGCGCTCTGATCCACAAGTTCGATGTGGCCGACCTGAGAGGGCCGGCGCCGAAGGTGGCAGGCCGCTTCTATGTGTTTGTCGATGAGTGCCACCGCAGCCAGGGCGGTGACATGAACCGGCAGATGAAGCGCTGGCTGGAAAGCGCGATCTTCATCGGCTTCACCGGCACGCCGCTGCTGCGCAAGGACAGGCTGCTGACGCGGGATGTGTTCGGCAGCTACATCCACACCTACAAGTTCCACCAGGCGGTGGCTGACAAGGTGGTGCTCGACCTCAAGTACGAGGCGCGCGACGTGCCGGAGCGGCTGACTTCGCAGAAAAAGATCGACGAGTGGTTCGAGCAGAAGACCAAGAACCTGAACAATTTCCAGAAGGCGCTGGTGCGCAAACGCTGGGCAACGATGGAGGAACTGATGAGCGCGGCGGGACGCAAGCGCGAGATCATTGCCGACATCATCGGCGACTTTGCCCTCAAGCCGCGCCTGAACAACGACCGCGGCACGGCGATCCTGGTGGCCGCCTCGATCCATGACGCCTGCCACTACTTCCGCCTGTTCCAGAACACGAGCTTCGGCACCTACTGCGGAATCATCACTTCTTTCGAGCCGAACGCCAACGCGATTTCCAGGGAGCCGGCGAACAGCGACGAGCGCTACAAGTTCGACACCTACACCCGGCACGTTCTCAAGAGCGGCCAGACGACCAGGCAATACGAGGACGAGGCGAAGCGCCGTTTCATCGAGGAACCGGCGAACCTGAAGCTGCTGATTGTCGTGAGCAAGCTGCTGACCGGCTTCGACGCGCCGAGTTGTAGCTACATCTACCTCGACAACGAACTGCGCGACCACAACCTGTTCCAGGCCATCTGCCGCACCAACCGGCTCGACGGCGATGACAAGGATTACGGCCACATCGTCGATTACAAGAAGCTTTTCGGCGACGTGCAGCAGGCCATCGCGGTGTACAACTCCGACGAGCTGGACATCGAACAGGGAAACGGTGGCAACAACAACGTGCATCTCAAGAACTGGCTGGAAGAAGGCAGGAAGCAGCTCGACGACGCCCGCCAGGCACTGAGCTACCTTTGCGAGCCGGTGGCACTGCCGCGCGAGGTGGAGCAGTTCCTGCGTTATTTCTGCGGCGATGCCGCCAATCCCAATGCGCTGAACGAAACGGAGGTGCTGCGCGTTTCCTTCTACAAGGCGGTGGCGCTTTTTGCGCGGGCCTTTGCCGACCTCGCGCAGGATTTGACTGAGGCAGGCTATTCCGACGCCGAGGCGGCGACGCTGCAAAAGGACGTCGCGTTCCACGCCGAGATTCGCGCAGCCATCAAGAGGCACTCCGGCGAGGAACTGGACATCAAGCCCTTCGAGGCCGACATGCGCCACCTGATCAACACATACATCCAGGCCGATCCGGCGGTCGAACTGGGTGAACTGGGCGAGATGTCGCTGACCGAACTGATCATCGAGACCGGCATCCACGATGCCATCGCCAGGACGCTGAACGCGAAGGGCAAACTCTCGAAGAACGCCATCGCCGAGGGGATCATCAACAACGTCCGCAAGACGATCATCCGCGAGCAGCTCACCGACCCGAGGTTCTACGCGCAGATGTCCAAGCTGCTCGATGATCTGATCAAGCAGAGTCGGGTGGATACGGCGGCCTATGAGGAATTCCTGCGCCAGGCCGAGGAGTTGGTGAAGCGGCTGGCCGCCAGGCAGCCGGAGGCGGGTATTCCTGCGGCGCTGCACGGCAAGACCGAGGCGATCGTGATCTACAACAATCTGCCGGAGATCCTCGCGGCGGCGGGCAATGCCCGTTTCACTGCGGCGGAACCGCAGGCCGAGTACGCCGGCGAGCGCCTGACATTGGCGCTGGAAATCGATCGCACCCTGCGCGAAAAGGCGCCGGCCGGCTGGAAGGGTGATCAGGCACGGGAGGCGCAGGTACTGAACGCACTATTCCCCTTGCTGGGCCGAAACCGCGAGGCGACGCTGGCGCTGTTCGAGCTGGTGAAGAATCAGCCGGGCTATCAATGACCGAGGTCATCCGGCTCGGCGACATCGACATCGCCGTGACGCGCAAGTCGGTCAAGAACGTCCATCTCTCCGTGCATCCGCCGGCAGGGAGCGTCACGCTGGTAGCCCCGACCGGCACACGACTGGAAGTGGCCCGAGCCTATGCCATCTCCAAGCTGGGCTGGATTCGTGACCAGCAGGCGAAGCTGCTGGCACAGGCGCGAGAGACCCCACGCCAGTTTGTCGAGCGGGAAAGCCATTACCTCTGGGGACGGCGCTACCTGTTGTCCATTGTCGAGAAGGACGCCAAGCCAAGCGTGAGCCTGGATCATCGCCGGATCATGCTCAGCGTGCGCCCGGGCAGCGGGCTGGCAAAGCGGGAAGAGGTAATGCTGGAATGGTCTCGCTCATTGCTTCATGAAGCCGTACCTGCCCTCATCAGTAAATGGGAGCAGATCCTTGGTGTGAAGGCTTCCGGCTATTTTCTGCAGCGCATGAAGACGAAGTGGGGTAGCTGTAACCACAGGGCGGGAAGCATTCGGCTGAATTCCGAGCTGGTGAAAAAGCCCAAGGACTTGCTTGAATACGTCGTCGTGCATGAAATGCTGCATCTGGTCGAGCCGACGCATAGCGAGCGCTTCGTCATGCTGCTCGACCAGCATTTCCCGACCTGGCGGGAAGCCCGCGCTGAGCTGAATGAACTGCCGTTGGCCGCGGAGACCTGGAGCGATAGCGCTGGCCGGCGTTAAGTCCTTGGCACGAGAGGGGGCGCAGGCGCGATGGTGGCGGGCCGATGTCTTCCGAAGCCGCGGCCGCATCGGAGCAGCGGGTGACGATCGCCTGAATTACCGCCTAAGGGGGCTCGCGATGGTCGCCTGCCTGGGAAGCTGCCCCACCGCGCTGGCCTTGCTGACGTGGCTCAGGATTGCCTGGCATATTCGCCGACTGGTACCCAAACTTGTACCCCAGGAGTCCACAAAGCAAAAAGGCCAATCCGAAGATTGGCCTTTCTGTTTGAATCCATTGGTGCGCCCGGAGCGATTCGAACGCCCGACCCCTTGGTTCGTAGCCAAGTACTCTATCCAACTGAGCTACGGGCGCCTTGC
>Ga0058866_1002210_pt1 | contig 9969 bp, 9 predicted proteins | sample TNRReaAerobicRNA_3_FD_61084 | JGI IMG/M metagenome (GOLD analysis project Ga0058866, IMG submission 61084) | Wastewater treatment Type I Accumulibacter community from EBPR Bioreactor in Madison, WI, USA - TNR Reactor, Time D- 0min-Aerobic_ RNA... | ecosystem: Engineered > Bioreactor > EBPR >...
CTTTTCTTTTGGCATCTTCCAATGAATCGGGAATCATAGAACTTAGCCAATCAAGTTTGTTCAATTGTTTACCAGCAAGCAGAGAGTTTTTGGCTAAATCGTTTGATCCAAGATGCGAAGCATTATTGTTTAAAAAGGAGTTCAGCAGAAAAGATGAATCGATTTTCTGTTCTTGCTTTGTAAAGCCGAACGAAAGTAGTATTGCACCAATGAAAATAGGAATCAATAATATTTTGAATCCCACAAGTAGAGTATTTTTGCGTTCCGAATAGATAGTATTCTCGCGAAAAGTTAACAATCGTATAAAGCTTCGATAAACCTCCTTCTTTTTCCAACTCAAATTTTAGCAAATTTAAGCTATAAGGCAATTATTTTTTCGGGTAATTTTTTCCCCCGTAATTACTTTTAAAACAAAAAAGCCCCAAGCAACCTTGGGGCTAAATTACACTATTTAGTTTTACTTAACTAGCATCATCTTATTTACTTTTGAAAAATTTCCAGCTTGTAGTTTGTAGAAATAAATACCGGAAGTTAGACTACTGGCATTAAAATCAGCTACGTAATTACCGGCATTCAAAAATCCATTAACTAGAGAATAGATTTCTTTACCCAACACATCATAAATCTTCAATGTAACAAAACCGCTCTGTTGAATTGAATATTCGATCTTAGTTGTAGGATTGAATGGATTCGGATAATTCTGCTGAAGTTTATAATCTGTAGCAATTTGATCATTAGATTTTATAGAAGTACCGGTACCATTGGTTTTAGCTTTTGTCAAACCAGTAACAGCTTTCCAATTTCCGGCATCCGGAATTCTGCTATATGTCTGGGTTTCGGTTAATGCTGTAAATTTTATGTTATCAATTACAGCTCCGGTGTTATCCTCTAACCATACTTCTTCACCACCGCTAGAAAGGCCAAAGCCATTAAGTGTTTTATCAATATCTGTGGTTATAACTAAATAACTTTTTGCCGGAATTATTGTTCCGCTAGCAATCACCATTTTTTTAGTTGCATCAGTATTGCCGCCGCTGTCGTAAATTTTATAACCACTAATATCTACTTGTGCAGCAGAAGAATTATACAGTTCAATCCAATCTAAATCCGGATGAGTAGCAGACTTACCATTAGAATAAATCTCGTTCATTACAATAACACTGTTAGACAATCCCTTTGTTATGGTATTTAATATAGCCCAAGTTGCACCGTTAGCAACTCTGCCATAAGATTGAGTAGCATCTACAGTTGCAAGAAATTTGAGATTATCAATTACAGTTCCGGACTTATCTTCAAGCCATACATCTTCGCCACTGCTTGAAAGACCAAATCCATTTAGTGTTTTATCAATATCGGTTGTTACTACATAAAATCCTTTTGCAGGTAATATTGTTCCGCTTGGGATTAACATCTTTTTTGTTACGTCTAAATTTCCAGCACTGTCGTAAATTTTGTAGCCACTAATATCAATATCGGCAGCTGAAGAATTGTAAAGTTCAATCCAATCTAAATCTGCAGCAGTTCCGCGAGCAAAAATTTCATTCATCTTTACTGACTGAGCATAATTTGATCCAACCAATAAGAATAAAATAAAAGCTAGCCCTATAAAAGTAACTTTTTTCATGTAACCTCCTTTTCAATTAATTATACATCTTAAAATTAGTAAACAGTTTTACCATATTAGGGTAAAAAGCAGTCCTATTTTCTAATCATGGTTTTTGAAAAACATATAACTCATTTGTTTGGTCATTCATCATATAGATTTTATCTTGAACAACAGTGACACCTTCCATTTTAGTTAGTGGAAGATCGAATAAGGCCAGTAAATCTCCAGAAGTGCTTAACTTAACCATTTGCTTAGATACATCGCTTACAAGCCATATGCAATCCAATTGGCTATCGTAATAAATATCAGAACAATCTAAAGTATAGTTTATTAATTTTCTTTTAACTTCAGTTTTGTTGACATATTCAAGCAACATGCATGGATCGCTTTCATTTATTACATATAGATGATTATTAGTGGTATTGAGAGCAACACCCTCGGGTCCATGACTTACTAGTGTAGCAACATTTACCGGGAATGAATAAAGTTTGGCTCCATTTGCCAAATACTTGGTTACTAGCTGATTGGTTTCTTCTGCTACATACATTGTATCGGAATTTGCAGAAAATGTAATTCCTTCCATATCGCTGCTTGGTATAATAAAAGAACGAATTACACTACCAAGTAAATCCATTTCATAAACTGTAGAGTTACCATCCGACACGGTAAACAATGTCTTAGTTTTTGTATTATAAAAAAGTCCGGATGGTTCCGGCACACTTGTTTTATAAACTGCTATTTGTTTAAGTGAAGTTGAAGTTATTGGATTCGTAATTTGATCTGCCGGTTCTTCCCTCTTGCAACCAAAGAACTGTATAAGTAATAAGAAAAGTATTATTTGTTTTATAACAGGCATTACTTCCTCGAAAGAAAAATGAGGATTGGTTAATTCCAATCCTCATTCAAAAATAATCTAATTATGGCTTATTTGTTGCACCTTTCGTAATTGTATTAGAAAGAGCCCAAGTTCCTCCATCTGGAATTCTGCTGTATGATTGTGTTAAATCCATTGCAGTGAATGCGATGTTATCAATTACCGTTCCGGCTTTATCTTCAAGCCAAATTTCTTCCCCTGCACTTGAAAGACCAAAACCAGCTGGATTTGTAGTTGTAGCAATATCCGTAACAATAACAAAATAGCCTTTAGCTGGAACAATCGTACCGGTCGGGAATTCCAATTTAGGTTTTACACCGCTCTGTCCGCCGCTATCGTAAATTTTATAGCCGCTTAAATCAACTGAAATTTCTGAGGCATTATATATTTCTACCCAATCTAAATCCGGAGCTACTCCGCGTGAATAAACTTCATTAATTTTTACAATCGTCGGCTTTACTTCAATAACTGTAATTCCCGGTTCATCTCTTGAACAAGATACAAATGCCAGCGATGCAATCAAGAATACAAGAACTAGTTTGCTTTTCATTTTAATCTCCTAAATTTTATAATGATGCTTGAACGCGCATTTGAATAAATGAGTGATCATCGTTACCGATTAATCTTCCTTTACTTGTAGCATACTCATCCAAATCTACAATCGAATAATTGAACTGAAGTTTGATATTCAAGTTTGGATAGTAATTTAAACCGAACATCATCTGTTTTGATTTACCACCTTTTATACCAGCACCTAAATCGTTTAGATCAAGTGTACTGTAACGAAAAGCAACTTCTAAAGCACCCCAAGAATGTTTTGGAGCTTCGATTGGACCAACTTCACCTTCATCCGCATAATAGTATCTTGTTTCGCCGGTTATGTTATAAACCAACATACCATAGGCACCGCTTACATCAACATCTTCTTTTCCGTACCAACGAACAACTTTTGTTGCCATGAACTCTGCTTGGAAATAAAACTGACCATATATTCCCATTAACTCACCGCCAAAACGATTAAAATAGTTTACGTCTCCAATGTCACCTGTGTGTAGGAACTTAGGATCGAAAACATAGTTTTCTGTACGTGCATTTAATTCAATCGTATTTGGAGCTAACTCTGGAGTTGCATCCGGAATTGTGTATGCATAAGCAACTCCAATATGTAAATTTTTTCCATTTTCATTTATTGGCGCAAAAGAAGTTCTTACGTTTGCAGAAAAACCTTCATCCGTAGTTCCTTTGTCAATCTTTGTTCCCGGTTCATGACCAAAAACACCGGCCGTTACTTGAGCATAATCGGTCCAATATCTTGCAGCAACACCAACTCTTCTACCACGTGGGAAAGCACTTGAAACCGAAGATCTTTCAAGAAAAGTTAGTAACCGAGAACTATTTAACCTTTCCATACCAAATGGTTCTTTGAAATTACCGGCGCGTAAAGAAAGATTTACGGTAGGAAATGTAAATTGAGCCCATACATCTCTCAATTCAAGGACTTGTTCAGCAAATTCAAGATCAACTTCTGCTTGCCAGTCTTTACCTAAAATTGCTTTTGTAGCAAAGGTTACTCTTCTAAATAATGTTCCATTGCTAAGTGGATTTTTATTCTCAAAAAATATTGCGCCATCAAACTGCAATCTTGAATCGAACCACCATTGATATTCACCATCTTTTGACTCAAAAACCAACTTACCATTACGTTGTTCAACACCCATTGGTACTTTTTCTGCACCTCCCGGCACCTTAGCATCTTGTGCATGCAGAACCGCGCAATTCATCAAGAAAACTGTTAGCAGAACTACGATTCTAACTGTTCCACGATTGTTCATGATTACTCCTTATAAATGTGTTCTAGTTAAGTTATTGTGTTACTATTTTATTTTTGATTGAATTCTAAAAGCCTCTCCAATTTTGCTTTTAAGAAGCTCAGTTTCTTTATCATCTAATTTCTTTCCAGTTGCAATCCAAACAGTATCATTTTCAAAAAGTGAATTTTCAAAATCCAGCTTATTCTTAAAGGTCTTTCCTTGCTTCAGCTTTAACGAAGAAAATCTATCCATAGAAAGCGAACCATCTTTAACGAAGCCGGCAATTTTTGCTGTGTCTATTCTAAAACTATCTACAATTGAGTATTGAAATATCATGTAGATATGATCATTTGTATATGGTGCACGGCTAAGCAATTCATTTGTAAATATTTTTTTGTTATAGAAACGTTTTCCAACTAGGTCTTTTAGTTTTTTTGTTTCTAGACCAAGGTCATTTAACTTAACGACAACTGACTTCGAAATTTCGTATGGGACAGGATTAATTACTTTTTGCTCGAATACATTTTGCACAAAAAAGAGTGATACATAAGTAATGATGCCGGCACTTAATGGAGCTATCACCCAGCCGAGTGCAATCTTACCAAATACTTTGAAGTTTATTGAAAGAGGATCTTTTGCTAAACCAACTCCAATTACTGCACCTATGAATGCTTGTGTTGTTGAAAGCGGTACAAGTGGAATTGTTGGAAGATTTAGCTTAAGAAGAAGCGACTCTAATTCTTGTGAAGTAAATAGTGAGAGCACAATAAATTCGGCAAGTACAACAACTAAACCGGTAATTGGAGAAATTTTATACAAATCTTTCCCTACCGTTTCCATCACATTTCTGCCATATGTAAATATTCCAATTGCAATCGCTAAACCACCTAACAGAAACAACTGCTGTACGCCGCTAACCGAAGTTAATCCAAATAGATTCAAGTCTTTAAAAAGCGGCGCTGAAACGAACATCCCCATCACATTAGCAATGTTATTTGCACCAAGTGAATAAGAAGCTAATGCACCAACTATTATTAATCCCACACGAGTGTAAGTATCAATTCTTAAGAGATGAATTTTCCAGATGTGTAAATATCTTTTTACAATTTTAAATATGATAAAACCGAAAATGCCGGCGAGTATAGGAGAACTTATCCAGCTAAAAAGAATTCTGGAAAGTGATGTATAATCTGTAGGTGAACCGGTAAAAATATTCCAGCCAATTATCCCGCCAATAACTGCTTGCGAAGTTGAAACTGGAAGTTGGGCTCTTGTCATTGCCAAAACAGATATGCCAACTGCTAAAGCTACAGAGAAGCTTCCGGCAAGCGCGTTTATTGAACCCAGTTCATTAAGTGTTTTAGTGGTTCCCGATCCGCTGATTACTGCACCTAGAATCACAAATATTCCCGCAATAACAGCAGCGGTTTTAAACTTAACCATTTTTGAAACGACAGCTGTTCCAAAAACATTTACCGCATGATTTGCGCCTAATGACCAGCCAAGAAATAATCCGCTGGTTATAAAAAACCAAATTGAAATATCCAACCTATTCGAACCTTTTAATTATAGCTATTGACAACCTATCGCACACGTCTTCAGATTGTTCAGCTATACGTTCTATGTGAAATGCAAAATATCTTATGTGAATTTTATGACTCAGTTCAAGTTCCGATCTAAAAATTGTTCTCTTTATTCTTTCGGCAATCTTGTTAGTTTCTTTTTTATAGAACTGAACTTTTGTAACATAGTCTCTAACAGCATCTATATTTTTGAAATAAGAGCGAATTCCACTAACAGTATTTTCCAGACATGAAATTGAGCTTTCTGAAAGTTCTAGAAAGTCATGCTTGAGAGGATTTGAGATCTGAGGAATTTCAACCGAAAATTCCAAAAGGTTGTCAGTAGTAATATTCAAAACTTTATCGCAGCTTTCCATCAATCCAAGAACATCGCCGCGGGCTTCAGGTATTAATGTTCTAGTATAAAGTTTCACTTCAATGTTTCTACGGAGATCGTCTGCTCTTTCTTCAATCTTTCTTAGTTCTTTAAGATAGTTTTCAAATTCTTCAGTTTGATTCTCCATATAGCATTTTATTCCAAGCTTGAATATCAAACCGCCTTTAATTACCAAATCCAGATATTCATCTATTTGCGATTCTAACTTTTTTGTTTTCTGAAAAAAGAGAGACATATAAACCTCTTATGCTAATTTTTTGTTTTATCAGAGATACCGTTTTCTTTACCGTTTTTTTGAGTTACTAAATCACGGAAAAAGAAAAGGTAAAGAAATCCAGCTGCGCCAAAAATGAAAAAGACTAAATAAGATTTTGCTTCACGTTTAACATTCATCTTTACGAATGCATGTTCGCCCAGTTTCATATTCTGAACTTTTAGTGTAATAGAATTTTGAACATCAGTAACACCAAGTTGATAGGGTGATACCGGATTATCTTCAGTCTGCTTAGGAATAGTTTCATCAACACTTACAATTACGTAACCGGCTGGAAGCACTAATGTTGATTCAAAATTTTTAATTTGGGAAAAGCTTGTGTTGATGTATCGATATTTCACTGAATAATTTCCAAATTCTTCAGCATTGTTTTCCGGGAATTCAATGAAGTCTTTAATTGTAAACTCTATTTGCCAGATTTTGTTTTGTTCTGCTTGATCAATTTTCAAAGAAAGGAATTTAATTCCGTCACGATCAACAATACTTGGATTGTATGCAACAGAAAACTGAATCAAAGAATCAGTATTGGTTTTTGATTTTCCAATTTTATAAAGGCTGAATTTAATATTAGCTAGATTCTTAACACTAAAATTCCATGGAAATAAAAGCTCATTAACATTTGCTTCTTCAATAGTAAATTTCCAGGCTATTTTTGCACTTCCATTCTCATTCATCACAATCTTTTCCGAATATGAATCTGGTTTCTGTGCAAATACAGAAATGCAAAAAAGAAACGAAGAAAGAATTATAAGAAGCAAAATGAGTTTATGTTCAGCTTTCATTATGGTGTAATCCCTAATATTCTAAACCAAGTAAAACCGGCAACTACAAGAAGAATGATTCCAATCGTTGCCATGATAAATCCGTATTTAAGGTTATCTAGTACAGAGTACTGACCCGTTGTAAATAAAATCACATTAGGTTTTGCGCTAATCGGAAGTCCAATTACCCAATCAATTGTGAACGCTGCTGGAAGTGCCAAAGCAAGAGGATTAATTCCAAGTTCTTGTGCTAAAGCTATTGTAAATGGAATGAGAATGATTGTTCTCATAGTTTTCGAAGTAAACACCAAATGAGAATACATCATCACAGAAATTATAACTATATAAACGACCCAGAAGTTGATATTCTTATCAAGATTAATAAGTGTAAACAAATTTTGCACTGCCCATTTTGCTGCACCGGTATCATTTAGTGCTAATCCGCCCGCATAAGCACCAGCACTAAAGAGCATAAGGTGCCAAGGAATATCACACTCATTCCATTTTAACAATCCAACTTTTGGAAGAAGCGTAATAATTCCGCCAACCATTGCAGCCATAACCGGATCAATTTGAAAACCAAACATTGATTGATGAAAGCGATCGGTAACCCAAAGAAAAATTACTATTCCAAATATTACAGCACCTTTCTTTTCATTGAAACTCATCTTGCCCATTGCATCCAACTGTTTCTTCATTACTTCTATACCGCCTTTTACTGCCGGCTTTGATTCTTTCTGAGTTATTTTAAAGAAAAATTTTGGACCGATATACCAGGCAATAAGCATAGCAATAATTACAACCGGAAGATTTGCAAACATCCAATCTGTGTAATAAACTTTTGTGTTTGCCATGCTGAATATAAAAGAGACTGCAATGATATTTGCAGTACTGCCGGTCATAAACCCGGATGAAAAAATGTTTATTCCAAAAAGATTTTGAAGGAAAAGATTTCTTCCAAAATTATTCGGGTTGTCACTTGTTGATCCGTAAATTGAAGCTACAATTAACATGATAGGAAGTGTAATAACAGTCCTAGCTGCTGTTGCCGGAATAAGGGGCGCTAATGCAAGTTGCAAAACCAAAAAAGCAAGCAGCATCGGCAAAGCTTTGTTGCCAAACTTAACAATAAGATTTAGGGCAATTCTCTTTGCAATATTGGTTTTAACTAGAAGTGAACTAAGAATAAACGCCAGCACGTTCAGCCAAATTACATCAAAACCCAACACCCCAAGCACATTCTTCATTCCCCAGCCGTTGAAGAAAACAAGGATTACCATAAGCAGTAATGAAGTGACATGTGTTGGAATGGATTCTGTAACCCATAAAATCAGTGCAAAACAGAATGCAGCAATCACTGTCTGTCCGGAGGCGGTTAAGCCGGCCGGAGCCGGCATATAATACAAGTAAAGAAATACCGCTATTGCAATCGGAACACCAAGGTACTTCATCCATCGTTCACTTGGTGTTGATTTTTTTTGTGGTATTACCGAAAGTTTATGCTTATCCAGATCAAGAAGATCTTCAATGTTTTCTCCATTGTTCTCTTGCTGGATATTGTTTTGTTTTGCTAATCCGGATGCTGTATTAACAGACATGGAATTTTTATTTCTCCCACTTTGTATAAGGATTTTTCATCAGCATTGAATTGTAATACTTAACATCACCGGTAACTTCAGCTCCTAGCCATTCCGGTTTCTTAAATGATTCATTTTCTTCAGATAATTCAATTTCGGCTACGACTAGTCCTTGGTTCTCACCATAGAATTCATCTACTTCGAATGTGTGCTCGCCAACTTTAACTAGGAAACGAGTTTTATCAATTACACCCGGTTCACAAATTTTCAAAAGTTCTTCAACTTCAGTAGTTGGAATTTCTTTTTCCCATTCATATCTGGTTGCGCCGGAAGCATTTCCAATACCCTTAATAGTTATGAAACCTTTATCACCTTTAATTCGCACTCTTACAGTCCGTTCCGGGATTGAAGAAAGATAACCTTGTACTATTCTGGTTTCTTTTGATGCGAGATTTTTAAAATCACCGATAACTAAAAATTTACGTTCTATTTCATTTGCCATTGCAATTCTCCTATTTCATTCCGACTAAGTTTTTAAGACCGCGCAAGTAATTAATATTTGGAAATTTATCTAATCCAACTTCTTTAACAGTTTTAACAACCAATTCCGGATCTTCCATTTCTACCGCAGCTGTTTTAATTGTCTTTCCATCAACAGTAACTTCTGCAATTTCTACTATAGTATTATTGATTGTAAAACCGGTTCTCTTTTTATGAACATTAACAGCCTTTAACAAACTAGACGGAGCAATTACTTCATTTAGATATTGTTCAAAAGAGTATTCAGCGCGTTCGAACTTTGGCAGAGCAACTTTAAAACATTTAAAGACTTTTTCTATTTCAGCTATCGGAAGCGGGAATGTTCCCTTCATAATTGGAAGCCATTGCTCTAAACGGTCTTCATTAACTTGTTGAAGAGTTTTAATATCCATTAAATCATCACGGACTTTAGTATTGTCCATGCTGACTTCGGAGAGAATGTATACTTCGTCGCTTTCGCGAGTTTTACCTTCTGGAAATTTTCTTATGTTTTCTTCAGCAGTTCCGAGATCGTTAGTAAAAGTTCTAAATTCCCAGCGAGGAATGATTTCTTGCATTGTAGCTCCT
>Ga0058866_1085359_pt1 | contig 9927 bp, 8 predicted proteins | sample TNRReaAerobicRNA_3_FD_61084 | JGI IMG/M metagenome (GOLD analysis project Ga0058866, IMG submission 61084) | Wastewater treatment Type I Accumulibacter community from EBPR Bioreactor in Madison, WI, USA - TNR Reactor, Time D- 0min-Aerobic_ RNA... | ecosystem: Engineered > Bioreactor > EBPR >...
ACACCGGTGATCTTTCGCTGGTACGCGCGCGACAATCGCCGCTTCTCGTCCGCTCCGGCACTGTTCGAAGATGCGCAACGCCTGTCGCATGTCTTTGAGCGCCTGGCACAGTGCGGGCCGGACGAGCCGTTCTTCTTCTTCTGCCGCGTCGGCGTGTCGGCGGCGCCCTGGAGTCGCTCTCTGCGCCTGCCACGCGAGCGGCTGATGCGCTAGCGGAAAGCTGCCGGACTGCCGGCAGTGTATGTGCCCGATCAATGTACGACCGCACCGAGAGCAAAGTTTTCCCGTACCGACTGCGCGCTCACCGGCCCGCCATGCCCCAGAAAATACTGCCGGATCGGACGCTTGGCGAGGGCGACAATGTTGGCATGATTCTGCGCTACGTTCTGGTGGAAATAATGCTCACCGGCGCGATGCGGGAACAGTGCGCCACCGAGCCAGCCACCAAGGATCATGTCGCCAACGAACGCGCGGCCATCGTCGAGTACGACGACCAGCGACCCGGGCGTATGTCCCGGCATAGGCAGGGCGCGACCCGCTAGGCCGTAGACCGACAGGTCAAGCTCGGTGTCGACTTCGATATCGGCGCTGAAAGGCTCATAGCGAGCGTCAAGTGGGAACATCAGGATCAGCCTGGCGAAAAGGCCGGTCGGCGTCACCGGGTCATTGACGCCAGCGGCCATCATCAAGCGATCGCCCCGCCCGGCAATCAGCACGGCACCGCTGCGACGACGTATCTCTGCCGCCAGGCCGGCGTGGTCGGCGTGCCCGTGCGTGAGAATGACAGCGCGCAGATCCTCTATGCGCACACCCTCCTCCGCCAACGCCGCGACGAGAGGAGCCATCTCGTTCTTGGAGCCGGAGTCCACCAGCACCGGCCCCCGCGCCCCCTTTAACAGATAGACGTTCGACATGCTCAGGCGGACGTGGACGACCTGCGCGGCAGTGGCCGCTTCTGCCGGCGCGGCTCCCGCGGCGATTAGCAAGCCCAGGTGGAGAATCCTGTACCAGGTCTTTATCACTCGGTCAGCGCCACGATCTGTGGTCCCAGCCGCGGTCAACCCGTCCGGCGGCACCATCCAGGAAAGCATCGAGCGATTCTGCTTGAATGTCTCTTTGACCCACAAAGCAGTCGCGCGCGAACGTGTTGGCATCGAGCTTTCTTGCTCTCCTTGCCCACGTGTGCCACTGCAAAGTCTCCGTCGTAGCGCTGACGTAACACCGACACCAGCGCTGTCGAGAGGAGCGAAGCAGGCCTCTCGAAGGCGCCCGGAAGGCCAGCGTGCCAAGGCCAAGGCCGCGAACCGGCAGTCGCTGCATCAAACCGGGAAGCCGTCTCTCCAGGACCCACGAGACCCAGTCGGTAGTTTTTGAAAGCGCCGGATGGTAGTAAACGGCCGCCATGTTCTCGTCCTCTCCCCGAAATCACGCCGGATTAGGTTTGGTAGTACAATTTCCAGCCCTACCATCCTACCATTCTTCCTCGGAGCATGGCCCGCGTGCCAATGAGCAGCTTTCTGATGATGGACTTGCGCCTCGCCGCGCGAAGCCTCAGGCGCAACCCCAATCGAACGCTGGTTGCGGTCTTGACGGTAGCAATGGGAATAATAGCCTTTCTGCTCGCGGGCGGATTCATCGAGTGGATATTCCAGAGCATGCGCGAAGCAACGATCCGCTGGCAACTGGGCCATGTCCAGATTGTCAGGCCCGGGTACATGGTGAAGGGAGTGGCGGATCCGTACCGCTTTCTTCTCCCGGCAACTTCCCCCGAGTTCGAGACCATCCAGCAGGCAAACGGAGTCGTCAGCGTTGCGCAACGACTTGCGTTCAGCGGATTGCTCAGCCACGGGGACTCGACAGTCAGCTTCATCGGTGAAGGAGTCGAACCCGAAAGGGAGGTCGCCATCAGCGATGACATCAACCTGCGCTCAGGAAAAAAGCTAAGCCGCTCGGACGAAAAAGCGGCCTTGCTCGGCGAAGGCCTGGCCAAAAACCTCGGCGTGGAGCCGGGAGACGATATCGTCCTGTTGGTAACAACGGCAAGCGGCGGGCCAAACGCGATCGAGATCAAGGTTGCCGGAATCTTCTTTACCGCCTCAAAGGAGTTCGATGACAATGCCTTACGTTTGCCAATCGAGCTGGCTCGCAAGCTGATGCGCGTGGACGGTGCCACGTCCTGGGTGGTCTTGCTTGACAGAACGGAGCAAACAAAGGCCACGGTTGAGCACCTGCGCGAGGTTCTCCCAACCGAGAGTTTTCAGGTAATCCCGTGGACCGATCTGGCAGACTTCTACAACAAGACTGTTCTTTTGTACAGCAAACAGATCAACCTGATGAAATACATCATCGCGACGCTCATCCTCCTTACGATTTCCAACACTCAGACCATGAGCGTCCTTGAACGAACAACCGAGATTGGAACAATCATGGCAATTGGGCAGCGTCGATCGCGAGTGCTGTCCACTTTTCTTGTCGAGGGCGTCTTGATCGGCGTGATTGGTGGCGTCGTCGGGGTTTCCGCCGGCTGGTTACTGGCTACCATTATATCTGTGGTTGGTATTCCCATGCCGCCTGCACCTGGAATGACCACCGGCTTTACAGCAGAGATCCTTGTTACGTCTGGAATGGCAATTGACGCTTTTGTCTTGGCACTGGTGACGACCCTGCTGGCAAGCACATTGCCGGCTGGGCGGGCCAGCCGCATGAACATCGTAGACGCGTTAAGGTTTAACCAGTGAGGTTCGCTGCTACGGGTCGATTCGCGCTCGCCATGCGAAATATCTTCCGCCATCGTACACGCACGCTGGCAACGTTGGCGGCGATCGGTCTCGGGGTCGCCAGCCTGATTGTTGCTGGCGGCTTCGTTCAAGACAGTTTCATACAGCTCGGTGAGGCCACCATTCATTCGCAGACTGGGCACATACAGCTGACGCAAGAGGGATTTCGTGAAAGCCGGAGGCGCGCATCCGACTTGCACCTGATTTCCCAGCCAGAGCGTATCAAGAGCTTGCTTGCCGGAGAACCGGGAATCGAGCAGGTGGTTTCCCGGATAAACTTTTCTGGAATGTTGAATAATGGCAAACGCGACCTCGGCATCATAGGGGATGGCATCGAGCCCGACGGAGAGGCGAAAATCGGTAGCTTCTTGCGCTACATCGAAGGGCGCGCCCTCACCGACAATGATCTCGATGGGATGGTCGTCGGAGAAGGCGTCGCGCGCACTCTGGACCTCCAAGTAGGAGATCGTGTCACCCTTGTCGCCAGCGTCGCACAAGGCGCCCTGAACACGCAGGACTTCCTGCTGGTCGGCGTCTTTCAGAGCTTTTCCAGAGAGTTCGACGCTCGATCGGTGCGCATTCCTCTGTCTGCGACACGCCAGCTGCTCGACACTGAAGGCGCACACGTGGTGGTCATAAGCCTCGAGCACACGCATGATACGCTGCGCGCCGTCAATGCCGTTCGGGAGAGGATGTCCGGACAACAGCTTCAGGTCATGTCTTGGATGGAGCTTTCGGACTTCTACGAGAAAGCCGTCGAACTGTATGCCGCACAGTTTGGTGTGCTACGCCTGATCATATTGGCAATGGTCCTGCTGAGCGTCGCGAATAGTATCAACATGACGCTCTTTGAGAGAACGCGAGAATTTGGAACACTGCAGGCGCTGGGCGACAGACCGGCACGCGTATTTCAGCTGATCATTTTGGAAAGTACGCTGCTCGGCCTGCTTGGTGCCACCGTCGGTATGGCGCTCGGAGTGGTGTTAGCCTGGATCGTTTCAGCCATTGGCATCCCCATGCCCCCTCCCCCGAATTCCAACATCGGCTATACCGCTGTTATTCGCCTGAATCTTGATGACGTATTGAGTGCTGGTAGTGTCGGCCTTATTGCCACCTGCCTGGCGGCTATTATTCCCGCTCGCCGGGCATCACGCTGGCCTGTGGTTGACGCACTACGGCAGGGCGCATGACAAAGCGCTGGACAATTCCTGCGAGTATGAGACCAAGGAACGGTGTTCGGGACAGAAGCGATACGCTCACCTTGACCATGGCGTCGGCAGCCTTGGCTCAGTGCACACCGTTTTCTCAGGACTCCGGGGGGCGCCAGTGAAGCCGCACAAGAAGCGTATTCTAATGTTCGCCGAAGCGGTAACCTTGGCGCATGTCGTTCGACCGCTCGCTTTGGCTTCCACTCTCAACCCCCTGGACTATGCGATTTGTATTGCCAAGGACGACCGCTACGACGCCTTGCTCGGTCGGCACCCTTTTGCCAGCCGCCAGATCAGATCCATACCGACACAGGACTTCTTGCAGGCCCTCGCCAAGGGGAGCCCCGTCTATGATGTCGAAACCCTGGAACGTTATGTGCAGGAAGACTTGGAAGTCATGCACGAATTCGATCCCGACATCGTGATTGGGGACTTTCGCTTATCTCTTTCGGTAAGCTGTCGTCTGGCGAAAAAACCTTACATCGCCATCACCAATGCCTATTGGAGTCCCTATGCGCAACCCCGCTACACCGTGCCCGACCTACCCATGGTTGGATTATTCGGCAGCGGCGTAAGTCAACTCATTTTCGACATCACCCGACCGCTAGCCTTCGCATACCATTGCCATCCGCTTAATCGCGTACGCCGCCGGCATGGGCTCCGCAGCCTCGGCCATGATCTCCGCCGGACCTACACCGATGCCGATCACGTGCTCTATGCCGATCTGCCCGAATTGGTCACCACGCATGCCTTGCCGCCCAATCACCACTACATTGGGCCAGTCCTCTGGGAACCCTCCATGGATCTCCCGGATTGGTGGCACACTATTCCCCTGGACGAAAAGACGCTGTTCATCAGCCTGGGCAGTTCCGGTCCGGTGGCGTATCTACCCGAAATTCTCGCCGGCTTATCGAGCCTTCCGGTCCACCTGCTGGTGGCTACTGCGGGGCGAATGCCCATCGACAGGGTATATGGAGAACGACTCCATGTGGCGAATTACCTCCCCGCAGCCCAGGCCATCGCCCGGTCCGATCTGGTGATCTGTAATGGCGGCAGTCCGACCAGCTATCTTGCTCTCGCGGCGGGTCGTCCGGTCCTTGGGATTCCCGGCAATCTCGACCAGTTCCTCAACATGCGTTACCTGCAAGACTACGGCGCAGGTATGATGGTACGCAGTGAACAGGCCTCGGCAACCGCGCTGGCAGGCTTGGTCATGGCCATGCTGGCAGACGAGAGCCCCTATTGCAGGTCCGCACGACAGATTCAGACACTGTGCTCAAAACGCCGGGTCGAAGAAAGCTTCCCCGCTCTGCTTGCCAGCCTCCTGTCCTAGCAATGAGAGGCGCCTCAGCAATGAACCCAACCGATCAAACGTGGGACGTGGTTATTGTCGGCACCGGCATGGGCGGGGCGACGCTGGGCTACGCACTAGCCAAGGCGGGTTTGAGCGTACTGTTCTGCGAACGAGGGCGATCGTACCCAGGGAGCGGGGCGAAGAACAGTCTCTGCGGAGACTATCCCGAGACTTTCGCCGACGACCCGTGGCATGATCAGGTCGAGTTCAAGGACATTCTCAGGCGTGGAGGCCGTCACGACGAGGAGATTCTTGACCGTTCCGATCGCCGCAGCAAGCCATTCATCCCGTTTATCGGCTCGGGAATCGGGGGCTCCAGCGCACTTTACGGTATGGCGCTGGAGCGCTTCTTCCCCGCCGACTTCGTCCCGCGCCGGAATCACCCGGGCGCATACGGAACCGACCTGCCCGAGTCCTGGCCCATTTCTTATCAGGACCTCGAACCTTACTACGCTCGAGCCGAGGCCCTCTACCGCGTACGAGGAGAAGCAGATCCGCTGCGCAACGAAGCGCCCGGTCAGTTGCTGACGCCTAGCCCGATGCCTGGCGGCCAACAGGAGTTGTTCGATTTTCTTGCGGGCCGTGGCCTGCATCCCTACCGGCTACATATGGCCTGTGAATATGTTGCCACTTGCCAACTCTGTCAAGGTTACCTGTGCAAGCAAGGCTGCAAGAACGATAGTGCACGCATCTGCCTTGAACCCGCGCTTACCCAATACGGTGCGACCTTGTTGGATGAATGCCAGATCGTTTCGCTGCAGGCCTCGGACACCCGGGTCACAGGCGTAAACTGTATCCGCAAGGGTCGACAGTTTTCTGTTCAAGGAAAAATGGTGGTACTCGCGGCAGGTGCCCTGCACACCCCCGCCATCCTGCTTGCTTCAAAATCATCGCAGTGGCCGCTCGGCTTGGCAAACACCTCCGGATTTGTTGGCAGATGCATGATGCGCCACTACGTTGATCTTTATGTCATGAAGCGGAATCGCTCCGATGGCAACGCGGACAAGACGATCGCCTTTAACGACTTCTATCAAATGGGGGACGAGAAGCTGGGCTCGGTGCAGTCTTTTGGCCAACTGCCTCCGGCGGCCCTGCTGGCTGAAAACCTCTGCAGCGATATTCGCAACGGTCCGGCACCATGGTTGCTAGGGCCGTTCAACCTGCTCAAGCCTCTCGTAACGGCGTTTCTTCACCGTCTCTCGGAACGCGGCGTAGTGTTGGCCAGCCTCATGGAGGACTTGCCCTATTACGAAAACCACGTCTCACTGGAGGAGGGCCAACTGGCGTTTCAATACCGCATCCGCCCCTATGACAAGGAGCGGATCAAGGCCATGCGGGCGCTCCTGCGGAATACCCTGGGCCCCCGCCGACCGATGCTGATCAAGCAGGCGGAGAATAATGAACGGATCGCACATGTGTGCGGCACCTGTCGCATGGGGACGGACAAGGCCGATAGCGTTCTTGACCCGGACTGCCGGGCGCATGATATCGACAACCTATATATCGTTGACGCCTCGTTTTTCCCAAGTAGCGGCGGAAGCAATCCCGCGCTGACGATTGCCGCCAACGCCTTGCGGGTCGCTGAGCGAATCCTTGCGTAAGCTTCACCACGAGCATCGAACATGCCAATGAAGGATCGACAAATGCCATCTGACACACCCGCTATTGCATGTGCCCTCTGTGGTCATGTTGCCGAACCCCTGCTAACAAGGGAATATGGTAGCGTCAGGGGAAATACCGCGCGTTTCCTGGAACGGCTATTCCGACTATGGAAATGCCCGCAGTGCCTCACCCTCCACAGCCTGGATGCGGTGGATATGGTCGACATCTATCGCGACTATCCTCCCAACAAGCGACGTCTGGACGTCTTCGCCAGGGGCACCCTGAACAATCTGTTAAGCCGTCTCACGGAGGCTGGTCTTAGCAAGGATGCGGCAATTCTGGACTACGGCTGTGGTAACGGTATTTTCCTTGAGTTCTTAGAGCGGCGCGGTTACCGAAAGCTGACTGGATACGACCCATACGTAAGGGAATTCTCGCGGCCGCCCACAGGGCAGTTCGACTGCGTGCTGGCAAACGACGTCATCGAGCATGTGGACGACCCGCGCGCGATGCTGGCGGATTGTGTCCGCCATGTGCGACCAGGAGGGCTACTCTATGTCGGCACCGCTGATTCGGAGCCGGTGGACATGAGCAATCTGGCGCCCCACCTGATGCGACTGCACCAACCTTTTCACCGTGTGATCCTTACCGAACAGGGACTACAGCAGCTCGCTGCCGAAACAGGCATGAATCTGGTGCGCAACTGGCGACGGTCCTACATGGATACCCTCATTCCTTTTGCCAATTACCGTTTCCTTGATGAATTCAACGCGGCGCTAGACCACAACATGGACCGGGCCATGGCTCCCGACGCGGCAAGAGTTTTGCTGAGACGACCGAGCCTCATCTTTTACGCCTTTTTCGGCTATTTCGCCCCTTCCGCATGCGAGCCAGCGGTGCTCCTGCGCCAGCCCGCGCCTGATTGAGGAATTACCCATGAAGATGAACAGCGTCGAGAAGTTCCTGATGAACAACCCGATCCGGGCGGCCTTTCAGCGCCAATACGAGGCCCCTCTCTTGGAAAAACTGGGCGGCCGCACCGACGGACTAGTGGTCCTGGAGGTGGGTTGCGGCCGCGGCGTAGGCACGGAGGAGATCCTGGAACGTTTCGCTGCCAAAGAAGTCCACGCCCTCGACGTGGATCCTGACATGATCAAGCTGGCCCGCAAGAGGCTAGCCGGCTATCCCAGCGACCGCCTGCGCTTGTCGTTGGGCGACGTGACCCAACTTGATGCCGAGGATGCCACCTATGATGCCGTTTTTGACTTCGCGATCCTGCACCATGTCCCGGTCTGGCAGGATGGCGTGGCCGAAATCCGCAGGGTACTGAAACCCGGGGGCCGTTTTTATTTTCAGGAGGTGACCCGCCACTTCCTGGACAAGTGGTTCGCTCGAACCTTCCTGGAGCATCCTGCCGAGAACCGTTTCAGCACACAGGAATTTATCGCGGAACTGGAGCGACAGCGTTTTTGCGTCGGGAACAACTGGGTCGAGAAGGGGGGAGGCGACTACGTGTACGGTGTCGGGTGCTGCACATGACTTTCCACAGCCACACGGAAGGGCTCGCATGCATCTGGAGGATCTGAAAGGGGACTGGGCCCTGGTAACCGGCGCCTCATCGGGAATTGGCCAGGAGTTCGCCCTGCAACTGGCCGCTGCCGGGGTGAACCTGGTATTGGTCGCGCGGCGCGCCGATCGGCTGAAATCCCTCGCCACAAACCTGCGTGCGCGACACGGCATCGAGGCCTTGGATCTACCCATCGATCTCGCGCAAGCAATGGCTGCGGAAGAACTGCACCGGCTTTTGCAGCAGCAGGGGATCAAGATCCGGCTTCTTGTAAACAATGCCGCCCTCGGCCATTGGGCACCCTTCGAAACCGGTACGACACAGGCCTACGAAGCGCTGATCCGGGTTAACGCCCTGGCCGTCGTCAATCTATGTCACAACTTCCTGCACGACCTGGCTTCACATCACGATAGCGCGATCATCAACGTCTCCTCGCCGGCCGCTTATCAACCGGTCCCGTTCCTGGCCGTCTATGCAGCGAGCAAGGCCTTCGTGCACAACTTCAGTCAGGCCCTGCACGAAGAGTGGCGCAAGCACGGGGTGCTGGTGCAGACCCTGCTCCCCGGTCCAACGCCAACCGAATTGCCAGGCGCACAGGCAGGTACTCGTGGAAAAGGCATTGGCACGACAGTAGGGGCCTCCTATCCGGTACGCCTATCGCTGCGACATCTCGCGAAGGCGACAGCAGTGGTGACCGCCGCCCGTGGCACGCTGTGGCAACGGCTATTTGCTTTGCTCCCTGCCAAATTCGTGATTCGACAGGTCAGCCGGATGTTTTCCCCCGGCAGCTAAGCACTAAGCACGGAGAAAACCGCGCACTTGCGAACATGCCCGTCAGTTTGACGAGGCGCGGCAGCAGATCGACTTACGACGGTGACTTGCACCCGCAAGAGTGCGCCCATGCTTGGGCGCACCACAAAAAAAACCCGACCTCGCGGTCGGGTTCCGGGGTTGCCAAGTATTGGCGAACTCCGTGCTGTCAGGCCTGGCGGCGGCGCGTAGCGCCAAGACCCAGCAGCCCAAGTCCAAGGAGCACGAGGCTCGCGGGTTCCGGTACATCCATTGGGACAGTGAACTCGCTCTGGCCATCGACTTTAAGCAGCAGGTCGCAAGTGGTGGCGCCAGGCGTGCAGGGAACCACGGCATAGCTGGGATACATAGGGTCCCCACCAACATGAAAACCAACCGTCGACGAAGTACCGGACGGGTAGTTGAGGTTGCTTTGGAACTCAGAGTCCCAGATGAAATCAAGCAGGCCCTGGAAATAGTTCTCGTCGACAAAGTCACCGAAAGCCAAGTCCTTGGCGGCATGTATCTTGGCCGACCCTTGCCCGGTACCCGCCCCTGGGCCTGCGGTCGTCGCAAGGAAACTGCTCAGCGTCGCGAAGCCCGGAACACCGGTATCCACGGTCATGCGCA
>Ga0058866_1456311_pt1 | contig 9802 bp, 9 predicted proteins | sample TNRReaAerobicRNA_3_FD_61084 | JGI IMG/M metagenome (GOLD analysis project Ga0058866, IMG submission 61084) | Wastewater treatment Type I Accumulibacter community from EBPR Bioreactor in Madison, WI, USA - TNR Reactor, Time D- 0min-Aerobic_ RNA... | ecosystem: Engineered > Bioreactor > EBPR >...
GAAAATGTCAGACTACAAAAAACAACTACTAAATAAAATTGAAAACAAACAACACATAATAGGCATCATTGGGCTTGGTTATGTAGGACTACCACTCGCACTCGAGTTTGTACATAAAGGCATCAAAACCATCGGTTTTGACATCGACGAAACTAAAATACCGGTATTAAACTCCGGCAAAAGTTACATTAAGCATATTGCAAGTGAACGAATCACGGAAGCTGTAAACTCAGGCCTGTTCGAAGCAACAAGTAGTTTTGAACGGTTACCTGAAGTGGATGCTGTTATTATTGCAGTCCCTACTCCGCTGAATAAACATCGTGAACCCGATCTTTCTTATGTCGAAAATTCTGCAAAGATGGCGGCGAAATATCTTCGTCCGGGACAACTTGTAGTGTTGGAATCTTCCACCTATCCCGGAACAACCGATGAAATACTGCTCCCTTTGATGGAGGCTGCTGCTTTAAAGTTTGAGGAAAATGTTAAAAATGAGGGAAATAATACCTCATACCTAATACCTAATACCCAAAAAACAAATTCCGTTGGGAATTTGTTTTTTTTAGCCTTTTCTCCCGAACGCGAAGACCCTAACAATCCAAACTACAACACAGCTACAATCCCAAAAGTTGTGGGAGGAGTTACTCCTGCCTGTCTTGAAATTTCAGTCGCAGTTTACAACCAGATAATTGTTAAAACTGTGCCCGTCAGCTCCCCAAGAGCCGCAGAGGCCACAAAACTTCTTGAAAACATCTATCGTGCAGTAAATATTGCTCTCGTAAATGAACTCAAGATGGTTTTTGACAAGATGGATATAGATGTGTGGGAAGTTATAGATGCTGCGGCAACAAAGCCGTTTGGATTTAATGCTTTTTATCCCGGCCCCGGCCTTGGCGGTCATTGCATCCCAATTGATCCTTTCTACCTCACCTGGAAAGCCAGGCAGTATGATGTGAGTACACGCTTTATCGAACTTGCAGGTGAAGTTAACACCTATCAACCATATTATGTGGTTGAGCGATGCCTCGAAATACTCAATGAGCACAAAAAGACCCTGAACGGAGCAAAAGTTCTCATTCTCGGTGCAGCATATAAAAAGGATATAGATGACATGAGGGAATCACCCTCACTCAAACTAATCAGTCTTTTCAGGAAAATGGGAGCCTTGGTAGATTACAACGATCCGTTTATTCCCAAATTGCCACCAACACGCAAATACAAATATGAGATGTCTTCCGTTGAGTTAACTCCTGAAAATCTTGATTCCTACGACCTGGTACTCTTAAGCACTGACCACAGTGGTTATGATTATAAGTTCATTTATGAACATGCGAAACTGATAGTGGACACAAGGAATGCATTTGAGAAGGCGGGTGTTCATGTGAATGGGAAAGTTAATAAGGCATAAATTTTTAAGTTTGAATAGAGAAATTAAATGAGAAAAATATTAGTAACCGGTGCTGCCGGATATATAGGTTCAGTTTTAACCCAAAAATTATTACAAAAAGGGTATCAAGTTATTGGTATCGATAATTTGTCATTTGGTGGGGAATCCTTAGTCAGTTTTTATGGCAACCCGTTGTTTAAGTTTGTTAAAGCGGATATTCGCGATAAGGAAATTATAGCAAGTGTTATCCCACAAGTAACTGATATAGTACATTTAGCTGCAATCGTAGGTGATCCGGCGTGTAGTAAGCAACCGGAACTTGCTATGCAGATTAACTGGGAAGCTTCCAAAATGATTGCCGATCTTGCAAATGAGTCTAAAAATATCAAAAGATTTGTTTTTGCTTCGACCTGCAGTAATTACGGTAAAATGGAAGGAGATGCTTATCTCAATGAAGATTCACCTCTCAGGCCTGTCTCATTGTATGCAGAACTTAAAGTTAAATTTGAGCAATATTTATTGTCATTGGATAAAAGAACAGACTTTATTCCAACAGCATTAAGGTTTTCAACTGTTTATGGTATCTCCCCTAGAATGAGATTTGACTTGACCGTCAATGAATTTATAAGAGAAGTTGCTTTAGGTGGTAAAATTGAGATATTTGGTGAGCAATTTTGGCGCCCTTATGCTCATGTTGAAGACCTGGCAAACGCTTGTGTATTAGTCATGGAATCAAAATCAAAATTAGTTGATCGAGAAGTTTTTGGTGTTGGGGAAACCAAAGAGAATTATCAAAAGAAAATGATAGCTGAGGAAATTATTAAAATTGTTCCCGATGCAAAAATTAATTATGTAACTCGTACCGAAGATCCGAGGGATTACAGAGTGGATTTTTCTAAAATTAAAAACAAACTTGGTTTTAATATAACAAAAACCGTTTCTGATGGATTAAAAGAGATAAATAGTTTGTTAATCAATGGTTTACTAGAAGAACCGTATTCAAAAAAATATCAAAATATTTAAGTAATAATGAACTCTCGCCATCTTTATGTGTTAAAATTAATAATTAATGAGTGGGAACAATTCTACAATGTTTAACGAAATTGTCGAGTTTATTAAATCCCTCTATCCCGGACAGAATCCCGTTCCTCTACATGCTCCTGTATTTCTTGGAAATGAGAAGAAATATTTAGCTGATTGTATTGACAGCACTTTTGTCTCGTATTTGGGTAAGTATGTAACACAGTTTGAGGAAATGACTGCACAATATACAGGTGCAAAATATGCCATTGCCATGGTGAATGGTACAACAGCTTTACAAATTGCCCTACAAGTTGCGGGTGTTAAACCGGGTGACGAAGTCATAACTCAACCTCTTACTTTTGTTGCAACTGCAAATGCAATTTCTCATTGTAGTGCAATTCCGGTTTTTGTGGATGTGGATATTGATACTATGGGATTAAGCCCCCAAAATTTGAAAGACTTTCTCCTTAAAAATTATGTCATCAAATCAGATGGAACATACAATCGGCTAACCGAAAAAAGACTTGCGGCAATAGTCCCAATGCACACTTTTGGATTTCCTTGTAGAATTGACAATATTGTGGAAATTGCTGACTCATTTAATGTCCCTGTCGTTGAAGATTCCGCAGAGTCACTTGGATCTTACTACAAGGGTAGACATACCGGTACTTTTGGAATTGCCGGAATACTAAGTTATAACGGGAATAAAACGATTACCACCGGTGGAGGTGGTATGATCATAACAGATTCTGAAGAATTTGCAAAGATGGCCAAACATCTTTCAACAACTGCAAAGGTTTCACATAGTTATGATTATGTTCATGATCAGGTTGGATATAACTACAGGATGCCAAATGTTAATGCGGCTATTGGTGTGGCTCAAATGGAAAAAATTGATGAGTATCTTTTGAATAAGAGAAGTACAAGTAATACCTATAGTGAATATTTTGAGTCTAAGAAGATAGATTTTACAATTGAGATGAAAGAAACCAAAGCGAATTACTGGTTGAATGTGATCAGACTAAAAGACTCTAATGATAAAAATTCATTTTTGGATTTTGCAAATTTAAATGGTGTTATGACACGACCGGTTTGGCAGTTGATGAATAGATTGGAAATGTATAAGGATTGCCAAGCGAGTAATTTGGATAATTCAAAATGGCTTGAAGAGAGAGTTGTTAATATACCCAGTGGTGTTAGAATCGTATGAAACAATATTTGCTTATCGGGAGTGGTGGGCATGCAATTATGATAAAATCATTATTGGGGAAGTATGGCTTCATCAAGGGTTATATAGATTTAAAGATAAATACACTACTCCCAAATGTTGAGTATTTGGGCAATGATCTTAATGCATTGGAGTTAATTGAGCGAGATATTAGTCTAATTCCTGTTTTTGGTATTGGATTAATAAAAAATGTTGAACAAAGAGCTAACATTATAAAGTTGTATGAAGATTATTGTGTTCGATTTACACCAATCAAGTCCGCTAGTTCTTTTGTGGATGAATCAGTGAAAATTGATTATGGCACGGTCATTGGGAACGGGGCTGTTGTTAATAATGGAGTAAAGATTGGAAAATTTTCAATCATTAATTCAGGTGCCATCATTGAACATGATGTAAAAATTGGAGATAATGTACATATCGCTCCTGGCGCTATCGTTTGTGGAGATGTACTCATTGAAAACAATGTTACAATAGGAGCCGGATCTGTAATCAATCAAGGATTAAAAGTTGTTGCAAATGTAATAGTTGGTTCAGGAAGTGTTGTTAACATTAATATTTTAGAGTCAGGCACATATGTTGGAACTCCGGTTCGGAGGATTAATTAGATGAGTTGTTTTATAATTGCTGAAGCTGGCGTAAATCATAACGGTTCATTGGAATTAGCGAAACAGTTAATTGTTGAAGCAAAACGAATTGGGGCGGATGCCGTAAAATTTCAAAGCTTTAAGGCTGACAAACTCGTTACTAAAAATGCGATAAAAGCTGATTACCAAAAGTTAACTTCTGATCCGAATGAATCCCAATATAGCATGATAAAACAACTTGAACTGTCAGAATCTGATCACCAGGTTTTATTGGATTTTTGTACAAAAGAAGAGATACAGTTCCTCTCTTCGCCATTTGACGAAGAATCAGCAAAAATGTTAATTCAAATGGGGTTGGATGTATTAAAAATACCCTCAGGTGAAATTACTAATACGCCATTTTTGAAATATATTGCAAATTTAAAATGCAGAGTTATCCTATCAACCGGAATGTCAACAATTGGAGAGGTTGAAGATGCAGTGGATGTACTTTTAAATAATGGTGCAACTGAGTTAACATTGTTACATTGTGTAACAGAGTACCCGGCTCCTTATGATCAAATAAACCTTAAAGCGATGTTAACTCTTAAAACTGCTTTTGGTTTGAAGGTTGGTTATTCAGACCATACAGAGGGAATTGAAATACCGATTGCAGCAGTTGCTCTTGGTGCTGCTATTATTGAAAAACATTTCACTCTGGACAAAAATTTGCCCGGTCCTGATCATAAAGCTTCACTAAATCCTGAAGAGTTTGGGCAAATGATTCGAGGGATTAGGAATGTGGAAGCCGCCCTAGGGGATGGAATTAAAAAGCCAATGAATTGTGAAATAGCAAACAGAAAGATTGGTCGGAAGAGTATAGTTACAAGTTCGGAAATAAGAGCAGGGGAACGGTTTTCTGCTGCTAACATTTCAATCAAAAGGCCTGGAAATGGATTGAGTCCTAAATTTTTTGATTGGATAATTGGTAAATATTCAACTAGGCACTATGAAAAAGACGAAATAATACAGTTTGACAATAATGGAGATACCTAAATTGTATACGCTTAATGATTTTAAACATCTGCTTCCTGAAAGTTCAATGATTTATGGGCGTCAAGATGTTGAATTTGACAATGTTAACACAATTCAAAATGTCAACGACCGCTCATTGGATTGGATAAATCCCTCGAATCCACATCGTCAGTCAAATTTTGAACTTTCACCAGCTTCATGCATTATTTGTGACCCGAGCATAAACATTGAGCTGCACAAACAGTTGAAGCTAATAATTGTTGTACCAGATCCTAAACTAACTTTTTCAATTATTGTTACCGAACTGTTTGGCACTAAGCGAAAGACTGGAATTCACCCGACTGCATTCATTGAAAAAAAAGCACAAATTGGTTCAAATTGTTATATCGGCCCTTTTTGTTATGTTGGAGAATGTATAGTTGGTGATAATGTAAGTCTTATGGGGCATGTTCATATTTACGATGGTTGTTCAATAGGAGACAGAGTTATTATTCATGCTGGTACTGTGGTGGGAGCTGATGGGTTTGGTTATGTGAGAGATGAAACAGGCAACCTTACAAAATTTCCTCATCTCGCAACTGTGGTTATCGAGTCAGATGTGGAAATTGGTTCAAACACTTGTATCGACAAAGGAGCCCTTTCCAATACGGTCATAAAGAGAGGTGCCAAAATTGATAATTTAGTGCACATCGCTCACAATGTTGTTGTAGGTGAAAATAGTTGTGTGATTGCACACGCTATGGTAGCTGGCAGTGTAGTTATTGGTGATAATTCATGGGTTGCCCCCTGTGCTTCGATTCGTGAGCAGCTTCAAATTGGGAATAATGTAACTGTTGGAGTAGGTGCCGTTGTAACTAAGAATATTCCGGATAATTCAGTCTGGACAGGTTCACCGGCTAAACCGCTTGATGAATTTATCAAGATGCAAAAGAAAATATCGAGTTTGTGAAATGAAAAACATTGGTATCGAAGCGATAGAATATTATTTCCCCGAAAAGTTTTTGGATAACGATTCATTCAAGAAGCTGAATGTGAATCCTGTATTTATGGCGGAGAAAATCGGGATAGAAAAACGGTTTATAGCTGCAGAAAATGAAAGTGTCGGGGATATGGCAGTACAGGCGATAAGTAAATTATTGGCTGAGACTCAAGTTGTTAAAGATACAGTAAAATTATTAATTCTTTGTACTCAAAATCCTGACTATTCATTACCTACAACTGCGTGCATTGTTCAAGATCGCGTCGGGTTCTCTACTGATACTATTTCATTTGACATTAATCTTGGTTGCTCGGGTTTTGTCTATTCATGTGCAGTTGCAAAGAGTATGATGGAAATGCTGGATTTGGAGTATGCAATTGTGGTTACAAGTGAAGCATATTCAAAAGTAATTAGCTATGACGATAGAACAACGGCAACTATTTTTAGTGATGCCGCCGCAGCAACACTTCTCAAAGCAAATTCAAAAAAGTCACGGTTTGGGAATTTCAATTTCGGTACTGATGGGTCAGGTTTCGACAAATTGATAGTACCAGTGAGTGGGAGCAGAAAAAGTCGCGACTTAACTACCTCTAAAGAAGTCGAGTATAGCGAAGGCGTTAAAAGGTCAGATGAGCAGCTTTTTATGGATGGGCAAGAGATCACTAAATTTGTTTTTAGGGAAGTACCAAAATCAATAAATCAACTATTATCCATTTCCAATTACAAGATAACAGATATTGACAGATTCATTTTCCATCAAGCCAATAAATATATGTTGGAGTCACTTGGAAGGAGAATGGAGTTGCCTGAAGAAAAAGTATATATCGATTTATCAAGGGGTAATACAGTATCCTCAACTTTACCAATTGCTCTGAAGAATTTATATTCCCAAGAACTTAATAATAGTGAAAATGTAGTTCTTAGTGGCTTCGGGGTCGGTTATTCTTGGGCAAATGCAATTCTTGAAGTATTTGAATCATTATAAACTGGAGATCAAAATGGAGTCGGTGAAAAGTGAACTGGTTAGAATTCTGAAATCTTTTGGGATATCGGAGTCAATAATAAACGAAGACAAAAATCTTTTTGCGGATGAATACTTGGATTCTATGCAAGCAGTAGATTATCTCATTATGATTGAGGAAAAATTAGGAGTAAGTTTGACAATGAAAGATGTAAGAGAACTTAGTCTGGGTAAAACTTCATCAATGGTCGAGTATCTGTCAACAAAGGTTAAATGAAAATCCTGGGTTTTTCAAGCATCCGCTCTGACTATGATTTGATGAGTGGGTTGTATAAAAAATTGAATGAAGATGAGTTTTGTGATTTCAGATTGATTGTCTCTGGGGCAAACCTTTCTGATTCATATGGATCGAATATATCCAATATCGTGCAAGATGGAATTCCAATTCTTGCAAGAATTGTAAGTCTCGTTGATTCAGATATTCCTATTGGCAGACTTAAGACAATGAATATTCTTATGTCAAGTCTGATTGATCAGATATATAATTATAAGCCGGACCTGATGATTTTTGCAGGAGACAGAGAGGATGCACTTGTGTATGCAATCGTGGCAGGGTATTTAAAAATTCCAACAATCCATTTTTTTGGAGGAGATCATGCGTGTGATGGGAATATTGACAATCCTGTTCGACACGCGATTAGCAAGTTGTGCACTTATCATTTTGTCTCACATAATTCGCATAAACAGAGACTTATTAAAGTTGGGGAATCTGCGCATCGGATCTTTAACATCGGAAGTATCGCACTTGACAGATTTAAATCACAAAAGTATTTTACTAAAGATCAATTATTAAAAAGATTTAATTTAGACAACACTTTCTCAAAGTATGCATTATTAGTTTTTCATCCAATATTGCAACACTCTGAAATCTCATGGAAAGATTTTCAGAATATAATTATTGGGTTGCAAAAATTCAATATTAAGACATTTGTTGGCTATCCTAATACTGATCCCGGGAATCATCAAATCATCAAAATGATCAATATTCTGCCAAAAACAGACTTTTTTGTTTATAAAAATCTGGATGATCGAACTTTCTCTTCGATTTTAATGAACTCTGAATTTGTTATTGGCAATTCTTCTTTGGGGATTCTTGAAGCAGCTTCATTTATGAAACCGGTAATTAATGTTGGTTTACGACAAAAGGGGCGTATTGCAGATCGGAATGTAATTTTTTGTGAGAGTGACGAGCAATCAATCTTTAATTCGATCGAAAAAGCTATATCAAAGGATTTTCTTTCAACTTTAAAGAGTCTTCAAAATTCTTACGGGGATGGAAATAGTATTCCCAGGTGTATTGAATTGATGAAAACATTAAAATATGAGGCTGATTTGTTCAAAAGAGAGGACCCTTTATTCTTATGAGGATTTTAGTTATTTCTGTGCATCCTGACGATGAAACTCTTGGGTGCGGTGGTACAATTCTGAAACATAATTTGGCTGGTGACGATGTACATTGGTTAATCCTAACACATGCGCAAAGTTTTAAAAATTGGTCTGACGGGAAGAAAAAAAGACGAAATCATGAAATTCAACTCGTTGCAGAAAGATATAGTTTTAAGTCTGTTGCAATATTGAATTTCGAGACTACTCGGCTGGATGTCTATCCTATGAACGATCTGGTTTTTGAGATATCACGAGTAATTAAACAAGTTCTTCCTGATACTATTTACTTGCATAATAGAAGCGATGTTCATTCTGATCATCAAGTATCATTTAGAGCAATTATAAGTGCAACAAAGACTTTTAATAACCCGGGTTTAAGAAGACTACTCACCTATGAAACTGTATCCGAGACGGAATTTGCCCCGGCATTCTCTGAAAATGCCTTCTGTCCTAATTATTTTGTTGATATATCTGAGTTTATGGAAGAGAAACTGAGTATTTTTAATATTTATGAATCTGAGATCAAAGAACATCCTTTTCCACGAAGTAATAAAAATATAAAAGCCTTAGCTACCTTTCGTGGGGCTCAATGTGGTGTTGAATATGCTGAGGCATTTATGATCTTGAAAGATATATGGCAGTGATGCAACAATTTCAAAAAATACTGATCGATAAAAATTGTTCGGTCAAAGATGCCATGAAACAGTTGGACACAACTGCGGAAAAGATCCTTTTTATTGTTGGTCAGAATAATAAATTAGTGGGGTCTCTTACCGATGGCGATATCAGAAGATGGATTCTAAAAGATGGGTCCCTCTCAGAGTTAGTTGTAAATGTATGTTTCAAAGATACATATTTTGTTACTTCGGGTTACGACTATGAGGAAGTAAAGTCGGAAATACTTCAAAGAAGAATTGTTTATGTCCCAATAGTCGACAATAATAGGATAGTCCAAGAATTTCTTGTTTGGGACAAATTATTTGATGGGAAGATAAAAAGGAAAGTCCTTGAACCAATAAATATTCCTGTTGTGATTATGGCTGGTGGAAAAGGAACAAGATTGGACCCCTTTACTAAAATACTGCCCAAACCATTAATTCCTATTGGCAACAAAACTATCTTGGAATTGATAATTGATAAATTTTTGGATTTTGGGGTAACTGACTTCACGCTTTCTGTAAAC
>Ga0058866_1069264_pt1 | contig 9779 bp, 9 predicted proteins | sample TNRReaAerobicRNA_3_FD_61084 | JGI IMG/M metagenome (GOLD analysis project Ga0058866, IMG submission 61084) | Wastewater treatment Type I Accumulibacter community from EBPR Bioreactor in Madison, WI, USA - TNR Reactor, Time D- 0min-Aerobic_ RNA... | ecosystem: Engineered > Bioreactor > EBPR >...
CTATTGTCGATTTTTTAAATCAATTAGACCGAAAATCCATGAAAAAACAACTCAAAACTCGATTATCTCTTAAATTTCAAGTATTTCCTCATGCACAAAACCTAGCGGCGTGAGGTATAAATAGAGGAAGATTATCAGATTGATATTGATTTGATTTTAATAGTTGAATATAGTTTTCAACTGTTTCTGACTTTGTAATTGGATCATTATCACAGGAACTTGTCAGAACTGCTAAAATTGTCAAGCAGATGAATATGAGTTTCATTTTCCTTGCAGTTTATTCGTTTGTTATGCCCCCGAACTTGGGGCATGCCCAAAACTTGGCGGTGCGAGCTATAGAACGCCTAATAATTTGCCAATCTCGGTTGAGAAATTGATTTTTTGCGGCGTTCCTTCGTGGTATTTATGAATCATGATGCCATCATTTGATCGCATCAAGATACGTGTTTAGATGAAAAATAACAAATATGAAGTCAAAATTAATTAGCTGTTAGCGCTCAGGGCTGTACTTTGTCTGTCGGGTTGGAACCCGACAGATAGGCGGGACGAGATTTGATTCTCGCGCCAGCGCCCGCGTGTGTTGTTTTGGGTTTTAGTGGTTGCTTTTGGCAACGTGGCGCCAGCGGGGGCAAGAATCAAGAATAGTATGCGCATCCAAAGCTCGCCGGTATCAATCGGGACTCACTTCGGTCGCATCAGCAAATCAGCAAATTAGCAAATTAGCACATCAAACCACCTTCAAACTCATATCCAAACTCGTCGCCGAATGCGTAAGCGCCCCCACCGAAATATAATCTACGCCGGTTTGGGCTACGCGGCGCACATTGTGGATGGTGACGCCGCCGGAGGCTTCGGTTTCGAAGCGCTTGTCAACTGTAGCCACGGCTTCTTCGAGCAGGGGGAGTTCAAAATTGTCGAACATAATGCGGGTGATCTGGCCGACTTCGAGGGCTTCGGCGAGCTCGACGAGGTTGCGAACTTCGAGGGTGACGCCCAACTGTAGATTGTTGACTTTTTGATATTCCGCTACGCGCTGTACGGCCTGGGTGATGCCGCCGCAGGCGTCGATATGGTTGTCTTTGATCATGATCCAATCGTACAACCCTACGCGGTAATTGTGGCAGCCGCCGAGCTTGACGGCCCATTTTTCGAGGAAGCGGATCAGCGGAGTCGTTTTTCTCGTATCGAGGATTTTGACAGGCAAATCTTCTACTTCAAAGGCAAAGTGGTTGCTGAGGGTGGCGATGCCGCTCATGCGCTGCATGGTGTTGAGCGTTACGCGCTCGGCACGCAATAGGGCCTGGGTGTTGCATTCTACTTTAAAAGCGATGTCGCCGTAATTGACTTCGCTGCCGTCGGGAATAAGCAGTTCGAAGGAGGAGGAGGGGGCTACTTTTTGAAAAATGCGGCGGGCAACTTCTACGCCGGCAATGACGCCCACGTCTTTGATCTTCAGTTGCGCCTTGCTGCGCATATCAGGAGGAATACAAGCTTTTGACGTGTGGTCGCCGTCACGTACGTCTTCATATATGGCGCGGTCGATGAAATCATCGAGCAGGGCTGCCACGTCGGCAGGCAACTGAGTGGTTGTACTCATAATACACATGGATTTTTAACCACAGAGAGCACAGAGGTACACAGAGGTTTCACAGAGGTATTATTAACCGGCTCTGTGAAATCTTTGTGCACCTCTGTGTCCTCTGTGGTTAATAAAAATCTTTGTCCAAGTCTTACGGATCAGAACAAGATGCCCAGTCTAATGGTAATCGCGTTGATGATAGCCTTGGCGTCTTCGCTGCGATTGCCGCGAGGGTCAAAAACGGTGCCGTTATCGTCGCTTACATCGGTAAAGCCGATCTGGAATCCCAAACCTGCTATAAGGCTGGTACTCGTCGAAAGGCTGTATTCGATACCGCCGCCGACGCCCCACGACATATAGATACCGTTGACTTCTTTGGCGATATTGAATTTTTCTTCGTTTTCGCCCGATTGACCAGGGTCGTTGATTACGCCGCGCGCCTGGGTTTTGATGCCGATCGATATGCCGGGTTCGAGGAAATAGCGAATGTAGCCGAATTCGTTGGTGCGCATCTTGAGGCCGATCGGAATTTCCAGGTATTGCACGCCGTACTTGAGCTTGCTTCCGTTGGAAAGCGTATCAAGCGTAGAGGGCAAATCGGACTTTCTCCAGTATTGTCCGCCGTAATCGTGCAGCAGGGTACCTCCGCTGTTGAAGGCAAATCCCAGCCCGGTGCTAAAGGCGTAGTTTTCACCGATAAGGTACTCGCCGATCATACCCAGTTTCAAACCCAAATTGGTGCCGCTGGGGTTTATTTTGTTGTTGTTGGTCGACATCCAGGAAAAGGACGGACTCAATTGAAAGCCGAAGCGAATATCATCCTGTGCAGAAATTGTTAAAACATTGCACAAAAAGGCGGCAAGAATGACAATTTTTTTCATTATTGCATTGTTTTTTGTAGATGCCGTAAAGTTATATAGGCTGGAAGATAGTTGGGCGTTTATCGGCAACTATTTTCAATTTCCCCCCACAAGCCTTGGCAATACGGCTATAGATACCTGTTCAAAAAACCTTATACCTATGCTACAACAACGCCGGGGGCTGTATGCGGGATTGTTTATGCTATCCCTTTTTTTTCAGGCATGCCGCCAGGAAACCGACAAAGACATCCCCGATGTGTCCGACATCGAGGTTGAAATGAATGTGACGCGTTTTGAAAAAGCGCTTTTCACCCTCGACACTAATCAAATGGCCGCCGGGTTGCAGGAAATAGAAGAGAAATACCCTGTATTCAGCCAAATCTACTTCGAGCGCATCCTCGGCTCCAAGGACCCCGCGATGGCCCCCGTAGGCCACGAAGCTTTTGTCAAAGGCTTTATTACCTATCCGCCGGTGCGCCATCTGTACGATACCTGTATGGTGCTGTACGGCGATTTCGCGCCTATCGAAAAGCAGTTTAAACAGGCTTTCCAATTTTATAAATACTATTTCCCCGACCGGCCCGTACCCGATATTACCACTTTTGTGTCGGAATATTCGCACGCGGCATTTATCTTCGGCGACAATTCGCTGGCCGTGGGGCTCGATTTCTTTTTGGGTGAAAATTATCCCTACCAGCAATACAATCCCGGCAATACCAATTTTTCGGATTATCTGATCCGCACCTACAATGCTGACCACCTGGTAGCGCGAACCCTGTTTACGCTCGCCGACGATATGGTGGGCCAGCCTTCAGGCAATCGCATGCTCGATGTGATGATCAGCAACGGCAAAAAGCTGTACCTGCTCGATATGTTGTTGCCCAATGCCCCCGATACGGTCAAAATGGAGGTCACCCCAGCCCAATGGCAATGGCTGCAGGATAACGAACTCGAGATGTGGGCTTTTTTCCTCGAAGAAAATATGTTGTACAATACGTCGTGGGAAGATATCCGCAAATACGTGGAGTACAGCCCCAATTCACCCGGCATGCCCGAGGAGGCGCCGGGCCGCACGGCCAACTGGCTGGGATGGCAAATTGTCAAAGCCTACTTCGAACGGCATCCGGAGGTGACAATTCAGGAAGTGATAGCGTTGAATGACGCCCAAAAATTGCTCGACGAGTCGAAGTATAAGCCGAGGCGGCGGTAGGAGGGGCTCTTTTTTATAACCACAAAGGCACTAAGGGCACAAAGTACCACTAAGGTTATTTTTTTTAAGACGCAAGCAAATCCCCTTAGTGGTACTTAGAGCCCTTCGAGTCTTTGTGTTAAAAAATTACCTTTTTTCCTGGAAAAATTGCTTGAGCAGGGCGCTGCACTCGTCGGTCAATATCCCGAATTCCATTTTGGTGGTGGGGTGCAGCATGTCTTTCCCAAAACGCATAAACCCGCGTTTATCGTCGGGAGCGCCGTATACCACCCGGTCTACCTGCGACCAATACAGGGCGCCGGCACACATCGCGCAGGGCTCTAAGGTGACGTAAAGCGTGCATCCTTGCAAGTACTTGCTGTTGAGATATCCGGCTGCGGCCGTGAGGGCGATAATCTCGGCGTGCGCCGTGACGTCCTGCAAACGCTCGGTTTGATTATACCCGCGGGCGATGATCTGATTTTGGCACACCACCACGGCGCCTACGGGTATTTCTCCCTCTTCATAGGCTTTTTGCGCTTCCTTCAGCGCTTGCTTCATATAATAGGCGTCGCTTTGTACCGATAGCATGGGTGTAAGGATTGTGAAGCCACAATATTACTCAGGAAGAAAATATCACACGCGGAAAACGGTAGCATTTTTTTTTCATCTGCAAAAAGCTGTATCTTTGCGCATGGAAATACGGAATACTACCCAAGACAACTTGCTGGGCGAAGCGCTCACCTTCGATGATGTGCTTCTTGTGCCCGCCTACTCTGAAGTACTTCCCCGTGAAGTAGACACTTCTACACAGCTTACCCGAGGTCTACGACTAAACGTACCTATTGTATCTGCCGCTATGGATACAGTGACCGAGCATGCTTTGGCTATTGCCATTGCGCGTCAGGGAGGTATCGGCATCATTCACAAAAATATGTCGATTCAAGCCCAGGCAGAACAGGTGCGCATGGTCAAACGCTCAGAAAGCGGCATGATCGTGGACCCCGTCACGCTCCTGGGCGATGCATCGGTAGGCGACGCCCTGAAGTTGATGCGCCAGTTCAAAATCGGCGGTATTCCTATCATCGACCAGCAAAACAAGCTGATCGGCATCCTCACCAACCGCGACCTGCGCTTCGAAGCGTTGCACCATCGCCCGGTGCGCGACCTGATGACCAAAAGCAATCTGATCACTGCGCCTATCGGCACTACACTCGACCAGGCCCGCCAGATATTGCAGCGCCACAAGATTGAAAAACTGCCGGTGGTGTCTGAAGACGGTACCTTGTGCGGACTTATTACGTATAAGGACATTATGAAGGTGCAGAATTACCCCCTCTCCTGCAAGGACTCGCTGGGCCGACTGGTAGTAGGCGCGGCCGTGGGCGTGACCGCCGACGTGCTCGAGCGCGTGGAAGCGCTGGTGAAAGTCAATGTGGATGCGGTTTGCGTAGATACCGCCCACGGTCATTCGAAAGGCGTACTCGATGCCATCCGCATGGTAAAACAGCGCTTTCCCGACCTGCAGGTCATAGGCGGCAATGTGGCCACCGGCGAAGGCGCCCGTGCCCTGGTAGACGCCGGCGTAGACGGGGTGAAGGTGGGTGTGGGCCCCGGCAGCATCTGTACTACCCGCGTGGTGGCGGGTGTGGGCGTACCGCAGCTCTCCGCCATATATAGTGCCGCACAGGCCATCAAGGGCAGCGGCATACCCATTATCGGCGACGGCGGCATTCGCTATACCGGCGATATTGTGAAAGCCCTCGCCGCCGGCGCCAGCACCATCATGGCAGGCAGCCTGTTTGCCGGCGTAGAAGAAGCCCCCGGCGAAACCGTGATATACGAAGGCCGCAAATTCAAGATTTACCGCGGCATGGGCTCGCTGGGCGCTATGATGGAGGGCTCCAAAGACCGCTATTTCCAGGATGTGGAAGACGACATCAAAAAGCTGGTGCCCGAAGGTATCGAAGGCCGCGTGCCCTTCAAAGGCACCCTGGCAGAGGTGATGCTGCAATACATCGGCGGATTGCGGGCCGGTATGGGATATTGCGGCGCGCCCAATATCGACACGCTGAAGGATGCCCGTTTTGTGAAAATATCGGGCGCCGGCAGAACGGAAAGCCACCCGCACAACGTTACTATCACAAAAGAAGCGCCGAATTACAGTCGGCAGTAATACCGACGCATGCGGGAACCCCTGATATTAAATATAGAAACCTCCACCGACGTGTGCTCGGTGGCTTTGTGCCTCGGTGAAGAGGTGCTGGCCCTCGTAGAATCGCAGGCCGTCAACGACCATGCCGCGCAACTCACCACGTATATCGACCAATGCATGAACAAGGCGGCTTACGGGCTCGGCGAACTCGATGCGCTGGCGGTGAGCGGGGGTCCGGGGTCGTATACTTCGCTGCGCATCGGCGTGGCCACGGCCAAAGGCATCTGTTACGCCCTCGACAAACCCCTGCTGGCCGTGCCTACACTGGAATCGCTGGCCTATGCCGCCCGCCAAATCGCAGTTGACCAACCCACGCTTTACTGCCCTATGATCGACGCCCGCCGTATGGAGGTGTATACGGCGCTATACGACGAGGAAGGCCGCGAGGTGATGGCGCCGGCAGCGGTCGTGTTGCACGCAAATTGGCTGGATGAATGGCTGCAAGAGGGTTTTGCCGTGGTATGTTGTGGCAGCGGCTCTGACAAAGCCAGGCCGCTATTTATTTCTCCGCAAGTGTTTTTTGTCGATTTGCGATGCTCGGCGCAACACCTGTCCCCTTTGTCCGTTGAACAATTTACACAAGGCGCCTTTGTCGACCTGGCTTATTACGAACCTTTTTATTTAAAACCTCCCAATATTACTACGCCTAAAAATACGGGATTATAATAATTTTTTACCCAAAAAAATATAGCCTATGAAATCTGTCGTTCTGTTTATAAAAAAATCTTTGCCTGCCTTATTAACTTTCTTATTGACTGCCTCCTCTGCTTTGGCCGAGCCGATCAATATTACAATTTCCCAGCGCATCCTCGATGACAAAAAAAGCCTGATGGTATTAGTCAACAACCAACACGGCGTATTGCGGCATTATTTTCACCTGAATACCGTACCTTCAGGAGAAGACTACTCTTTTCAAGTAGATAGAAAAGTAGGCGAAGAGCTGTCGGTGACCATAGTCGGGCTAACCTCATCACACAAAATGCAATGGTTTAACAACGTAACCTATCTTGGCATACAGGACAACGCTTACATCGATAAGTCCTACGATCCGGATTGGGAGGAAAAAACGACCATTAAAACAACTATCCGAATACACGGCGTGAGATCGGTAGAATATTTTTTTCCCGTAAGCACGGTGAAACCCCAAATCTTCAATGGCATGCTGAACTATGAATATTCCAGATACAAAAAAGATGATGTTTTTTTAATGATGAAAATAAATAAAGTAAATAGTTATAAATGTTATTATTCTTCCGATACAAAGCCATTGCACGAGATCCAGAACCATCAATTATCAACTAATTATATATCAAAAAATCTCGAAATGCCGCACGCTGATAAATGGCTCGGATGCATAAGAGCCTACTACAGCGATGATAACCGGTCAGTGCCGGGTTATTGCCATAATATAGCAAAAGAACTTGAAGAGGCTTCAATAATAAGCGCCCATTTTCCTGGAAATCAAGATTTTGTTAAATATAGGTTTAATCTCTATTCTGCCGATCTGATAGACCAGTTCGCTTATTATTTTGAAACGACTACCTGGCCGGATAAAGTGCCGGAGATGGCTATTGAAAAGGTGTCATTTGTAGCGGTGGAGCCGGAGTCGTGTAAATTTGCCAAACCGGGAAACGGCAATTTTTTCCAGGTGCATTATGCTTTTGAAACAAACGAAGTAGAGTTTCTCGGCGCTGCAAAACCGGCTTCTTCCTGGGATATTGTCGGCCTTTTTGATGAGGATACGGAAGTTGAAGTCGTCATTCCCCAACTACCCGATGACATCGCCAGGTTATATCCCTTCCTCGACCAAATTAATTATCCTCTCTATAGTAAGGTAACATTTTTCTATTCCCCCGAATTAACAGACAGCAACTATTGGATAGAACCCTACACTGTAAGGGATCGAAACTGGTTGACAAACAACAATTTTCAATCGCGACAACATTATTACAAATTCAAATAACAAAGTCTATTCACCATGAAATCTGTGCTAACCTCGTTCTTCCTCCTTTGCTTAGTGACACTAAACGCCCAGGAAGAATTATTCACCGGAACCGAAACTAACCTCACTTTCTCGGGGTATGTAGAAGCCTATTACAGCTACGATGCCGGCAACCCCGCCAACCACGAGCGCCCCGGTTTTTTTTACAGCCACAACCGCCACAACGAATTCAACGTCAACCTGGCCTATCTCAAGGGGGCCTACACGGCCAACCGGGTGAGGGCCAACGTAGCCCTGATGGCGGGCACCTACGCCCAATACAACCTGGCGGCTGAACAAGAGTTGTTGCGCTACGTTTTTGAAGCCAATGCCGGCGTAAAATTGTCGAAAAGCAAAGAACTATGGCTCGATGCGGGCATTATGCCTTCGCATATCGGCTTTGAAAGCGCCGTCGGGAAAGACAACTGGACGCTTACCCGCAGCCTGGCCGCCGAAACATCGCCGTATTACGAAGCCGGCGCTCGACTCAGCTATACCTCTGAGGGCGGCAGGTGGTACGTGGCGGGCCTCTTGCTCAACGGCTGGCAGCGCATCCAGCGTATCAACAGCAACCAAACGCCCGCCTTCGGCACGCAACTCACCTTCAAACCCAGCGATAAGATCACGCTTAACTGGAGCTCGTTTATCGGTAACGAATTCCCCGGCAAAGACCAGGAACGCTGGCGCGTTTTTAACGATGTTTACGGTATCTTCCAGTTTACGCCTAAATTCGGCGTGACCGCCGGTTTCGACTTTGGCGCCCAGCAAGCCCGGCCCAAAGAAGGCGAATACGACTATTGGATGACGCCTATTGCGATTTTGCGCTATTCTTTTAGCGACAAACTGGCCATAGCCGCCCGGGCTGAATACTACGATGACGAAAACGGGGTGATAGTATCCACCAACTCCCCCAACGGCTTCCAAACCCTGGGCCTCTCAGCCAATGTGGATATTATGCCCGTGAATAATGTGATGCTTCGCCTGGAAGCCCGCACGATGAATAGCAAAGACGAGATTTTCAGGGAGGAAGATGGTCGGCCCACGCAGAATAATTATTTCTTTACGGCAGCGCTGGCGGTGGGGTTTTGATTTTTGATTTTTTTAATTTATAAAGATGCAGCTGCCGGGCGCTTGCGCTTCCAGCGCTTGTGGGTCCAGAGCCAGTATTCGGGCTGTGCCAATATCTGTAGCTCGAGAGCGCGGGTGTGTTTTTCCGATATTTCACCAAAAGAAGTGCCGGCGGGTTGGTCTTCGAGCACGGTAAAGTCCATGGTGTAATACCCCCGGCGCAATTTGTTGATTCGCCCGAAAACAACGGGGTAATTGTACTCAACTGCGTATTTCTCTGTGCCATAGGCCACGGCGGTATCCTGGTGCAGGAAGGTAGTCCAGTAAGCGTTAGCGGCGTTGGAGGGCGATTGGTCGGCGCCGAACATATAATTAATGATGCGGTGGGTATTGTTAATAAAAAAAGTTTTTACCTGCTTTTTGGGCAATAGCTCCATGCCATATTTACTACGGGAGGCATGTAGTTTTTTATCAAAATAAGGATTGGCCAAGGGGCTATAAATACCCACGGCGGTATGCGGCGTTTGCAGGTCGCAGGCTACGGCGGCTAATTCCCAGTTGTTGTAATGACCGGCCACCAGCAGGAGGCTTCTTCCTTCTTTGGCATAGTGTTCGAATACTTCCGGATTGACGATCTGGCAATGTTCGTTGATTTCCTCTTTGGTAATGCTGAACATTTTCACCGACTCCAGGATGAGGTCGCAAAAGTGGTGGTAAAATTTATGGGCGATGGCTTCGATTTCCTGCGGCGATTTGTCGGGAAAGGAATTTTTGAGGTTGGTAACTACTACTTTTTTGCGGTAGCCCAATATGTTATACAATATAAAGCATAGCAAATCGGACAACATGTAGATACCCCGGTAGGGCAACAGCGAAATGGGTTTGAG